>Ga0307415_100000424_pt1 | contig 18094 bp, 17 predicted proteins | sample DK1Cmetagenome_FD_204524 | JGI IMG/M metagenome (GOLD analysis project Ga0307415, IMG submission 204524) | Maize rhizosphere microbial communities from greenhouse at UC Davis, California, United States - DK15-C-2 | ecosystem: Host-associated > Plants > Roots > Rhizosphere > Soil | place: USA...
TCAAGGCCGTGGCGGAAAGATGGCATCGAGCAGGGGAAAACTCTGTGGATAATGTGGATGGACGGAGACCGGTCCGTTACTCGAGAAAGACACCCATATCGCGGAATTTCCGATGCCGGAGGCGTCGTCTCTCCGCCGGATCGAGGCTTTCCACATCCTGCAGAGCCTCGCTGAGCGACGCAGCCACGAGCCGCGCGGCCTCGTCGTGATCGTTGTGAGCGCCGCCCGGCGGTTCGGGGACGACGGCATCCACCACCCCGAGCTCGAGACAATGGGCGGCGTCGGGCTTGAAGGCGGCCGCCGCCTTCTTCGCCTCGCCTGCATCGCGCCAGAGAATGGCGGCGCAGCCCTCTGGAGAGATGACTGAATAGATCGAGTTTTCCTGCATGAGGACGCGGTCGGCGACGGCGATTGCGACGGCACCGCCGGATCCGCCCTCGCCGATGATGCAGGCGACCGTCGGCACTCCGAGGCGAAGCATCGCGAGCTGTGAGCGCGCGATCCAGCCCCCTTGGCCGTGCTGCTCCGCGACCACGCCCGGATAGGCGCCGGGCGTGTCCACGAGCGTGACGAGAGAGAATCCGTGGCGCTCGGCCACCTCCATCGTCCTCATCGCTTTGCGGTAGCCCTCCGGGTAGGTCATCCCGAAGTTGCGATGCGTCCGCTCGCGGATGTCGCGTCCCTTCTGGTGGCCGATCAGAGCGATCGTTCGACCGTCGAAGCGCCCGAGGCCTGCGACCACGGCAGCGTCGTCGCCGAGTGACCGGTCTCCGTGCAGCTCGACGAAATCGTCGAAGATCCTCTCGACGTAGTCGAGCGTGTACGGGCGATCCTGGTGCCGTGCGAGCTCAACCGCGTGCCAGACGTCGTCGGCGGTCGGCTCTTCCCCGATGCGGTCGATCTGGCGCTGGAGCCGTGCCATCTCACCCGAGACGCCCACGCCTCGAAGGAGCGGCAGCTCACGCAGCTTCGCGAGCCGCTCCCGCAGCTTCAGCTGCTCGAGCGCGCCCTGGGTTCCCTCCTCAGTTGCCATCGCGCCGGAACAGGGTGAGCACGCGACCGAGGTACGGCCGGAGCTCCGGCCGCGAGACGATCGCGTCCACGTGGCCAAAACGCTGGTTGGACTCGGCCAACCCGAAATCCTCAGGAAGCTTCTCCCGGGTGGTCTGCTGGACGACTCGGGGCCCCGTGAAGGCGAGCAGCGCACCGGGCTCGGCGACGACGACGTCTCCGAGGCTCGCGAAGCTCGCCAGGACTCCCGCCGTCGTCGGGTGGGTCATCACGGAGATGAAGGCCGCAGGCGCCTGGCGAAGCTCGTCGACGGCCGAGACCGTCTTCGGCAGCTGCATCAGCGACAGAATCCCCTCCTGCATGCGCGCGCCACCCGAAGCGGTCACGCAGACGAGCGGGACGCGCCGCTCCGCAGCGCGCTCACAAGCGCGTACGAACTTCTCCCCGACCGCACTGCCCATCGAGCCTCCCATGAAGGCGAAGTCCATGATCGCGAGCTCGCAGGGCCGGCGCTCGATAATCGCAGCTCCCGCGATCATTGCGTCGCCGAGACCCGTGTTCACCTCGGCCTCGGCGAGACGCTCGGTATAGGCTCTCAGGTCGAAGAATCCGAGCGGATCAGCCGAGCGAAGCTCGGCGTCGAACTCGTTGAAGGTCCCCCGGTCGGCGAGCTGGATCACGCGCTCCCGCGCACGCACCGGGAAGTGGTGGCCGCATTGCGGACAGACACGCAGGTTCGCCTCGAGCTCCTCGTCCTTGTAATGGGAATGGCAGCTCGGGCACGTATTCGGGTGCTTCCGCTCCTGCTCAGGCTCGGGTCCGCGGTGCTCGATCGACACGTCGATGCGGCTAGCCATGGGCGCCTATCTTACGGTGCGTGCCACTACAGGCCTAAGGCCGCGCAGACCCGGGCCAGCGCCGCAACGTTGCCAGGAGCGGCGGAGAGACCCGTCAGGCCGATACCGGCGAGTGGCTTCCGTGCCGCGATCCCGGCCAGGATCTCCACGCTCGCCGCAATGGAGAGCCCGCCCGGCTCAGGCATGTAGGCGGCGATCTCGTCCTCCGGATCAAGGACATCGCAGTCGAAGGCGACGTAGACAGCATCCACGCCTTCGAGCGCCGGCGCGACTTCTTCCGCGCCTGAGCGCAGGCCGGTCGCCGCAATGAACTCCCTCTCCGGAGGATCGAGGTTGCGCGCCCCTACGAGCACCGTATCGCCGGGAGAGACCGTGCCCGAGTCGAGCAGCATCCGCAGCGGCATGCCCCATTGGTTTCCGCTCGGCGAGCTCTCGGGCGTGTTCAGGTCGCCGTGCGCGTCGAACCAGGCGACCGCGAGGCGTTCGTACCGCGTGGCCAGGCCCTCGACGGCGCCCACATGAGCGCAACAGCAACCGCCCAGCACGAGGGGGCGATCCGGCAGTGAGGCCGCGAGAGCGAGGTTCTGCTCAGTGAGCGTGTCCTCTTCGACGACCCCCGCCTCCGGGTAGGGGAGCGGCAGAAAGGCGGCCTCCACCATCTCCTCGCCGCCATCGCCCCACGCCCGCGGCACCCGCACGAGCGCGGCCGGAAAGCCTCGGCCGCAGGAGTGGCACTCGTAGTCGCCTGCACCGAGCGCAACCGCTGTGAGCGTGCGGCAGTCGGGACACCGTGCCCGCAGATGCGACATTCCCTACAAGGTAGCTGCCGGCAGAAGCTCGTCCAGGAGCTCGGGGAGCCGGGCGAGATCCTTGAGCTCGGCTGCGCGCGGGAGGTCGCTCCGCTCCTGCAGGCGGTTGATCCAGACGGCCTTGAGATCAAGGCGCGAGGCGGGCTCGATGTCGTGGTAGAGGCTGGCTCCCACATGGACGTGCTGCTCGCGATCCGCGTCGTACTGATCGAAGAAGCGCTCCCAGTGGCCGGGCGCCGGCTTGTAGGAGCCTGCCTCCGCCGCCGTGACGCGACCGTCAACCGAGACGCCGATCCGCTCCAGGGAGGCATCGAGCAGCTCTGGATCCGTATTCGAGAGAATTGCGAGCTTGAAGCCGCGGCCGCGAAGCTCGGCGAGTGCGCCCGGGACCTCTGGAAACGGCCGCCAGGAGGGGAGGGAGTCGGCGAGCGCATACTCGTCCGCTTCGCCGAGCGGGAGATCCTCGTCGCCAGCCAGCAAGACGAGCGCGTGCCGCATCACCTCCCGGTAGGACAGGGCTCCTTGCAGCTGAACGCGCGGCTCGATCTCGTGATAGCGGGCGAGGAGAGCTTCCGGATCGGCATCGGGCCAGAGTGAAGCCAGAGCATCTCCGATGCCCCGATTCCAGTCGATCAGGGTTCCGTAACAGTCGAACGTCGCCCAGCGATCGGCCATCAGCGGAACATCGAGCTAGTCCGTGAACTTCTTAAAGACGAGGCAGGCGTTGTGCCCGCCGAACCCGAAGTTGTTGGAGAGGGCGTAGTCCGTCTTCCATTCGCGCGACTCGTTCGGGATGTAGTCGAGGTCGCACTCGGGATCCGGATGCTCGTAGTTGATCGTCGGCGGAACCACGTCTCGCTGGACCGCGAACGTGCAGATGAGCGCCTCGATTGCCCCGGAGGCGCCCAGGCAATGCCCGGTGGCCCCCTTGGTCGAGGAGACCGGCGTCTTGCGAGCCTTTTCCTCGCCCAGCGCGATCTTGACCACGCGCGTCTCGCTCGCGTCGCCGAGCGGAGTCGACGTCCCGTGCGCGTTGATGTAGTCGATCTCCTCGGGCGAGATACCGGCGTCGTCCATCGCCATGCGCATCGCTCGTGCCGGATGCTGCCCCGTCGGATCTGGCTCGGTGATGTGCTGCGCGTCGGACGAGACCCCGTAGCCGACGAGCTCCGCGTAGACCTTTGCATCGCGCTTCCTAGCGTGCTCGAGTTCCTCGAGCACCAGGATCGCGCCCGCCTCGCCCATCACGAAGCCGTCGCGCTCGGCGTCGAAGGGGCGGCTGGCCCCTTCCGGATCGTCGTTCCGGCGAGAGAGGGCGCGCATGGCGCCGAAGCCGCCGATGCCGACTTTCGTGATCCCTGCCTCGGTGCCACCGGCGAGCATGACGTCGGCACGTCCGAGGCGAATGTCGTCGAGCGCCTGGCCGATAGCCATGTTCGAGGCCGCGCAGGCAGTGCACTCGGACCAGAGCGGCCCACGGGTACCGAGCTCCATCGACACCCAGGCCGCGCCCATATTCGGGATGATCGCGGGGATCGAAAACGGGTTGATGCGATCCGGGCCACGCTCTTTGAGCTGGTCGTAGCAGTCCTGGAAGGCTTTGAGGCCACCGATTCCGGTCGCCACGGACGCACCGGTGCGCGCCGTCTCGGGCTCGATCTCGATCCCGGAGTCCTGCTCGGCCATCCGCGCCGCCGCGATGATCATCTGCGCGAAGCGGTCGATCTTGCGCGCCTTGCGGTGCTCGAGCCATTTGGTCGGCTCGAAGTCCTTCAGCTCGCAGGCGAAGTGGACCGCGAACTCGGATGGATCGAACTGAGTGATGGGGGCGGCGCCGCTCTTCCCCGCCGTGAGGTTCTTCCAAAACGTCTCCGCGTCGTTTCCGAGTGGCGTAACCGCGCCGACCCCAGTCACGACCACGCGTCTGTGTCCGTTCGTGCTCACCAAAGACTCCCTCTACATCCCCAGGCCACCGTCGACGAGCAGTACCTCGCCCGTGATGAACGCGGCCTCGTCGGAGCAAAGAAAGCGTACCGCACGGGCAACGTCCTCCGGCTCGCCGAGCCGGCCGAGGGGTGTGTTCTGGAGGATCAGCCCACGCTGCTCGTCATTGAGGACGTCAGTGAGCTCCGTGGAGATGTAGCCCGGCGCAATCGCGTTCACGCGGACACCCCGGGAGCCGAGCTCCCTCGCCAGCGCCTTCGTCAGACCGATGATCCCCGCCTTCGACGCCGCGTAGTTCGCCTGGCCGGGATTGCCGTGGACGCCGACGACGCTCGAGAGGTTGACGATCGAGCCGGCCCGCCGGCGCAGCATCTTCCTGGACACGGCGCGCGAGGTGTTGAACGTTCCGCGAAGATTCGTGTCGATGACCGTCTGCCAGTCGTCGTCGGTCATGCGCGCGATCAGCGTGTCCCGCGTGACGCCGGCGTTGTTGACGAGTGCGTCGATGTCGCCGAGCCCTCCTTCCACACGTTCGATCAAAGCCTGGACCTCCTCCGGCTTCGACACGTCGGCCCGAACCGCGAGCCCGCCGATCTCTCCCGCGACCTCGTCGGCGGCCTCCTGGCCAGCCCTGTAGTTGAGCGCCACCTTGGCGCCGGCCTTGGCGAGCTCACGCGAGATCGACGCCCCGATCCCCCGCGACCCGCCGGTAACAAGGGCGACTTTCCCGTCGAGTGAACCGAAGCCGTTCGCCACTACGCCGCCGAGAGCGTTTCCTGCAGCTTCCGGAGCGACTCGGGATCTCCGACCGAGATCGCGCGGAGCGAGCGATCGCAGCGTCGAATGAGACCGCTCAGAACTTGGCCCGGGCCGATCTCGACGAACATGCCGACTCCCTGCTGAACGAGACCTCGCACCGATTGCGTGAACTTCACGGGGCCAGTGAGCTGCTGAACAAGGAGATCGACGAGCCGCTCCGCCGACTCGATTTGCGCAGTCACTGTGGACATGAACGGTGTCGCAGGCTCCTGGAAGCGGACCGACTCGAGGGCGGGGCGGAGGCGGTCGGCAGCGCGCCCGACAAGCGGGCTGTGGAAGGCGCCGGCGACGCGGAGCTTGACCGTCTTCCGGGCCCCGGCGGCCGTGGCTTCCCCGATCAGCCGGTCAACGGCGGCGTTTTCCCCGGAGACAACAATCTGGCCGGGGCAGTTGTAATTTGCGGGCCAGACGTTGTCGATCCCGGCGCACAGCTCTTCGACCACAGAATCCTCGAGGCCGAGCACGGCGGCCATCGCCCCTGGATGCTCCCTCGCCGCCTCCGCCGTCGCGCGGCCGCGCTCGCTGACGAGCGCGATCGCGTCGCGGTCCGAAAGAGCACCGGCTGCGGCCAGAGCCGCGTACTCCCCGACGGAGTGTCCGACGACGAAGTCCGGCCGGACTCCGAGTGTCTCGACGACCCGCAGACACGCGAGCGAGGTGGTGACGAGGGCCGGCTGCTGGAGCTCGGTCTGCGTGAGCTCCTCGATGGGGCCCTCGAAACAGAGCCGGGCAACATCGAACCCGGCTGCGTCCGAGGCCTCGCCGAACACCGCCTGCGCCTCCGAAAACTGCTCCGCCATGGCGTGGCCCATGCCCACGTCCTGGGAGCCCTGGCCCGGAAAGCAGAAAGCGACCTTCACGCCGCCGCCCGCCCGTCGTTCCAGATCGTGTAGGCCGACCCCCAGGTGAGGCCCGCGCCCATCCCGGTCATGAGCACCCGCGTCCCCTTCGTCAGCCTTCCGTCGGCGACGGCCTCCGCTAGGCAAAGCGGGATGGACGCCGACGACGTGTTTCCGTACTTCTGCAGGTTGATGAAGATCTTCTCCTCGGGGATGCCCAGATTCCGCGCCGCGTGGTCGATGATCCGCTTGTTGGCTTGATGGGGGATGTAGAGGTCGACGTCGTCCACGGTCAGTCCGCACTCCTCGAGCAGCTCCTCTGCGGACGAGACCAGGACACGCGTGGCGAACTTGTAGACCTCGCGGCCGTTCATGCGCAGAAAGTGCAACTCTTGTTCGACGGTCTGGGTTGTCGCCGGGTTGCGCGACCCGCCCGCGGGGACGGAGAGCTCCTTGCCGCCCTCTCCGTCAGAACCGAGCTCGAAACCGAGGAAGCCGCCGTCGGCCACGCGCTCGAGGACGACCGCCCCCGCCCCGTCGCCAAAGAGGACGCAGGTCGAGCGGTCATGCCAGTTCATGATCTTCGAGAGCGTCTCGGCGCCGATCACCAGGGCGTTTCGCGCCAGCCCTCCCGCGAGGGTTGCGTACGCCTGGGCGACCGCGTACATGAAGCCGGTACAGCCCGCAGAGAGATCGTAGGCCGCGGCATCGGGGGACCCGAGCTCAGCCGCGACTAGCGAGCCCGTCGAAGGGAAGAACATGTCCGGGGTCACGGTCGCCACGATCACCAGCTCCACGTCGGCTGGATCGAGGCGTGCCACCGCCAGCGCCTGCCGCGCGGCCGGCACCGCCAGGTCGCTCGCGGCCTGATCCGGGTCCGCGACGCGGCGCTCCCTGATCCCGGTGCGCTCGGTGATCCACTCGTCGGATGTCTCGACCAGCTTGGAAAGGTCGGCATTCGTGAGCACGCGTTCGGGGACGTAAGCGCCCACGCCGGTGATCCCGATCGAGCCGTTGCGGGAGACGTCGGCGATCAACCGGGCACCGAGCCTAAAGCTCCGTGACTGCGAAGGTGAGCGTTCCGCGCGCGGCGAGCTCGCCGTCCACGGTGGCGGTTGCCTTACCGCGCCCGATCGGACCGCGAACGCGCTCCAGCTCGCAGATGAGCTCGAGCTCGTCACCCGGCTCCACGATGCGCTTGAAGCGGACGTTGTCGATCCCCGCGAAGAGGGCGAGCTTGCCCCGGTTGGCCTCGTCCGCGAGCACCGCAACGGCGCCGGTCTGAGCCATCGCCTCGACGATGAGCACTCCCGGCATGATCGGCCGGCCGGGGAAGTGTCCGGCGAGGTACCACTCGTCCTCGCGCACCCGCTTGCGCGCGACGACGCGCGCGCCCGGCTCCAGCTCGACGACCTCGTCGAGGAGCAGGAAGGGGTCCCGGTGCGGGAGGATCTGTTCGATCTCCGCGCGGCCGAGCGAGGTCGTCATGCCTGGGCGAGTTCCTCGAGGTGCGCTTTCAAGCGGGCGCGGGCGCGATGCACGTAGCACTTGGCGGTTCCAACGGGAATCGAGGCAACGCGCGCGATCTCCGGGTACGAGAGGCCGAACGAATCGCGGAGGACAACGACCGCGCGTTGCTTGGGCGAGAGCCGCGCAAGCGCCTCGGCAACGTCCCGCCGCAGATCGGCGAGGGCGGCCAGGCGCGACGGGTCGCAATCTTCGTCCGCCACACGTTCCTCGTCCACGAGAGGCTCCGTCCGTCGAACTCGCTGGAAGGCCATGCGGTCTCGGCATGTGTTCACCACCAGCCGGTGGAGCCACGTTGCGAACTGCGCCTCGCCGCGGAACTGGCGCAGACGCGTGCAGACCTTGACGAGCGACTCCTGCGCGGCGTCCCGGGCGTCCTCGAAATCGCCCACGAGCTGCGCGGCGAGACGGTTGACCTTGGGCGCATGGCGCTCGAGCAACGCGTCGAGTGCCCTGGAGTCGCCGCCCGTCGCCTTGCGCACGAGCTCGGCATCGCTCAACCGTTTGTACGTTCCTCCGACATGCCCATTCCGCTCGTACAGACGGGGCTGGACATCGATCGGTTGCACGGCGCGCTTAGTGTATGCGCTCGTGAATGCCCCGGACACTCTCGTTCCCGAGGTCGTCGAACCGCTTCTTACCGGCACGTTCGGCAAAACGTACTTCTATCAAGACGCCTGCGAATCGACGCAGAAGCTGTTGGACGCTGGGCTGGACGAAGGGGCCGCCGCCGTCTGCGACGTCCAGACAGCAGGGCGCGGGCGGCTTGGGCGCGGCTGGGAAACACCGCCCGGGACAGCGATCCTCTGCTCGGTACTCCTGAAGCCGCCGGCGGGCCGGGCCCTGGCGGAGCTTTCCCTCGTCGCCGGCCTGGCCGCCGCGGAGACAGTCGAGCGAGCGCTCGGGCTTGCGGTCCAGGTCAAGTGGCCGAACGACGTAATGGTCAACCGGCGGAAGGTCGCGGGGGTCATCGCCGAGGCGAGCGTTGGCATCGTCGTCGTCGGCATTGGAGTGAACGTGAACCAGGCTCGGGAGGAGCTCCCCGGCGATGCCAAGGTCGCACCCGGATCCCTCTATACGACGGACGGAGTTCGCCGGGAGCGCGCCCCGCTCCTCGCCCACCTCCTCGCGAGGCTCGAGCACGACTACGGGCTCTGGGTCGACCGAGGGCTCGACGCGCTCTACGACAGCCTCGGGGCGCGCGACTTCCTGCGGGGACGGCGCGTGTTCCTCGACGGAGAGGCGGGCATCGGAATCGGGATCGACCGGAGCGGGCGTCTCGAGGTCGAGATCGGCGGCCGGCGGCAACTCATAGAAAGCGGCGAGGTCCTCTTCGAGCGCTAAGGAGGGCTCCTACGAGAGCCGTCTGACGCGGACCCTGGGCGTCGCGGCACGGTTCTCGGCTCCATCCCAGGCGATGGCCCGCACGTATCTGAAGACCCCCGCTCGAGAGATGGTGTGTGTGCCGGCGGTCGCGTCGAGCCAGACGACGGTCGAGGCGCCGAACCGTACTTTCAGCAATGCGGCCTCTCCCAATACAACGGTGACGCTGGTGCGACGACCGGCGACAGCCCGGGCGATGCGCACCGCCGGTGGAGTCGTATCCACCCTTACCCTGCTCGAGAGCAGCCGCGTTCCCAAAGGAGTGGTCGCTTCGACCCGCACGGTGTAGCGGCGGTCGACAGCTCGGGTTCCCCACCTCGTCCGGCCGCCCCACACGAAGGACTGGCGGCCCGCCTGCAAGTCAGCTGCTGACCTGAGCGTTGCGATGCGCTGGTCGCGGTACAGGACCAGAACGCGCGTGGTCGCCGGCCGCGCGAGCTCGAAGGTAACAGTCGTCGTCTCGCGGCGACCATCCCCGTTTGGCGAGAACGGGCGCGGCGCCACGGCGAGATGGCCGAGCGTCCGGTCGACGATCAGGTCCTCCGTGGCCGAGTCGGACTGGCCGGGCGACTGCGCGGCGACCAGGACCGAGTAGAGGCCGTCGGGGACGAGCACGCCGCTGCCGTTACGACCGTCCCAGAGGAGTCGGGTCGCCCCGGCGGGAAAGGACCGAGCGTTGGCGAGCCGCCGTACGGTGGCGCCCGAGCCGTCGAGTATCTCGACCGTTGCGGTCGCGGCCGTCGTCAGCGAGAACGAGATCCTCGTCGTCTCGTCCACACCGTCGCCGTTGGGCGTCAGGACGGCGGGCGCGGCCCGGAGGCGCTGGACCGCCAGCAGCGGGGGCCCCGGAACGGAGGCGGTCCACGGACGAACGTCGGGCCCCGCTTCGATCGTGTACGTGAAGGTCCCGAACGGCGTCCCTGAGGCGTCCCACGTCCAGTCGACCCGAGTTCCTGATCCCCGGCCACTGGCCACGAGCGAGCCGTCGCCGCTGCGAATCATGACGGTCCACGGCAACGTGGTCGAGAGCCGACCCGTCACGCGCACGTTTCCACCCAGGCCGCCCGCTACCTCGGGGTCGTAGAGCTTCGGCAACCCACGGGCGGCGACGGAGGATGCGATTCCAGGCAGTTGTCCGTAGAGCGCCGTGCCGGGACAGCTCGTCGGGCCCGTGTCGCGGTGTCCGGAGATCGCCCGCAGCCGCACGGGCGTCCCGGCCGGGTACTCAGGGTTGCCACCCGAGATCCACGTGAGGCGACTGAGCGGATCGACGTGGGCCACGTCCAGCCGCCAGGCAAGTAGCTTCACGAGGGCAGACCGGCCCGCGGTCGAGATCCGGCTCGAGCTGTACGTGCCGAGCAAGGAGACGCCCGTGGAGCCCGTGTTGAACCCTTGCGCGTGAGCCCCGACGACGTTCCGGCCGATTCCACCGCCACGGCCCTCGAAGATCTGGCCGTACTTGTCGACGAGGAAGTTGTAGCCGATGTCGTTCCACCCGTTGGCGAGAACGTGGTAGCGCTGGATTCCACGCACGATCGCGGCCGACTGAGCGGCGGTGTACGAGTTGGTCCCAGCCGTATGATGCACGACCGCGAAACGGACGCGCTCCGCGTAGGCGGGCGCGGCGCGGACGATCGACTCGTCAGCACCCCACTGGCTCCGTCTGATGATCGCGGGCCGCCCGGCACGAGCCGACACACGTAGCGGGGTCGAATCGGGAGCGCTCTGTATGAAGAAGGCGCGGAGGCGACTGACATTCCCACGAACGCGGTACTCGATCGCTCCCGAGACGTCCGTCCAGTACGGGTTGCCGAGCTTCCACCCGGGCCGCGACGCCGGCTCGGCCTTCCCGCGGTCGGGCAGATCCTCGGCCTCGGGTCGGGCCGGTTGCCAGCGGCTCCAGACCCCGGTGAGGGAGCGCGTCCGGAACCAGACGGTCCCGGAGCCCCTCCAGTGCAAGCCGACCATCTCGAACTGCAGCGGAGCCCGCTGCGGACGCTCGAGTGCCGCCGTACTCACCGGTACTTCGCGGGCGACGACGCGGACACCCGCAGCCGAGGGCCAGGCGCCAAGGAGAGCCAGGAGGGCTGCGCCGAGAAGAGCCCGCGAAAGAGTCATTTGCGGCCAGAAGGGCTTCTTCGCAGAGTGACCGAGGCCTCCCCGGCGCTCAAGGCCAAAAGGCCCCTCCTGATAGAATTCTTACAGCTGAAAATGCCGTCGATGCGGGCACTTTTCGCTCTCGCGAGCGCCCTTTTCGTCAGTCTGGCGCTCGCCCAGACGGCGACTGCTGCAGACCCGCCGCGAGTACTCGCAGTCGAGTTCTCGAACGACGTCAACCCGGTAACCGAGGACTACCTCACCGGTGCGATCGACCGTGCCAATGACGAAGGTTACGACGCGGTGGTCATTCTCATGGACACCCCAGGGGGCCTCGACAGCTCCATGCGCAACATCATCAAGCGAGAACTCGACTCCAAGGTTCCCGTCGTCGTCTACGTGTATCCGCCGGGCTCCCGCGATGCTTCCGCCGGCGTCTTCATCACGATGGCGGCGGACGTCGCGGCCATGGCGCCCGAGACCAACATCGGCTCGTCGACTCCGATCTCCACCGGCGGTGGAGACATCCCGAAGGATCTCAAGCGGAAGGTCGTGAACGACGCCGTCGCCTACATCCGCGCACTTGCCTCTGAGCATGGGCGCAACGCCGACTGGGCGGAGAAAGCTGTGCGCGTCGCCTCGAACCTGCCGGCGCGCGAGGCCCTCGCGATGAATGTCGTCGACTACGTGGAGCCGAGCCTGCCGGCTCTGCTCGACCGAATCGATGGCACCCGCGTCGAGCCGAAAGGCGTGGTCCTGCACACGGCCGGCGCCGAGGTCGACACCGTGAAGCTGTCGCTCTGGAAGCGCATCCTCGACACGATCATCGATCCGAACATCATCGTCCTTCTGCTCGCGCTCGGGACGCTCGGCATCACCGTCGAAATCTTCAACCCGGGCCTTATCTTCCCGGGGACTCTGGGAGCCATTTCGCTCATCGTCGGTCTCTTCGGGCTTCAGGTGCTGCCCGTCAGCGCGGCCGGGGTGCTGCTCATTCTGCTCGCCGCCGCGTTCTTCGCCGCCGAGCCCTTCGTCATGAGTCACGGCGCGCTGGCGCTCGCGGGGGCCGCCTGTTTCGTCATCGGCTCGCTCATGCTCTTCGACCCCGCCGGACCCGCGTACCAGGTCTCCTTGTCGGTCGCGCTCGCGATTGCGGGAACGTTCGCGGTTCTCACGATCTTCGCCGTCACCAAGATCGTCCAGGCGCGTCGGCGCCGCCCGGTCACCGGACAGGAGGAGCTCGTGGGTCAGGTCGGGGTCGTGCGAAAGAGACTCGACCCGGCTGGCCTCGTGTTCGTCCACGGGGAGCTGTGGCAGGCCCGCAGCGATGGCGAGCCTCTCGAAGTCGGCATACCCGTCCAGGTCGAAGGCATCGACGACGGCCTCGTCCTCGAGGTTCGCCGCGCGGAGACGGCCGAGCCCGTAACGGCATAGGATGACCCACGCATGACCGCAGCCTTCATTGCGATCGCAGCCGTCGTCGTAATCGTGCTGTTCCTGCTCTCGGCGTCGATCCGTATCGCCCGAGAGTACGAGCGAGGCGTGATCTTCCGCCTCGGCCGGCTGCACTCCCCTCCGAAGGGCCCGGGGCTCTTCTTGCTCATCCCCATCGTGGACAAGATGGTGCGAGTCGACCTGCGCACGGTGACGCTCAACATTCCGCCGCAGGAGGTCATCACCAAGGACAACGTCCCCGTCCGAGTCAACGCGGTCGCCTACTTCCGGATCATCGACCCCGAGAAGGCGATCGTACAGGTGGAGAACTTCATGGTCGCCACCTCGCAGATCTCGCAGACCACGCTGCGAAGCGTCCTGGGCCAGCACGTCCTCGACGAGCTCCTCGCCGAGCGCGACAAGATCAACGCCATTCTCCAGGAGATCATCGACGAGGCCACCTCGCCCTGGGGGATCAAGGTCTCGATCGTGGAGGTCAAGGACGTGGAGATCCCCAGCGGGATGCAGCGGGCCATGGCGCGCCAGGCCGAGGCCGAACGGGAGCGCCGTGCAAAGGTGATCGCCGCCGAGGGCGAGTTCCAGGCCTCCGAGCGGCTGAAGGACGCGGCGAACGTCATGAGCCAGAACCCGATCACTCTCCAGCTCCGCTTCCTCCAGACGATGCTCGAGATCAGCTCGGAGCGCTCGACGACGACGTTCCTGCCGCTGCCGATCGAACTGTTCCGCCCGTTCATGGGCGGCGCGGGCGAATCTAGCTGAACAGGGAAACGCCGCCCGAGCTTCGCCGTGACCCGGTCTCAGGGCGCTGGGTCGTGATCGCACCCGCGCGAGCGCACCGGCCGGGCGTCGAACGCGAGGCCGATCCGCCCGATCCCGACGATGTTGACGGCTGTCCGTTCTGCGAAGGGCGCGAGAGTGCGACCCCGCCCGAGACGTTCGCGATCGGTCCGCCCGGCCGGCCCGCCGACGCGCCCGGCTGGCGGGTCCGGGTCGTCCCCAACAAGTTCCCCGCGTTCGGGCCCTGGTCGGACGAGGGCAACCGAACGACCGGACTGTTCGCGCGGCGGGCAGCCCTCGGGCGGCAGGAGGTGGTGATCCACTCGCCGCGCCATGTCCACACGCTCGCGGACCTCTCGGTCCGTGAGCTCGAGCAAGTCGCGGAAGCCTGGCAGGCCCGAGCCACTGCTGCCCGGGAGCTGGGCTTTCCCTACATGCAGGCGCTGGTCAACGAGGGACGCCTCGCGGGGGCCAGCCTCCAGCACACTCACTCCCAGCTCGTCTGGCTCCCGGACGAGCCTCCGCTGGTTGCCCAGGAACGCCGGTCGCAGGAGGACCAGGGCGGCTGCGTGCTCTGCCGCGTGCTGGCCGAGGAGGTCGAGCAGCGGATCCGCATCGTCGCCGAGCGCGACGGCCTCATCCTGCTCTGCCCGTTCGCGGGCCGCCAGCCCTACGAGCTCCTCACGGCTCCGCGCGAATGTGAAAACGATCCGTTCACGAGCAGCCTGCTCGGCGCCGGACTGGCGCTCGTCGCAGAAGGACTTCGCCGCCTGCGGGTGGCCGAGGGCTCGGTGCCGGTGAACATGTGGCTCCACGCTTCGGGCCACTGGCACCTGGAGGTGCTGCCGCGCCTGACGATCCTCGCCGGGCTCGAGCTCGGGGCCGGCTATTTCGTGAACACGCTGGCGCCGGAGTCGGCCGCCGGCGTCCTGAGAGAGTCTTAGGAGGGCTAGCGGCTAGAGCTGCCGATCGGGAGCGACCTCTCCTCCTTGTATTTCCGCGCCGCCTCGATCGCCGTGGAGAGGTTCAGGCCCTTGTCCTTGCCCTGCTTGATCAGCATGACGGTCTCGACCGCATCCATGTCGTAGATCCGCTGCTTCTTGCCCTTCGTCGGGATCTGCGCCTTGTTCGTCCAGTAATCGAGCTGCATCTTCGAAATGCCCGCCACCTGGCACACCTGGCCGAGGTAGAGCTCGATCTTGTCGAGGTGCTCCGAGATGTTTACTGGTTCAAGCAGATCGACATGCCGAGGGACAGCCATATACACACCTTTTTCGATCGGGGGGGACGAGCCACGCTAGCACCGGAGGCTCACTTTGTGAAGATGATCCCGCCGAAACCGTCTCGTTTCTGACCCGAACTACTCGTTCTGAGCGGGAGTTTCCTCCGGGTCGACGGAGGGGTCGGCCGGCTCGACGGCGATTTCGGCCGCGTTGTCCTCCCCCTCCTCGACGCCGTCCGGCTGCTCTACCACCGGGGCCAGCGTGGACACGCGCTCGTCCTTCCGCAGCCGCATGACGATCACGCCCTGGGTCGAGCGACCGAGCCGCTTGACCTCCTCGACAGGCATACGAATGACGGTGCCGCCGGTCGAGATGAGCATCACCTGATAGCCGTCCCGGACGACGAGGGCGCCGGCGAGCTGTCCTCGCGCCTCCGTCAACTGCACAGTCTTCACGCCGAGGCCGCCGCGACCCTTCGACGGGTACTGGTGGATCGGTGTCCGCTTCCCGTAGCCGTTCACGGTCACGACGAGAAGGTCGGCTTCGTCCTTCGCCAGGCTCGCTGCGATCACCTCGTCACCCTTGCGCATGCGCATGCCCGAGACGCCGGAGGTGACGCGGCCCATCGGGCGCACGGCCTTCTCGGGGAACCGGATCGCCTGACCCTTTCGGGAGACGAGCAGGATGTCGTCCTTCCCGCTCGAGTGGATGACGGCGACGAGCTCGTCGTTGTCGCGGAGCTTGATGGCGATGATGCCGTCGGCCTTGAGCGGTGTGTTGTACTCGGCAAACCGCGTCTTCTTGACCACGCCGTTCTTCGTAGCGAGGAGCAGGTACTCCGCCTCCTCGAAGTTGCGCGTCGCGATCAGCGTCCGCACGCTCTCGCCCTGGGCGAGCGGCAACAGGTTGACGAGCGCGCGGCCCTTCGACTGCCGGCTGCCGAGGGGAAGCTCGTGCACCTTGAGTCGGTAGATCTTTCCCACCGAGGTGAAGAAGAGCAGGTAGTCGTGGGTCGAGGCGACGACGAGATGCTCGATGTAGTCCTCGTCCTTCATGTCCATGCCCATGACCCCGATGCCACCGCGGCGCTGTTCTCGGTAGGTCGTGACCGGAAGGCGCTTCACGTAGCCGGAGCGCGTGATCGCGATGACCATGTCCTCCTCGGCGATGAGATCCTCGAGCTCGAGGTCGCCCTCCGCGGCGACGATCTCGGTACGGCGATCGTCCCCGCGCCCGTAAGCGCCCTTGATCTCGAGCAGCTCCTCGCGGATGAGGCGGTCGATCTCTGATTCGTCGCCGAGAATCGCGCGCAGCTCGCCGATCCGCTCCTCGAGGTCTGCGTACTCGTCCTCGATCCGCTTGCGCTCGAGCCCGGTCAGCCTCTGGAGGCGAAGGTCCAGGATCGCCTGGGCCTGGATCTCGGAGAGCTCGAAGGTCTCGATCAGGCCGGCTCTGGCCTCGTCAGGATCGGCGGAGCCGCGGATCAGCGCTATCACAGCGTCGAGGTTGTCGAGGGCGATGAGGTAGCCCTCGAGGACGTGCGAGCGCTCCATTGCCTTGCGGAGCTCGTACTTCGTCCGGCGCGTGACGACCTGGCGCTGATAGTCGAGGTAGTGCCGGATCAGCTCGAGGAGGCTCAGCGTCCGCGGGACGCCGTCGACGAGCGCGACCGCGTTGTACCCGAACGTGGCCTGCAGCGGAGTGTGCTTGAACAGCTTGTTGAGAACGACTTGCGGTATGGCCTCGCGCTTCAACTCGATCTGGATGCGCATCCCCGTCTTGTCCGAGTGGTCGGCGAGATTGGAGATCTCGGGCAACACCTTGTCGTTGACGAGGTCGGCGATCTTCTTGATCACGCCGGCGTCGCCGCCCTTCTTCACTCCGTAGGGAAGCTCGCTGACGATGATCGCCGTGCGGCCACCTCGGAGCTCTTCCACGTGGGCGCGCGCGCGCATGACGACGCGCCCGCGGCCAGACCTATAGGCCTCGCGGATGCCTTCGCGCCCGACGATGATCCCTCCGGTCGGGAAGTCGGGCCCCTTGATGTGGCGCGCCAGCTTCTCGACGTTGATCTCGGGGTCCTCGATCATGGCGAGGATCCCGTCGATCACCTCGGACATGTTGTGCGGGGGGATGTTCGTCGCCATGCCGACAGCGATCCCCGACGAGCCGTTCACGAGCAGGTTCGGGAACCGCGACGGCAGCACGGACGGCTCGCGGTGCTTCTCGTCGTAATTCGGGACGAAGTCGACCGTGTCCGCGTCGATGTCGCGCAACATCTCGGTCGCCATGCGCGCCAGGCGGGCTTCGGTGTACCGGTAGGCCGCCGGCGGGTCGTCGTCGATGTTGCCGAAGTTCCCCTGTCCGTCAACGAGCGGGTAGCGGAGGGAGAACGGCTGAGCGAGCCGAACAAGCGTGTCGTAGATGGCAGCGTCCCCGTGCGGGTGGTAGGTGCCCATCACGTCGCCGACGACGCGGGCGCATTTCACGCGTGGGCGGTTCGGCTGAAGGCCTGCCTCGTTCATGGCATAGAGCACGCGTCGGTGGACCGGCTTCAGCCCGTCCCGCACGTCGGGAAGGGCGCGCGAGACGATCACGCTCATCGCGTAGTCGAGGAAGCTCGACCGCATCTCCTGCTCGAGCTCGCGGGTCTCCACGCGGCCCACTCCCAGCGACTCGGGACTAGACATCGAGGAACCTCACGTCCTTCGCGTTCTTGACGATGAAGTCGCGGCGCGGCTCCACCTGGTCTCCCATCAGCATCGAGAAGATCTGGTCCGCGCGGGCGGCGTCCTCGACCTCGACCCGGATCAGCATCCGGTTGGCCGGATTCATCGTCGTATCCCAGAGCTCGGCGGCGTCCATCTCGCCGAGCCCCTTGAAGCGGGTCACACCGATGCCTTCCTTGGCCAGGTCGACTGCCGCTGACCGGAGCGCCTGGAAGGTCTCGGCCTTGCGCGACTTCTTGCCAAGCTCGAGCAGGAACGGCGGTGCGCCGACGATCTCGACTAGACGAGCGTACGCCTTGCGCAGGTGGTCGTAGACGGGCGACGAGAGGAGGTCCGACGGCACGATGACGTGGTTGGCCGCGCTGGTCTCACGCTCGACGATCCGGATCCTCGAGCCGGCCGCGTCCGAGCTGACGAGCTGGAGCTCGTGACCATTGCTGGCGATCCGGGAGAGGACCTCTGCGAGCTCGCCCGCGTTGGCCGCTTCCGTCTCGACGAGGCGTTGAGCGATGACGAACTCGCCCGCGGCCACGCCGAAGTCGGCCTTGAGGCGCAAGGACCAGCCGTCGAACTCGTGCAACGCACGCGTGAACTTGCCCCAGCGGGCCTCGGTGAACTTGACCG
>Ga0307415_100000425_pt1 | contig 18087 bp, 15 predicted proteins | sample DK1Cmetagenome_FD_204524 | JGI IMG/M metagenome (GOLD analysis project Ga0307415, IMG submission 204524) | Maize rhizosphere microbial communities from greenhouse at UC Davis, California, United States - DK15-C-2 | ecosystem: Host-associated > Plants > Roots > Rhizosphere > Soil | place: USA...
ACCTACTGGAACGCGGAGGGCGCGCTCGCGGCGGTCGGCCTCGTCCTGTGCGCGCGGCTCGCCGGCGACCGCACGCGACCGGCCGCGATCCGCGTCGCGGCGGCCGCCGCGACGCCGCTCCTGGGCGCCGGCGTCTATCTCTCCTACTCCCGCGGCGCGATCGCGGTCACGGTGCTCGGCGTCGCGATCCTCGTCGCAGCAGCGCCCTCGCGCAGCCAGCTGTGGGCCTCCACGATCGCGCTCGCTGGCGGCGCCACGGCGGCGACCGCCGCCGCCGCATTCCCCGGCGTCGCCGCGCTGGAGGGTTCGGAGCCCGAACGCGACGGCGCCGCGGCGCTCGCGCTCCTGTCCGTCATAGCGGCGGCTGCCGGGCTGCTCACCGCGCGGCGCGTCGCGGTCGAGCGGCGGGGCGGTGAGGGCGACGACGCCCTGCCATGGGCGCGGCGCCTGGCACCGGCTGCGACCGCGTTCGCAGCCGCGGTGGCGGTCGGGCTGGTGGTCGCCGGCCTCGGCGAGAAGCCGAGCCCGACCGAGCTGGCAGCGGGCGCGCAGGCCACCCGGCTGACCACGGTGAGCTCAAACCGCTACGAGTACTGGCGCGTCGGGCTGCTGGCGGTCCAGGATCACCCGCTGAAGGGACTCGGCGCGGGCGGCTTCCGGGTGCTCTGGCTGCGCGAGCGTTCGATCCCCGAGGCCGCCCGGGACGTCCACTCGCTCGAGTTCGAGATGGCCGCCGAGCTCGGGCTGGTCGGTCTGCTCGCGTTCGCGCTGATGCTGGGCGGCATGGCGGCGGCGGCGCGCACCGCGCTGCGGCGCCATCCGGCCTTCGCAGCGGGCTGGTGCGCCGCGTCGCTCGTCTGGCTGCTGCACGCATCGATCGACTGGGACTGGCAGCTCCCCGCGGTCGCGCTGCCCGCCCTCGTGCTCGCAGGCGCGCTCGTAGCGCTGGCGGAGGCGCCCACCGGGGCTATCCGCGGCCCCGCGCGTTGATCGGGTCCAGCCGGCGCAGCGCTGCGAGCGCGCGCCCCGCGGCGGCCGGGTCGCGCCCGCGGGTGGCTCCGTAGAGGACGGCCCACGCGATCCGGTTCTGGGGTTCCTGGCGCACGACGTCTTCCAGCAGTGCGGCGGCCTGGCGTGGGCGGCCCACGCCGAGGTAGAGCACCGCCCGGTCGACGTCCGGGGCCGTGTCGGGGTTCAGGAACCGGGCGCCGCGCAGGTCCGCCTCGGCGCGCGCGACGTCGGCGGGCCTGCGCAGCTGCCCTGCCGCGGCCACCCCCCGCGCCCGCAGGCGGACGTCGCGCTCCATGACGCCCAGCCAGGCCAGCACGGCCACGGTGACCGCGGCGGTGCCCGCACGGGCGGCCCTGCCGCTCACAGCTCCTCGGCGATACGTGGCGCCTCGCGGCCGAAGACCCAGACTGCGAGCGCGCAGACCGCGACGAAGACGGCCGCCGGCACGAGCAGCCGCGCCGAGCCGCCCGCGGCGGCCGCGGGGCCGGGCGCGTGCGGATCGATGACCCACTTGCGCGCGAGCTCGAACAGCGGCGTGAGCGGGTTGAGCGAGATCAGCTCCCGCAGCCGGGTCGACACGATGTCGACCGGGTACAGCACGGGAGTCGCGTAGAACAGCGCCGTCGCCGCGACGCCCCAGATGATCGCGGTGTCGCGGAAGCGCGGATAGAGCGCGGACAGGATCGTCGCCACCGCCGTGGTCAGGACGATGAGCAGGACGACGACGAGCGGGAAAAGCAGCCACGTCCAGGTCGGCTCGATCCCCGCGACCAGCACGAACACGAGCACGACGGCGAGGTTCACGGCGAGGTTGAACAGGCTGGTGAGCACTACGGCGAGCGGGATCACGAGCCGCGGGAACTGCGTCTTGCGCACGACGGACTCCTGGCTGACGATCGAGCTGACGGCCTGTGTCGTCGCCTCCTGGAAAAAGCTGAAGAGCACGATGTTGAACAGCAGCAGCATCGGATAGTGCGTCACGCGGTCGCCGAGGTCGAACGCCTGCGTGAAGACCGCGAGCAACACCGCGAACAGGAGCAGCGGCCGGGCGAGCGACCACAGGTAGCCGAGCGCGGTGCCGAGGTAGTTGCGCTTGAACTCGGTGACGGCGATCAGGTAGAGCAGCTCGAGCGCGCGGCGCCACCCGCCCCCGAGGGCAGAGGGGCCGCGCACGTCGCGGAGCTGCAGTTCCACGTCGCTCATGCGCCGCGAGCCACCACGTCCGTCCTGACCGTCACGCTGCCCGGGCCCGGCCGGGTCCCGTAGACCACGAATTCGAGCAGCCGGATCACGTGGAGGGCCAGGTCGCCCTGGGTCCGGTTGCGCGACACCATGCAGCTGACGAAGTAGCGGCCCGGGAGCAGCGGGTTCTCGAGCGTCCCTGCGATCCGTACGCGCCCGCCCGCGGCGACCCGGTCGTCCCCGCCCTCGAGCGATCGGTTGAAGCCGAACACCGGCACCCCGTCCGCGTTGAGGAAGTGGAACCCGAACACCGGACTCACCAGCTCGTGGCGTGCCTCGAACAGGACGTGGATGCCGATCGGCTCGCCCTGCTCGACGTTCTCGACGCGTTCGCCGCGGGCGTTCTCGAGATGCGCGTCGACCACTCGTACGTTGACGTCGGGCACGCCCCCGGCGCCGCCGCCCCCGTTCGGCCCGCCGAAGTTGAGCCGGTAGTACCGCAGCGCCGCCTCCTCGGGATCGCCGGCGTAGCGCAGGTCGCCGTCGTGGACGAGCATCGCGCGATCGCAGATGCCCTGGACCGTCGCCATGTCGTGGGTGACGAGCACGAGCGTCCTTCCCGCTCGGCGCTTCTCGCGGAAGACGTCCATGCACTTCTGCGCGAATGCAGCGTCGCCGACCGCGAGCACCTCGTCGACGAGCATGATGTCGGCGTCGGCCTCGACCATGACGGCGAACGCCAGCCGCACCATCATCCCCGACGAGTAGTTCTTGAGCTTGAGGTCGGCGAACTCGCGCAGCTCGGCGAAGTCCAGCACCGCATCCAACCGCCGCTGCGCGTCGCGCCGGCCGAGCCCCATCATCACGCCGTTGAGCACGACGTTCTCGCGCGAAGTCAGCTCGGGATTGAAGCCGACGCCGAGCTCGATGAACGGCGCGAGCCGCCCGGCCATGCGGATCCTCCCGGCATCGGCGCGGTAGATGCTCGACATGATCTTCAGGAGCGTGCTCTTGCCGGAGCCGTTGCGGCCGACGATCCCGAAGAACTCGCCCCGGTGGACGTCGAACGAGATCCCGTTGAGCGCACGCAGCTCCCGGTACTGCCCACGCGCGAACGGGTGCAGCGCCCGTTCCTTGAGGGTGTCGACTCGATGCTGCGGGATGCGGAAGGTCTTCTCCACCCCGCGCGCCTCGATCACCACCGGTGTGTCGTGTCCGCGCGCCATCGAGCCCGGAAGCGTACGCGGGTCAGACGCGCGCCCGCCAGCGCCGCAGGCGCTCCTGCTGGAAGCTGAGCAGGCCGGGTAGGCTCGCATCGAGCGGCCGGCGGCTGGGCGCGCGGGAACCGGTGGCCAGGAGCCGGACCAGCCGGCGCCACAGCAGCCCGCGGACCAGCCCGCTCTCGCTTCCGAGCGTCTCTGTCCGGCCCGCGAGAACCCGCAGCGGACGGCCCGCGAGCCAGCCGAGCGCGAGCAGCGAGGAGTCGGCGGCCACGAAGCGCTCCAGCGCGCGCCGCTTGCGCGGCGTCAGCACGTCGCCGCAGCGCGCAAGCAAGACTTGTGCCTGCACCGCGCGCGCCAGATAGCCGCGGAAGTAGGCGCCGCGACCGCCGCGCACGAGCCCGCGCAGGCGCTCGCGGACGCTTCGCCGGCCGCCGTGCGTCAGGTCGCCGAAGAACGCGCCGCCGTGCTGGACGTAGTCGTATAACGGGCGGTCGACATAGGCCACGTCTCCGGACGCCAGCGCGACGAGGCCGATCCAGTGGTCGTGGAACTGCAGGCCCGGCGTGTCGGGGAACGGCAGCGCGCGCTCCGCGACGTCCCGGCGGAAGAGCGTCGCGGCGCCCGTGATGGTGTTCGCCACCAGCATCGACGTCAGGTCCGTGTGGTTGTTGCGTCGCCCCCGCCAGAGCGTGTCGCGCAGCACGCGGCCGTCCGCGTCGACCAGTCGCTGGTCGGAGTAGACGAGTTGCGCCCGTCCGAGCGCGCTGCGCAGCACGGCCAGCTTCTCCGGGTGCCAGCGGTCGTCCTGGTCGCACAGCGCGAGCAGCTCCGCCTGCGGCGGCGCCAGCGCCAGGGCGCGCTCGAAGTTGCGGTAGAAGCCGAGCCGCCGGCCCGAGCGCGAGAGCGCGAAGCGCGGGTCGCCCGCCAGCGTCGCCTCGATCGCGGCGAACCGCTCAGGGTTCGATCCGTCGTCGCTGATCACGCAGGTCCAGTGCCGGTCGGTCTGCGCTCGAAGCGACTCTAGCTGGACGCGGAACAGCGCCATGTCGGGCTCGAAGGTGGCCATGCAGACGGCGATCAGGCCCGGTTCGGCCGGCCGCGACGGAGCGGGCTCCACGACGTCGATGTGGCCCAGCGGCGCGACCTGCTCGCCGCCGCCTCGCAGGCGCACGGCGAGCGCCAGCTCCACCGCTCCGCCCGCCAGGCGCGCGGCGACCGGCGCCGTGCCCCAGAAGGCGCTGCGGAACGCGCCCGCGTCCCCGTGCTCCGCGAAGACATCCGGGCGCGGCATGCCGGCGGCGGCCGGGCGGTGCGGCTCTCGATCGACGAGGATCGCCAGCTCCGCGACCGCGTCGCGGCGGTGGAAGCAGATGCCGTAGAGGAAGACGGCGGTCGCGCGGCCCGCCGGCAGCGAGGCGGGCAACGGCGTCTCGAGCTTCGCGACCAGGTCAGCGCTCACGGGCGCCGCAACCTAACCGAGGCCGCACGCGGTTAGGCGCCCCGTGGACGCCACGCGGAGGTGCCATGGCTGCGTCGCGCCATCCCGGTCGATCCGCATCGCCGCCGGGGTCGCGGGCGGGAGCGTGGCCTGCGGCTGCTCTGGGAACGCGTCGGCGAATCGCCGGACGGCGACCGTCGCCGGCCCGTCCCGGGCGATCAGCAGCACGCCTGCCGCCGGCAGCTGCAGCTGGAGCTCGGCCACGGCAGCCGGCGACGCCGGGCGCGGGCGGAACGCGATGCAGGCACCGCGCTCGTCCGCGGTCCCACCCGCGACGGCTTCGACCGCGGGCGCGGCGCCCAGCGCGGGATGCGCTGCGCTTGGCCGCAGCGCGACGCGGTGGATCCTGCTGAGCTCCGCGTCGGCCGCCAGCCGCGCATCGCCGGGGCTCGCCGCCAGCTCGGCCGGCGTCGCGGCCGGGGATCCGTACGCCCGCGCCGCGTCGAAGTAGGAGCCGGCACGGACGACGAGGAACGGGTAGCCGGGGAACGCCACGGCGACGTGATCGGGTGTGACCGCCGGGCGCGCCAGCTCGAGCGCCCCGAGGACCGCGCGGGCCGCTTCGGCCTGGGTGCGCAGGAACCTGCCGCCGTCGCGCATGTCGCCGAGGTTGGACAGCACCGCGACCGCGACGGCTCCCGCCGCGACCGCCGCCACGCGCCGCGACAGCACCACCCCGCGGAGCAGCTCGGCCGCGAGCAGGACGACGAACACGCCACCGTCGTAGACGTAGCGGCCTTCTACCGGCGTGCTGATCTGCGCGCGCCGTAGCGCGGTCGAGACCCAGAACGCGATCAGGATCGTCAGCAGCGCCACGATCCGCGGCGGGATCGGCCGGATCTGCGCGAGCCGCCATGCGAGCAGCGCGGCGGCGGCCACCGCCAGCGGCCGGCCCCAGCCGAGCGTCTGCGAGTTCTCGTCGGTGATCGTGCCGCCCAGGCCGGCGAAGGAGCTCAGCACGCCCGCTGCCGCGTCGGCCACGAAGCCCGGGGCGACGACTACGTTGTGACGGACCAGCGCGGTCTCCTGGAACGCCAGCCACCACAGGGCGTAGACGGCTAGGGGCGCCGCGACGATCCACGCGTCCTTGAAGCGGCGGCGGCCGTACGCGACCTCGACGATCAGCCCGGCCAGGATCGGGAGCCCGATTCCCGAGCTCGCGAGCGAGACCGCCAGGAGCCCGCACGCGCCCGCGTCCCCGGTTCGATCGCCACGATCGAGCAGCAGGAACGCGCCGACGCCCGCCGCGATCGAGACGAGCGACCCGACCTGGAACGGCCACAGGATATTCTGCCACGCCGGGCCGAGGAAGAGGATCAGCGCGGCCGCGAGCAACGCCGCGAAGCCCCCTACGTGCCGGCGGGCGTAGACGAATAGGAGCGCGACGCAGGTCAAGTGAGCGGTGATTCCCATCGCGCGGTAGGGCAGATAGTCGTCCAGGCCGGCGGTCGCGAACAGCAGCTTGTACAGCACGAGCGGGATCAGCGAGAGGTGCTCGTTGTGCGGCTCGAGGAACGTCTCGACGTCGTTCCCCCGGCGCTCGAACGCCCACGACCACTCGTCGATCCAGAGCGTCGTCCCGCGGTTCTCGTGGAGCAGGAACGCCGCTCCGACGGCGAGCAGCAGCGCGAGCGCGTGCCACGCCGACATCAAGGGCTCGAGTCGCCGGCGCACGGCGCGCGACCATAACCGAAGGGCGCGACGTCCACGCCGCCGACGCGCTTTGATGCCGCGATGCACCACCTCGCAGCGCTCGACCGACGGGTCCTCGTGACCGGCGGCGCCGGCTTCGTCGGCGCGAGCCTCGCGATCGCGCTGCGGGCGTGGCACCCAGACTGGGAGGTCGTAGCGCTGGACAACCTCAAGCGCCGCGGCTCCGAGCTCAACCTCCCCCGGCTCCGCGCCGCAGGCGTGCGCTTCGAGCACGGCGACGTGCGCGAGGCCGGCGACGTCCTCGCCGTGCCGCGCGTGGACGCGATCGTCGAGTGCTCGGCCGAGCCCTCCGCGCTTGCCGGGGTCGACGGCGCAACTGAGTACGCGATCGGCGCGAACCTGGTCGGCGCCTGGCACTGCCTCGAACTGGCCCGCCGTGACTCCGCCCAGCTCGTGTTCCTGTCTACGAGCCGCGTCTATCCGGTCGCCGCGCTGCGGGCGCTCGCGATCGAGGAGGCCCCGACGCGGTACGAGCTCGCGGCCGAGCAGGACGTTCCGGGCGCCTCGGCGGACGGGATCGCCGAGGACTTCCCGCTCGCGGGTGCGCGCACGCTCTACGGCTCGACCAAGCTCGCGGCGGAGCTGCTGATCGAGGAGTACCGGGCCGGGTTTGGCCTGCGCGCCGTGATCGACCGCTGCGGTGTGATCGCCGGGCCATGGCAGATGGGGAAGGTCGACCAGGGCGTGTTCACGTACTGGATGCTCGCGCACCGCCTGGGCCACCCGCTGCGCTACCTCGGGTTCGACGGCTCCGGCCGCCAGGTGCGCGACCTCCTCCACGTCGACGACCTCGTCGAGCTGCTCGACGACCAGCTCGCCCGACCGGACCACTGGGACGGCATGGTGCTCAACGTCGGCGGCGGGCGGGCGTGCTCGCTCTCCCTGCGCGAGACGACCGACCTGTGCCGCGAGCTGACCGGCGCCGACGTCCCGGTCGAGCCGGCCGGCGCGGACCGGCCCGGCGACGTCCCCGTCTACCTCTCGGACTGCGCGCGCCTGTACGCGCACAGCGGCTGGCGACCGCGGCGGACCGCCCGGGACGTCCTGGTAGACATCGCGGCGTGGGTCGAGCTTCATGAGGCGCAGATCGTCGCCGCTCTGTAGGAGACTCCACGTTCCTCCCATGCCGATCGCCATCGTCACCGGGTCAGGCGGCCTCATAGGGTCCCAATCGGTCATCCACCTCGCTGAGTCCGGCTGGACGGTGATCGGGATTGAGAACGACATGCGCGCCCGCTTCTTCGGCCCCGAGGCGTCGACCGCGCGGATGAGCGCCGAGCTCGCCCGGCGGTTCCCGGACGAGTTGATCGCCGAGGACGTGGAGATCCGCGATCCCGCCGCGATCGAGCGGGTGTTCGCGGGCGCGCCGGGACCGGTCGGCCTGATCGTCCACACCGCCGCGCAGCCGTCGCACGACTGGGCCGCGAGCGACCCCCAGACCGACTTCGGCGTGAACGCGAACGGGACGCTCAACCTCCTCGAGGCCGCGCGGCGGCACTGCCCCGACGCGCCGTTCGTCTTCTGCTCGACGAACAAGGTCTACGGCGACGCGGCCAACCGGCTCCCGCTCGAGGAGCACGACCAGCGCCTGGAGCTCCCGGCCGATCACGCGTGGCACGACGGGATCGACACCTCGATGTCGATCGACGCCTCGACCCACTCGCTGTTCGGCGTCTCCAAGGCCGCCGCCGACCTCCTGGTGCAGGAGTACGGGCGCTACTTCCACATGCCGACCGCGTGCTTCCGCCTCGGCTGCGTGACGGGGCCGAACCACGCCGGCACCCGCCTGCACGGGTTCCTCTCGTACCTGATGCGCTGCACGATCACCGGCCAGCCCTACGCGGTGTACGGCTACGGTGGCAAGCAGGTCCGCGACAACATCCATGCCGCCGACCTCGTCCGCGCCTTCGACGCGTTCGCCGCCGCGCCACGCCCGGCGGCGGTCTACAACCTCGGCGGCGGCCGGCAATCGAACTGCTCGATGCTCGAGGCGATCCAGCTGTGCGAGCTGATCGCCGGGCGGGAGCTGAACTGGTCGCTCGCCGACGAGCACCGGATCGGCGACCACCGCTGGTGGATCTCGGACCTCTCCGAGTTCAAGCGCGACCATGCGGCGTGGAACATCGAGCACGGCATCGAGGACATCCTGCGGCAGATCCACGACGCCAACGCGGAGCACTGGACGGCGGCGTGAAGCTCTCCGCCATCGTGCCGGCTCACGACGAGGCGCAGGTCATCGAGCCGACGCTGCGGCGGCTTCTGGGCCAGCTGGAGGCGGAGGGCATGGACTACGAGGTCCTGATCGTCGACGACGGCTCGTCCGACGGGACCGCCGACGTCGTGGCGCGCATGAGCGCGGCCGATCCGCGCATCCGCTGCGTCCGCAACGACGGCCCGCATGGCTTCGGCCACGCGGTGCGCAAGGGCCTCGAGCTCTTCACGGGCGACGCCGTCGTGATCGTCATGGCCGACGGGTCCGACGACCCGCGCGACGTCGTCCTCTACTACCGCGTGCTCGAGGCCGGCTACGACTGCGCGTTCGGCTCACGCTTCATGCCCGGCGCCGTGGTGAAGGACTACCCGAGGATCAAGCGCTACATCAACCGGGCGGTGAACACCGGCCTGCGCGTTGCGTTCCGCCACGGCTACAACGACACGACCAACGCGTTCAAGGCCTACCGGCGCGAGGTGGTCGAGCAGCTCCAGCCGCTCATCTCGCCGCACTTCAACCTCACGGTCGAGATGCCGTTGAAGGCGGTGACGCGCGGGTTCAGCTACGCCATCGTGCCGACCTCGTGGACCAACCGTGCGGCCGGCGCGTCCAAGCTGCAGCTCACCGAGATGGGCAGCCGCTACCTCTTCATCGTGCTCTACGTGTTCCTCGAGCACCACCTGACGCGCGGGGACTACCGGCGCACCGGCGGCGCGGGCGAGTCGAGGCCGACCCGCTTCGCCAAGCCCGCCCGGGCGCACGCGCATCCGGCCCGCGCGCTCGCCCGCAGGCTTCCCATCCGAAAGAGGGGATAGCCGTGCGACGCCCGCGGCTGGCGTCGTGGCTCGGCGTGGCGGTGTCGCTAGTCTCGCTCGCCGCGGTCGCGTGGTGGATCGCGCGCCAGGACCCGCCGCGCCTGCCCGGGTCCGGGGTCGGCTTCGCCTGGCTGGCCCTCGCGCTGCTCCTGAGCAGCTGCACGCTCGCGTTGCGCGGCCGGCGCTGGCACCGGATCCTGAGGCTCGCCGGCGTGCCGCACCGCCCGCGCGACGCCTACGGCCTCACGCTCGTGGCGTACATGGGCAACAACGTGCTGCCCGCGCGCGGCGGCGAGCTGCTGAAGATCGGGCTCCTCGGCCAACGCAGCAGCGCCCGCCGGCGGGAGATCCTCGGCACCGTGGTAGCCGAGCGGCTGCTGGACGCGGTCGTGCTCGCCGCGCTGTTCGCCGCGTTCACGTGGACGGGCGTGGACGGCACGCCGAGCGGACGCGGCGGCGCGGCCGTCGCCGGCGCGATCCTGCTGGGCGCCGGCTGCACGCTGGCGCTCTACCTGCAACTTCGCCGCCGCGGGCGCTTCGAGCGCTTCGCCCGCACAGTCCGGCCGGTCGCCCGGGCGTCGAAGCTGTTCGCGCAGCCGCACGGAATCCCCCTGGCGCTCGCGTCGCTGCTGATCTGGTTCCTGGAAGGCGTCACGTTCCTGGTGATCGCCCGTGCCCTCGAGATCGAGCTCGACGTCCTAGCCGGCGTGGCGGTGGTGGCGATTGCATCGCTATTCGCGGCGATCCCCGCGGCCCCCGGCTACGCCGGGACGTTCGACGCCGGCCTGATCGTCGGGCTGCACGCCGCGGGCGTCAAGGGCGGCGACGCAGTCGCGGTGCTGCTGCTCGCGCGCTTCATGCTGTTCGTCCCGGTCACGCTCGCTGGCCTCGTCACGCTCGTCGTCGGCTACCGCGGCCTAGGCGGCGCGGCGGCCGACGACGAGGAACTGCTTGCCGAGCAGCCGCCAAGCGAGCGGCGCCGCGAGGTAGCGGCGGGTCAGCGCGGGGCTGGCCGGTAGTCGGCCGCGGAACGAGTAGGGCAGGAAGCGCGCGTCGACTGCCTCGATCTCGAACCCCGCGGCGTACAGGTGCTCCTCGACGCCGACATGCGTGAGGATCACGGTGTGGTCGGCGCAGTCGAAGTAATGCTTGGCGCAGTAGCGGAAGTTCGGGCCCATCACTGCGACGCGGCCCCCGGGCACGAGCCGGTCGCGCATCCGCTCCAGGAACGCCGCGACGGTCTCCTGGTCCGGCAGGTGCTCGAGGAAGTTCGAGATCCAGATCCCGCCGAAGTAGGCCTCGGGCAGCTCGACCTCCATGACGTCGCCGACGACCAGCCTGACGCCGGGCTGCGCCCAGCTCTCCTCGTAGTCGACGAGGTCGACTCCCCAGCGCTCGGCCGCCGGCACGGCGTTGAGGAACTCGCACCGGCCGGCGGCGGGGTCGAGCACGCGGTCCGGCGACCCGAGCCTGCGGTGCACGTACGGACCGATCTCACTCCAGACCGCCGCTCGGGCACGCTGGTCGACGTCTCTGAAGCGGTACTCGTAGAGCCGCTGGAAGTTCACGAGCGCGGGAACCCTATCCTTCCGCGACGATGACGGCCGGGCCCTTCGAGCACGCCGCGCCGCCGGTGGACGCCGAGGCGCTCCTTGCGGCCGCACGCGAGGCACGCGCCGGCCGGCCGGGACCCGACGCCGAGGGGCTCCGGAGCGCCTACCTCGAGCTGCTGAAGCTCACGCTCTGCGACCTCGCCGGCACGAGCACCATGTCCGTCGGCGCGATGCCGGACGGCACCGTGATGGCGCGCGAGCTGCGCGGCGAGGCGCGGCGCCTGCGGGCGGCGGGGATGGACTGGCCGCTCCAAGGGCTCACGATGGTCGGCCTCGGCCGGCTCGACGACCTGCAGGCGTGCGTCGAGGCGGTCGTGCGGGACGGCGTCGAGGGCGATCTGATCGAGGCCGGAGCGTGGCGCGGCGGCGCCTCGATCCTGATGCGCGCCACGCTGGACTCACTCGGCGACCAGCGGACCGTCTGGGTGGCCGACTCGTTTCAGGGCTTCCCGCCGACCGCCGCGCCCGACGCCGGCGGCGCCGACCTGAGCGCGTTCGACTTCCTCGCGGTGCCGCTCGACGAGGTGCGCGAGAGCTTCTCGCGCCTCGGCTGCGAGCAGGGGGTCGAGTTCGTACCCGGCTTCTTCGAGGAGACGCTCGCGGGGCTCGCGGGCCGGCGCTGGGCGATCGTCCGGCTCGACGCCGACACCTACGAGCCGACGCGTGAGGCGCTCGCGACCCTCTACCCCAGCCTTGCCGCCGGCGGCTACCTGATCGTCGACGACTACGGCTCGTTCGAGGGCTGCCGCCGTGCCGTCGACGAGTTCCGCGAGCAGCACGGGATCGGCGAGCCGCTCGAGCGCGTCGATTTCACGTGCGCGCGCTGGCGGCGGGAGAGCGAGCCAGCCGCCCGGGATGAGCCGGGACCGGCCCCGCCGCCGCCAGCGGCGCCCGAGGTGGCGCGACCGCGCGATGCGCACGTCCCGACGTCCCACGAGGTCGAGCTGGCGCGCGAGCTGGCCGGCCTGCGCGCTCGCCTGGCGGACGTGGAGGCGCAGATCGGCCTGCGGGCGTGGCTGCGGCGCACGTTGCTCCGGGGCGCTGCGCGATGATCCTCTTCGCCTCGTCGATCACCGACCCGGAGGCGTACGCCAGGTACGCGGAGCCGGGGATCCGGCTCGTGGCCGAGCCCGATTCCGAGGTCATCGCGAACGCGGCCGCCGGCTCGATCTGCCGCTCGTACAACCTGATCATGGACATGGCCGGCCAGCGCGACGACCTCGAGGCGCTCGTGCTCCTGCACCAGGACGCCGAGATAGTGGAGCCCGACTTCTGCCGCCGCTTGCGCCGGGCGCTGAGCGACCCGGACGTCGGGGTCGTCGGCTGCGTCGGCGCGGTCGGGGTGCGCAGCATCGCCTGGTGGGAGGGCTCGGTGACATGGGCGTCGTTCACCCACCGCTACGAGGAGCTGGGCGGCGGCGAGCTGCCGGCGCTGTCGTGGAAGGCCGACGAGATCCCCGCCTTCGCCGGCACGGGCGAGGTCGACACGGTCGACGGGTTCGTGCTCGGCCTGTCGCCGTGGACCGTGCGCAACGTACGGTTCGACGAGTCGCTCGGCCAGCTGCACGGCTACGACTTCGACTTCTGCCTGCAGGTTCGGGCCGCCGGCCGCAAGGTCGTGACGGAGGACTTTCGCGTCGTCCACCACCACTCGCTGGAGCTCGTGAGCAACCCCGAAACCTGGGTCGCGGCGCACATGCGCGTCGCCGAGAAGTGGGACGGCCAGATGCCCGAGGTCAGCCTCAACGGCGGCGAGTGGAAGCAGCGCGCCCGCCGGGCGGAGGCCGAAGCCGCGCTCGCGCGCACGCAGGCGGTCGCGGCGATGCTCCAGGCCGACGCCAAGGCCCGCCAGCTCGAGCGCCGGCTCGAGCAGGTCACCGGGAGCTCGAGCTGGCGGCTCACCGCGCCGCTGCGGCGACTGAACGCGTTGCGCAAGGCGCGCCGCCGGTGATCGCCTTCGGCTCGCCGATCACTGCTCCGGAGGTCTACGAGCGGTGCGCTAAGCGCGGCATCGCTTTCGTCGCGGAGCCCAACTCGAAGGTGTTCGCCTACCGCGCGACGAGCTCGATCTTTCGCAGCTACAACATCATCCTCGACAAGGCCGCCGCCTGCGACGACCTCGAGGCGCTGGTGCTCGTGCACCAGGACACGGAGATCGTAGATCCCGGCTTCTGCGCGAAGGTGCGCGATGTGCTGCGCGACCCCGAGGTGGCCGTGGCCGGGTGCATCGGCGCGATCGGCGTGCGGAGCATCGCCTGGTGGGAGGGCTCGGTGACGTGGGCCTCGTTCATCCACCGCTACGGCGAGCTCGGCGGCGGCGACCTCCCCGGCTTCGCCTGGAAGGCCGACGAGGCGCCGCCGTTCGCGCGCACCGGCGAGGTCGACATGGTCGACGGCTTCCTCATGGTCCTCGCGCCGTGGACCGTGCGGTCGATCCGGTTCGACGAGGGGCTCGGGCCGCTCCATGGCTATGACGTCGACTTCTGCCTCCAGGTGCGGGCGGCCGGGCGCAAGGTCGTCACCGCGGACCTCCGCGCGGTCCACAACCACTCGCTCGACCTGGTAAGCGATCCGGAGGGCTGGATCGAGGCGCACATGCGGATCGCCGAGAAGTGGGACGGCAAGATGCCGGGGATGGGCCGGGGCGGCGGCGACTGGAAGCCGCGCGCGCGGCGGGCGGAGGCCGAGGCGGAGGCCGCACGCGCGGCGGCGGTCTCGAAGCAGCTCCAATACGAGGCGCGCGAGCGCGAGTACCGGCGGGTCATGGACGAGATGACCGGCAGCATCGGCTGGCGGATCACCGAGCCGCTGCGGCGGGTCAACCACTGGCGCCGCACGCGCCGGCGCCGGCGCCGGCGCGGGCGCCGGGCCTAGCCGGACAGCGCGCGGCGGATGTCGTCCTTCGACACGACGGACTGGCCCGGCGCGACGCCCGCGCGCCGGCGCAGCCGCGAGAGGCGCTCGGCGACCGCGAACGCGCTCGAGTCCAGCAGCCGCCGCAGGACCGCCTCCTGGCGCGCGCTACGCTGCTGCGCGAGCGCGGCCTGCACGAGGTTTACGTGCGCGGACGCGAGGTGGAAGACCCGGTTGGCCTCGAGCCGTGCGAGCAGCGGGTTGCCGTCCCACGGCTCCAGCACGTCGCCGACCGCGTCGCCCCAGGGCGCGTCGCGCGGCCACACGACGCCGAGCCCAAAGAACGCGGGGACGATCGCCAGCCGCAGCCCGCTGCGCTCCGCGAGGAAGTCCTCGACGGCGGTGAGCACTCCGTTGCGCGCGCCGCCCTCGCGCGCCGCCGCCCCGCGGTAGGGAAGTCCGGCGGGGCGGATCCCGGGCTCGCCGGGGAACAGGCCCCCGCCCTCGGCGATCGGCTGGCGGTGCTCGGCGGGAATCCGCTCGGCTGCGTAGTAGTCGTCGCGCCGGCCGTGCGGCCAGCACACGTCGTGGAAGAGCAGCAGCGGCAGGTCGCCCCCGTGGGACGCCTCGATCAGCCGCAGCTCCTCGCTGACCGTGTAGTGGTTGTGGTCGCCGTCGATCACGACGGCGTCGGCGGCCGGCACGTGGGGGAGCGCGGCGAGGCTCGGCTCGCGCACGAGCTCGAGCTCGGGCCGCTCCTCGGCGAGGCGCACCAGCGGCTCCTGCGGCGACGGGTCGATCGCCCAGACCCGCGCGCCGGACGCCGCGGCCCAGTCCACGAGCACGCCCGTGAGGTCGCCGGCGTACGCCCCCACTTCGACGACGGACCGCGCGCCCGCGGCGTCGAGGCACGGGAGCATGATCTCGGCGAGGTTGATCAGCGAGTGCCCCCAGCGCCCGGGGTCTCCGGCGAACGGGTCGATGTCCGGGTGGGTACGCTCCACGAGGGCGGCGAGTCTAGATCACCGGCTACGCTCGACCGCGCCTTGGCCGTCGACACCTCGCATCGCATCCGGACAGGCCGCACGGCCGACGGCGGCCTGGAGGTGCGGCTGGACGCGCCGCTTCCCGAAGCGCTCGCGGTCGGCGCCGGCACCGCCCTGTTCGTGAGCGGGACATGTTTCGTGCCGGGAGCGCGGATCGAGGACGTGACGCTGCTGGTCGACGGCGACGAGCAGCCGGTGCAGGCGCACGGGATGCCGCGGCTGGACCTGCTCCGCACGCTCAGGGCGCCCGCCGCCTACCCGAGCGGCTTCTGGGGCCTGGCTCTGATCGGCGCCACGGCGTCGCCGATCGAGCTGGCGCTCCGTGCACGGTTCGAGGGTGGTGGTGAAGCGGTCGGGGTGCTCGCCCGGATACCGATCCGGGTCGCGTGGGAGCCCGTGCCCGCGCCGCGGCCCGGGCCCGGCCCGCTGGTCGCGATCTGCATGGCGACGTACCAGCCGCCGCCGGACCTCTTCGCGCGTCAGCTCGACTCGATCCGCGCACAGACGCACGCCGACTGGCTCTGCGTCATCAGCGACGACTGCTCCGACCCGGAGCACTTCGCCGCGATAGAGACCGCCGTCGCCGGCGATCCGCGCTTCCTGCTATCGCGCTCCCCACGGCGGCTCGGCTTCTACGCGAACTTCGAGCGCGCGCTGGCGCTGGCTCCGTCGGCAGCGCAGTACGTCGCGCTGGCCGACCAGGACGACGTCTGGCATGCGGACAAGCTCGCGACGCTGCTGACCGAGATGGGCGACGCACGCCTGGTCTACAGCGACGCGCGGATCATCCGCCCCGACGGCGAGGTGATCGCCGACACCTACTGGGGCCGGCGCCGCAACAACCACACCGACCTCCTCTCGCTGCTCGTCGCCAACGCCGTGACCGGGGCCGCTTCGCTGTTCCCGCGCGACCTGCTCGACGACGCGCTGCCGTTCCCACCGGCGCAGTTCGCCCACTTCCACGACCACTGGATCGGACTGACGGCGCTCGCACTGGGAGACATCCGGTTCGTCGACCGGCCACTGTACGACTACGTGCAGCACGGCGGGGCGACCCTCGGGCACGCGGCGGCGAACCGGATGCCGGGACTGCGAGACCGGCTCGGGGCGCTGCGGCGCGATCCGCGCGAGCGGGTCCGGCTGTGGCGCATGCACTATTTCGTCGACGCCTGCCGCCTGATGCAGTTCGCCACGATCCTCGAGCTCCGCTGCGGCGACCGGATGCGGCCCGCCAAGCGCCGCTCACTGGCGCGCTTCGTGCGGGCGGACCGCTCGGCCCTCGCCCTCGCGCGCCTCGCGGTCCGCGGAGCACGGGAGCTCGTCGGGCGGCCGGAAACGCTCGGGGCGGAGTGGATGCTGTTTCACGCGTTCACGTGGCGCCGGCTGGTCGTTGCGACCGCGCGCGACAGCCCGCAGCGGCGCCTGCGGCTGGATGCGGTCCCGCCACCGGCGCTTGATCCCGCGCCGGGCGCGAGCGCGCCGGGGGATCCGGCGGTGCGCTCGGTGGCACAGAAGGTGGCGCCGCTCCGGCTGGCGGTCAGCGACGACGCGCCGCGCCGGATCAACCTGCTGATCCCGACGATCGACCTGCACCACTTCTTCGGCGGCTACATCGGGAAGCTCAACCTTGCCCGCCGGCTGGCCGAGCGCGGCCACCGTGTCCGCGTCGTCACCGTCGATCCGGTCGGGCCGCTGCCGCGCAGCTGGGCGCGGGACGTCGAGAGCTACAGCGGGCTTGCGGGACTGTTCGAGGCCGTGGAGGTCGCGTTCGGTCGCGAGTCGCACGGACTCGAGGTCAGCCGAGGCGATGGGTTCATCGCGACCACCTGGTGGACCGCCCACATCGCGCACGCGGCACTGCGCGAGCTCGACCGCGAGCGCTTCCTCTACCTGATCCAGGAGTACGAGCCGTTCACGTTCCCGATGGGCACGTACGCGGCGCTCGCCGCCGCGTCTTACACGCTTCACCATCGGGCGCTGTTCTCGACCGAGCTGCTCCGCGAGTACTTCCGGCGCCATGCGATCGGCGTGTTCGCCGGCGGCGGCGGCGACGCCGAATCGGCCGCGTTCCGCAACGCGATCACACGGGTCGAGCCGCCGCCGGCGGATGAGCTCGCCCACCGCCGGCCGCGCCGGCTGCTCTTCTACGCGCGACCGGAGGAGCACGCCGCGCGCAACATGTACGAGCTCGGGGTGCTGGCGCTCAGCCGCGCGCTGCAGGCCGGCGCGTTCGAGTCCGGGTGGACGCTGCACGCGATCGGCACCGTCAACGCCGCCCGGCGGATCGATCTCGGCGGGGCGTCGATGGATCTGCTGCCGCGATCCGGTCAGGAGGGCTACGCCAGCCTGTTGCAGCGACACGACGTCGGCCTCGCGCTGATGTACACGCCGCATCCGAGCCTCGTGCCGATCGAGATGGCCTCGGCGGGCATGCTGACGGTGACCAACAGCTTCGAGAACAAGACGCCCGAGGCCATGGCCGCGATCTCGCCGAACCTGATCGCGGCGGAGCCCAGCATCGACGCGATCGCAGATGCGCTGTGCGAGGCCGCGGGCGCGGCCGACGACGTCGACCGGCGACTGCGCGGCAGCCGCGTCGACTGGAGCCGCGACTGGGCCTACTCGTTCGACGACCCGCTGATGGCGCGCGTCGAGGCGCTGCTCTGGCGCTAACCGCCGCGACCCGGGGGGTCTCCCGGGTCGCGTGGCGAACCGCTTGGCTCTAGGCGGCTTCGCGGAGCGCGATGAGCTCCGGCCGCTGGCTGAGCTTGCGCAGCGCGCGCTCCTCCAGCTGGCGGGCGCGCTCGGTCGAGACGCCGAGCTTCTTGCCGGCCTGCGACAGCGTCTGCGGCTCCTGGTCGCCGGCGCCGAAGCGCATCTCGATCACGTTGCGCTCGGGCTCGGGCAGCTCGGCGATGGCG
>Ga0307415_100000426_pt1 | contig 18072 bp, 20 predicted proteins | sample DK1Cmetagenome_FD_204524 | JGI IMG/M metagenome (GOLD analysis project Ga0307415, IMG submission 204524) | Maize rhizosphere microbial communities from greenhouse at UC Davis, California, United States - DK15-C-2 | ecosystem: Host-associated > Plants > Roots > Rhizosphere > Soil | place: USA...
CCGGCGAGCAGTATCAAGCGCCCCGGAGCTGGGCCGAGCAGGCCTATCCCAACCTCATCTACTACAACCAGGTCGACAGGGGCGGCCACTTCGCCGCCTGGGAGCAGCCGCAGCTCTTCTCCGAGGAGCTCCGCGCAGCGTTCCGCTCACTCCGCTAGGCAGAAAGGAGCGAGGGGACGGGCGTCGGTCACTACCTGGTGCAGGAAGCACCCCCAAGCCTTCACCAAGGCCGTGATCGAGGTTGACGGCTCCTGATCGGCGTGCGCCCGAAAGGAGAGACCGATGGACCAGGATGCAAGTGGATGGAAGACGCTCCTCACCAGAGCCAACCAGCTCGTCCGCTCGGCCACCCACCCGGTGGCCCAGTTGCCTGTTGAAGGTCACCTCCCTGGTTTCGACGGCGCGACCGGGTGGCTCAACTCGCCGCCGTTGACCCCAGAAGGCCTGCGCGGCCGAGTCGTGCTGGTCAACTTCTGGACCTACACCTGCATCAACTGGCTCCGCACCCTGCCATATGTCCGCGCCTGGGCCGAGAAATACCAAGCTCAAGGGCTGGTCGTGATCGGCGTCCACACGCCCGAGTTCGAGTTCGAGCACGACCTCGATAACGTCCGCCGCCAGGTCAGGGACCTGCGGGTCGGCTACCCGGTCGCGGTCGACAACGACTATGCTATCTGGACCGCCTTCGACAACCACTACTGGCCGGCGCTGTACTTCGTCGACGCCCAGGGGCAGATCCGCCACCACCGCTTCGGCGAGGGCGACTACGAAATGTCGGAGATGGTCCTTCAACAGCTCCTGACCGAGGCCGGCAGCGTCGGCACCGACCAGGGATGGACTTCGGTCGACGCCCATGGGGTGGAAGCCGCCGCCGACTGGGACAGCTTGCGGTCGCCGGAGAACTACCTGGGCTATGAGCGCACCGACAACTTCGTCTCACCCAATGGTTCCATCGTGGAGACGAGTTACGCCTATGCCGCCCCCCCACGGTTGGGGCTCAACCACTGGGCGCTTGCGGGCGACTGGACCGTCAAGCGCCAGGCCATCGTGGGCAACCAGGCCGGGGGGCGGATCCTGTACCGCTTCCACGCCCGCGACCTGCATTTGGTCATGGCACCGGCCACGCCCGGCGGTCCCATCCGGTTCCGGGTGCACCTCGACAGCCAGCCGCCGGGCGCCGCCCACGGCAGCGACGTCGACGACCAGGGCAACGGCACGGTCACCGAGCCGCGGCTGTACCAGCTCCTGCGCCAGCCCGGCGCGGTCAGCGAGCGCACCTTCGAGGTCACCTTCCTGGATCCTGGCCTCCAGGCCTACGCCTTCACCTTCGGCTAGAAAACAGGAGGCGGAACGATGAGCCCCGTGTCGCGTGGGTTCCGGGGGCGGCGTCGCCAAGCGCCGAGCTGCCCCCGGGCCAGTACCTGGTCGAGGACTTCCCGGTCCTGTCGGCCGGACCCACCCCCGACATCGACCTGCAGGACTGGGAGTTCGTCGTTACGACCGAGACCGACGAGCAGCGGCGCTGGGACTGGGACGGCTTCCGCGCCCTGCCCAGCGAGCCGGTCACCGTCGACCTCCACTGCGTCACCCACTGGTCCAAGCTGGGCACCACCTGGGAAGGGGTGTCGCTGGATACCCTGCTGGCCGACGTGGAGACCAGCGCCGGCTTCGCGCTCGTCTCCTCCTATGGCGGCTACACCAGCAACCTGCCCCTGGAGGACCTGACCGACCACAAGGCCTGGATCGCCTTCCGCTACGACGGCCAGGAGCTGGAGGCTAAGCATGGCGGCCCGGCGCGGCTGCTGGTGCCCCACCTGTATCTGTGGAAGAGCGCCAAGTGGGTCCGCGGGATCCAGCTGCTGGACACCGACGAGCCGGGCTTCTGGGAGAGCCTCGGCTACCACAACTACGGCGACCCGTGGCAGGAGCAGCGGTTCTGGGGCGACTGAACGGAGGCAGCATGACCAGCTCGAACCTGTGGACCGACGGCAACGCGCTTGCCGGCCCCCTGGATGGCCTGATCGGCCCTAACGTGACCGCCGCGGTTGGGTGCTGCGGCAACTGTGGGCGCACCGGACCGATGGCCGAGGTACGGGTGTTCGACCGCGCTCCCGGCGTGGTGGCGCGCTGCCCGACCTGTGACCAGGTGCTGCTGCGGCTGGTGCGTGGCCCCGGCCGCGCCTGGCTGGACCTGCGCGGCCTGACCTACCTGCAGCTTGCTGTACCGGATCAGACCTGAGCGTCACGATTGCCGATCAGCAAGCCGGAGATGGAAGGAAGTGCTATGACGTACCTGCGAGCGAACCGCCAGCCGCGGCTGCGCTGGATCATCACCGTCGCGCTCCTGGCCGGCCTGAGCTGCCCATCCTGATGGTCATGTGTGCCTCAGAAGAGATTTACATAGTCGATCGAGAGTGAGCCGCCTTGCTGGTTGCAGTAAATCTCAACTCTCAGTTCCACGTTGGCGGTTCCACCAATATCCAAGGTGTTCAGAACTAGCTGCCATGTGCCTGGGTTCTGAATCGTGAAGGGCGTACTGGATACGTCCCCCGTGGTCAGGTTCCAGATGTTAAGAGCGCCATCAGCGCCGGTGTTGGTGTCCACGTAAGCAAAACACGACACGCTCGCGGCGGTAATGGGGGCGTATCCTGGCCAATGGACCCACCTGCTATTAGTGTGACGATGTTCGCTATGTTCGAGCCCGTCACGGGAGGTGGATTAGAGCTGGGGCCGACACTAAACGTCACGCCGCTGGCATTATTGATGGGGTCCCAAAAATTCTTGCCAAGCTCAAAGCTCGGATTCCGCAAGTATGCCATCCGGCCCTCCCCGTTCAGCAATGACCGGGCTCGTAACCACTAGTATACGATGGCTAAGCACCATCTGGATACGTTAGCCTGGATGTTGCACCAGTGATCTGATCTTGTGGTGCGTGGATGCGCGAAAGTGCCCGCTCGGGGTGGTTGGATCGGGTTGTCGAGACTCTGATCGTCCACGTCCTGGCGGGATGGCTCGCACAGTGGCAGGTTGGAATCCATGGGGGTCGCCTCTAGCTAACCCGGTGTGCGGGTTTGGTGAGTTGTGACCCCCGTACGCTTCGCGGGGAGGCCATCACCACGCATACGGGGGTCGAGCATGGATGCTACGACGCTGCTCATCACGGTGTACTGCCTGATCGACGACCGGCTGGCGGGCGTTCGCCTGCGCCAGCGCGGCCCCAGCCGACCCTGGCCGACAGTGAGGTCTTGACCATCGAGTGTGTCGGGGCGTTCCTCGGGCATCGACACCGACAAGGGCCTGTACGAGCACTTTCGTCGCCACTACCGCGACTGGTTCCCGGCCCTGGGGCGCGTGCACCGCACCACCTTCGTCCACCAGGCGGCCAATCTGTGGGCGGTCAAGGCCCAGCTCCGTCAGCAGCTGCTCGGCCGGGTCGGCTTCGACCCGCAGGTGTCGATCCTGGACAGCTTCCCGATACCGGTCTGCCGCTTCGGCCGCGCCTATCACTGTCGGCGGCTGGCCGGGCTGGCCGCCTTTGGTCGCGACGAGGGCGCCAAGCAGACCTACGACGGGCTCCTGAGCAAAGACGGCAAGCTACAGCATTCGAGCACGTTGACGTGGGCCACTTTGAGGCCTAGGTGTAGTGACCGACACGTAGCCTGCTGTTTCCCCTCGATGCCCGCATCGGCCTTGCCGTACCCAGCCGACCCGACCAGCCGGGGCCACGATTGGGATCAGATGCGATCCGACGCCGACGGACAATACCGGCATGTGGCGGTTAAGCACTGTCGCTGTTCAAGGCCGCTATCCGGCCGTCTCTCGCAGGCCTTGCGACGGCCCAGGGCTCCCTGACACGGATGCAGTCGCAAGGTCCCGCTCCTCGTGCAGGTTCCAAAGGTCAGCGCCCCCGGCCTGGATGACGAGGGCGCCGGGGAAGGAAGGCTCTCAGAATGGTTCCTCTGTGTGTCAACGCCGAGGGTTCCTCCTATAGGTCGGCTGGACCAGGACCCCGCGTCTCTTGACAACAGGAAGATATCTTCCTATTCTGCGGTTATGCGCCGCAAGCCAGGAACCCTGCTCCCCCTCGAGGTCGACATCCTCGAGGCCGGCCTGGAGCTGCGCCAAACCGGCGGAGCCCGCTTCCACGGCTTCCAGCTCGCCAAGGCGATCGCCGACCACGCCGGTCCACGGCCGCTGACCGCCCATGGGACGCTCTACAAGGCATTGCAACGGCTCGAGGAGGCGGGCCTGCTCACCAGCCAGTGGGAGGACCCGGGCATCGCCGCCGCCGAGGGACGGCCGCGGCGGCGGCTGTATGAGGTGACCGGCACAGGGGAGCGCGCGCTGGCTGGCTGGCATCTCAAGAACGGCCAGACACCGACGCGACCACGGCTGGAGCCGACATGAGCGCTGCCGACCGCGTCGCTGCGCTGGTGTTCTGGTGGGTGGCGACCTACAGCCGCCGCCTGCCGGTCGAGGTCGCCGAGCGGCGCCGGGCCGAGCTCGTCTCGGATCTGTGGGAGCAGCGTGCGTACGGACGTGCGGTGGGAGCGCCGACATTGGCTGTGGCGCTCTCGATCCTTCGGCGCATGGCCGCCGGGATGCCAGCCGACTTGCGCTGGCGACAACGACAACTCGCGGCAGCACGGGGTCGGCCGCTTGTACTGGGAGGAAGACCCGTGTTGCGAACGCTGGCAAGAAACTGGTGGCTGGTGCTGGCCGGGCTGGTCGGCATCTTCGAGGTCGCTTTTGGGGTGGCCATCCCGCTGGAGGAGGGCGCCAACTTCGACACGGTCGGCGGGGGCGCCCTGATCGCCGCGGCCGGCCTGCTGGTGCTCGCCGGCACCGCCGTGCGGCGGCGGCGGTCGCGGGTCGCCGGCGACATCATGATCGCGGTCGGGGCGCTGCCGATGATTCCCTGGTTGTGGATCATCCCGCTACCGCTGGCCGGGTTGACCGTGATCGTGGCATCTGCCTTCGACTCGGCCGAGGCGCGCAGCCTGGGCGAGCGGGGCACGCCGCTACCGGCCGCTGAGCGGCTGGTACTGGCCGGTGTCGTCATCGTCGCGGCCGCGCTGGTCGCCGCCGTGCTAATCGCAGGCCCCATGCCGGGCACGCTCATTATCGCTCCCGCCCTGCTCGGACTGGTCGTCTACCTGGGTCTGCGCCAGCGTCGTCGCGCCGCCTGAGCATCCAGCTCCGCCGGGCGGCGGTCGGCACCCTACCGGGGTGTCGAGACCCTGCCGCCGCCCGGCGGCCACCTGACACAAGGCAGCGCCAAGTGGACCCATGTCCCGTGGCGTGATTCAGCTTGCGGTCCCCGGCCCGTGACAGCCGGTGGCGGATGACCTGGCCGCTGGGGGCCTCCAGGGGGGCGGTGCCGGATGGGCGGCGAAATGATGCTTGCTGGGGAACCGACCGATGTCGCCGACCTCACCGAGGAACGTGGCCGCCAGCACCGGCCCCACCCCGAACAGCTGGACCAGGCTGGTGTTGGACTGGGCGACCCCGGTCTTGATGCGCGCCTCGATCGCTGCGATGCGCTGCTCCAGTTGGCGGGCGTCGGCGACCAGGTCAGCGGCCAGCTCGTGGCGGGTGACCGCCGGCGCGCCCGCGGGTGTGACTGCGGCCAGCAGCGCCGTGGCGCGCTTGGCGGTGAGGTTTCGTCGGGCGCCGCCGGGGATTAGGTCCATCAGCAGCCGGTGGAGCCGGTTGATGGTCTGGGTACGGGCGGCGACCAGGTCCTGGCGGCGCTTGGTCAGCAGGTGCAGCGCCACCGCCTGGTCCTCGACACCAACCTGGCGCAGCCAGGGAGCACTGCTGGCGGCGACCGCCACCGAGATCGCATCGTCGGGGTCGCTCTTGCGGCCGTGCCCGACCGACAGGACCCGGACCCGGGCGGCCAGCTTGGCCGGCACCTCCCGGACCTGTTCGCCGTCGCCGACCAGCCGCTGGGCCAGGGACCGGCCGATGCCGTGGGCGCCCTCCACCGCCCAGCAGCGCTGCGGCCAGCGCCCGGCCCACCGGCGCAACTGCTGGTAGCCGTCCAGGGTGGCCGGGATGCGCTGTTGGCCGAGCAGGTGGCCGTGCTCGTCCAGCGCGGCCGCGGTGTGGGAGGCCTTGTGGGGGTCGACGCCGATCATCACCGGCATACGGGCGCCTTTCTCGAGGGCCAACAGGACACCGGGAGGGCAGGCCGACTTGGGGCTCCCGCAGTCCTCTGTTGAGCCACTCCCGGTCGGGTGCCGGCAGGACCGCACAACCGTTCTCGAGCCAACCCGGCGGGTGGCAGTGGGGGTTGTGGAGCGGCCTGCCGGCACCCTGGAACCCTATGGCTGCAGCCCCAGGGCTCCGACCGCGGATTCAATTAAGTCGGTGGTGTGTCGTTGAAGTCGCCGCCCCGTTCGGCCTGCCGCTCCCGACCCTGAGTTCGGTCGCCGTTGCCGCGCTGCTGAGTGCGCTCGACCTTGGCCGTGGCCCACTTGAGGGAGGCGCCGACCTCGTCGGCCTCCAGCTCGGTCACCGACCGCTTCTCCCCCTCGGGGGTCTCCCAGGACCGCTGCCGCAGCCGGCCGGTGACCAGGTACCCGGCCTGGCCGCGCCACACGTTGACCTTGAAGAAGTTGGTCTCGCCGTCGCGCCACTGGCCATCCTGCTGGATCCGCTGGGTGACCGCTGCCGCGGTCTGTAGCTAGCTTGTCGACACCTCCCCCGGTTGGCGGCCGGGGGAGCGTCCGAGAAATTCGATGACGGCCAGGACCACCAGCAGGGCCAGGGTCAGCCCCAGGACCACCTTCCCGGTCGGCCGGCCCCAGAACACCAGGACCAGCGCGGCCAGGGTCACGGCGCCGATGCGCAGGGCCCGCTTGTTGGAATACACCCAGGCCCCCACCGGGCCGGTGCGGAAGCCCGCCTGCTCGGCGCCGCCCTGGAGCGAGGCGATGGCTCGGGCCAGGCCCTCGCGGGTCCGCACGGCGGTGACCGACTGGCCGGTGAGGAACGCCCCGGCGGCCACCACCAGGGCCAGCACCAGGATGGTGCGCAGCCCCAGGCGCAGGAACCGCACGATGGTGTCGTACAACACCGCCGCGGCGTCATGGGGCAGCACGCTGGCGGGCACGGCGTCCAGATAGATCGACCGGAACACGGCCAGGGCGAGGGCCAACACGACCATCGACACGGCGACCCCGACCGCGGCCCCGACCAGGGCCCGGCGGTGGTCCTTGGCCACGTAGACCCTGAGCCCGAGCAGGATCAGCGTGACGATGAGCAGCCAGATGCCCAGGGTGTTGAGCAGGTTGAAGGCGCTGCGGGCGCGGGTGATGTCGGCCGACTGGAACAGCACGAAGGAGGCGTTCACCTCCGGGATCCGTTCGGCCAGGGTGAACCCGGAGGCGACCAGCTGGGCCTTGACCGTCTGGATGAAGACGGCCATGTTGAGGCTCACGGTGTCGCCTTCGACCGTGACCGCTCCGGCGCCCTCGCCGGTCAGGGCCTTGACCAGCTCGGCGTGGGCGGCCCGGTTGGCCTGGACCCAGGCGTCGGCGAACGTTGGGCTCTGGACGATCTTGCCGACCTAGTCGCGGGTGAAGCTCTGGACCCCGTTGGCGATCGGGACGGCGAAGGCCTGGAGCTGGTCGGCCAGCCGGGGCGGTAGGTTCCCCCGCTGGGCCAGGGCCTCGGCGGCCTGGGCGGTGAGGCCCTGGACGTCCAGGTAGGTGAACACCTGGGCGGTGATCTGGTCGGCGATGGCGTTCTGGATGGCCGGGTCGCTGGCCAGCGGGCTGACGGTGGCCACGTAGCGGTCGGTGTTGGTGACCTGGTTGCGGGTCCAGATCGCCACCACCGACAGCGGGGCCAGGACGCAGGCCCGCACGATCAGCAGCGTGGCCAGGATCGTGCGCCAGCGTCGCCGCGCCACCTTGGGGGTCCGGCGTGGCTCTCCGCCGCCGGGGCCCAGGCGGTCTCCTCGCCGGCCGCGCCGTCACGGCCGGTCTGGGCAGGTGGTCCCGGGTTGTCGGCCCGCGGCTGCTCCAGCTTGGCGCGCTCGTCGCCGGAGCGGCTCGGGTTCTCGGACGTAAGCTGGCCTCCCCCTCACTCCTTGCGGTTCTCGGCGCCGCCCCGCAGCTTGAAGCTGAGCATTGGGCTGTGGGCAGCTTGGCGGATCTTCCCAGCTCGGTCCTCACCTGGAGCGGATGAGATTCCGAACGACCAGAGCAAGACAAGAACCTGGGCCCACCATTGGGAGGCTGAGCTCATCGGGGGAGGCCCTGCGGGGGGATCGTGGCCGACGGGACAGCGCGGCGAGCTACCCACAAGTCACCCGCTCCAGATGATGCGTCGAAACTCCTCGCTGCGGTCTCCTGACCGTGGCGAGGCCCTGATCGCAGCCACGGGGGGAATCGCGCGTGGATCAATCCAATAGTCGGATGGCCCAGCTCAAGCGCCGCGTCGAGCCGGCCGTGCGCCTGGCCCAGGCCGGCCTGCCCGGGCGGATCCTCGGCCGCCTCATCGAGGTGAACTTCCTCGACCGCACGGTGATCTTGGCTGGCCAGGCCTTCAGCGCCCTCCTGCCGCTGATCATCGTGGTCAACACCGTCAGCCCGCACCCGGGCGGGGACACCCCGGCCGCGGCCCTGGCCCGCCGGCTCGGCCTCGGCCCCAAGGACGTGTCGTCGCTGCAGGCAGCGGCCGCCCCACCGTCCTCGGCGCGGGCCTCCATCGGCCTCCTCGGGGTCCTCCTTGCCATCCTCACCGCGACCAGCTTCGCCCGGGCCCTGCAGCGCAGCTTCGAGCTGGCCTGGCGGCTCCCACCGGCCGGGCTACGCGCCGCCTGGCGCCCGCTGGCCCTGGTCATCGGCCTGGCGGTCTACGTTGAGCTGCTGTTCTTGTTCGGCCGCCTGGTGCGCGGCGTTCCCGCCGGCACCCTGCTGGAGGACCTGGCGACCTTCGCCGGAGCCTGGGCAATCTGGACGGGCGCGGGGTGGATTCTGCTCGCCGGCCGGGTCCGGCCGCGGCTGGTTGCCGCTGGCGGGCTGCTCACCGCGGTCGGCTTTGCCGTCCTGCGCCGCCTGGCTGCCTTGTATCTACCCAGCCTGGTGGCCTCCAACCAGCAGCAGTTCGGGTTCCTGGGGGTGGCGTTCACGCTGTTCAGCTGGCTGTCGACGTGCGCGTTGGTGATCGTGGTGGCCACCGTCATCGGCGCCGTGCTCGCCGAGGACCCTAGTCGGCTGGGCCGGCTCATCCGCACCCCGAGACGCTGAGGTCCCAGGCCACCCGCACACCCTCCGCCAGCCAATGACCTCCAGCCGATGACCTCATCTCCGGAGGACTGACGCTGGATCGCCTTACGGCCAGGCGCTGGTGGCCGGGGCGGTGGCCACGGGTCACCAGCTGCTCACTGATCGCCTCGACCCGAGGCGCTGGGCCAGTCTAGCGGGCAGCAGCCTCCCGGCGTTGGCCACCGCGTGCGTCCTGTACTTGGCCGGCATCGGCGCCGACCTGGCGGTCGGGGATCCGAATCGGTCGCGGCGCCCACCATGACCTGCCCAACCTGCCGACCCCCGACCCATCTCGAGCAACTCCAGCTCAGCACCAGGGACGCGTCAGGAGCCGGCGCGGGCCGGCGGCCGACCCGCGTCGGTCAGCCCCTGATGCCCCGAGCCAGCTCGGTCACCAGCGCGCGCCGGTCCCCGGTAGGTGGTCCTGGCACGCGCAAGGCGGGCCCGCGGCGCGGCGAAGGGGTGTTGGTGCTCCGCCCAGCGGCGATAGGCCCGTTCGTACCAGTAGGTCGCGCCGACCACCGCGGCGCACACGATGATCGTCACGGCCGCGTTGAACCGCCGCAACGAGGCGTCTGCCACCTGGAACTCAGCCATCCAGCACCGAATCCTAGCCGACGCCGGTGGCCCGGCCTAGGGCCACCGACCCGTCCACGGTTCCGAGGTGCCCGCAGGTCACGGCCCTGGGCGGTCGCCGGGTGACATATCCACAAGGGGCACCACCGGAGCGGCAGCACCGGCCGCCTGCTAGGCGAGACGAGCAGCTTCAACGGCGTCGCGACCGACCGCTACTGACCATCAGGGTGAGGCCACCATGGCGATTTGACCCATGCAGCTGCTGGTCCTAGGGTGCACGCGCCCCGACTTCCAGGCCAGATCCGACAGGAGCTGGACCGGCTCGGCGACAACGACCCGGTCCGGGTCATCGACGCGCCGGGCGTGCGCAAGGGCGTCGACGGCGAGGTCGAGGTGCTGCACAACAGCCAGCTCGGCGCCGACCAGCAGGCCGCGTTCGGCGCCCTAGTGGGCGGCCTGATCGGCTGGGCGCCGCCGGGGAGGAGGACTCGGAGCTCGGGCCGAGCGCGCCCGCCCAGCGCGGGCGGGCGGCGTGCGGCTGGTCTCGGAGTCCATCAGCCCCCTCGACTTGGTCGCGACCGGGCTGGTAGAGGCCGAAGCGCTGGCCTCCGTCGACGGCGACGCGTTGTGAGCCCGGCACTGAACCCGAAAGGGGACATGAGCAGTGCCCGGACCGTCTCGAAGGGTCGCCCGCCGCACCGTCACGGGTCGCACCGGTCGCCGTCGTCGCGGCAGCGCCGATGCCGGCCGACGCGTGGGGGGCGGACGGGACTCCGGGTGCCGCCGCCGCTTCTAACACCCCACCCGGGACCATCGAAGAAACCGGACGAGGAGCTTGAGATGGGTTGTCTGTTCGCGCTGTTCGCCGGGCTGTTCCCGCGCCTGGCGCTGTTCATCTTGTGGATCGCACGGCCGGCCAGGATCGACGCCGCCTTTGACACCTTCCTGTGGCCGCTGCTCGGCATCCTCTTCCTGCCGTTCGCCACACTGATGTATGTGCTGCTCTACACCCCCGGCCGGGGTCTGGTCGGGTGGGACTGGTTCTGGGTCGGGCTCGCCGCGCTGCTGGACATCGGCCATTGGGTCGCCGGCGCCAGCCAGCGCAACCAGCTCCCCGGCCGGCGCACCACAACTGCCTAGGAGCTCCGACCGGGACGCCAACCGGCCAGCCGGGCTGGCAAGCTTGCCTGGGCTCGCACATGTTGGCCGCCCGGGACGTGTGGTCGGTGCGGTCGGTGGTCGCCCGTCGTCGTTGGCATGCGCCTGGATCGGTGTCCTCGGCGTGGTGTTCGCTCTGCTGACGGCGACAAGCGTCGCCCGGGCCTGCAGCGCAGGAATGAGCTGGCTTGGCGGCTACTGCCGGGCGGGCTGCGGACTGCTGGCGCCCGCTGGCGCTGGTGCTCGGCCTGGCGGCCTACGTTGAGCTGCTATTGCTGGCCGGCCGTCTGGTGGGGTTCTGGCAAGGTCGTTGCATTATTACGGAGCCGTGCCGTGGAAGGTCGATATCGGACGCTGGGATGGGAGCTGTATGCGAGCGTCGATGGGTAGCGGGCGTGGGGCAGCCGGAGTCGGGTGAGCTTGGTTTCTCACTCGTTTGGGGTGAGGCTCGACGGCTGCCGTTCGTCCAAGCTAACGGATAGGGACGATCCTGGGGAGCGGCGTGATCAGGATGACGACCACTGAGGTGAAGGCGCCAGGAGACGCGACGGTCACCCAGCGCTGGCTGGCTCGCCTCGCCTTGGTGGCCGCTGCGGCAGCCGTGCTGGTACCGCCACTGGTGGCAGGACTTCGCCAGAGTCTGGCCCTGGTGCTGGTCGGGTTGGCCGGCCTGGCGCTCACTGCGGCCGCGGCGTGGTGGGCGCTGACCAACAAGGGCCTGGTCCGGGCCCTGGCGGTGGTGCTGGCGGTGGCGGCGCCGCTCACCGTGCTGCTCCTATACACCAGGGCCCGGCTGACCTGGGTCGTGCTGGTGGCATTGGGGCTGCTGGCGCTGGCCGTGGCCGCCGGCCGGGCCGCGCTGCGCCGCGACGCCATCCCCGAGAAGCCGCCCGAATACGACGTCCCGCCGCCGCGGCGGCCGTACCTGATCATGAACCCGCGCTCGGGTGGCGGGAAGGTGACCCGCTTTGGCCTCAAGGACAAGGCCGAGGCCCTCGGCGCCACCGTCGCCCTGCTGGAAGGGCCCGGGACCGTGGACGTGGGTGAGCTGGCCCGCGCGGCGGTGGCCGACGGCGCCGACCTGCTGGGGGTGGCCGGCGGGGATGGGACCCAGGCGCTGGTCGCCGGCATCGCGGCCGAACACGGGATTCCGCTGCTGGTCATCTCGGCCGGGACACGGAACCACTTCGCCCTGGACCTGGGGCTGGACCGGGAGGACCCGTCGCGCTGCCTGAACGCCCTGCGCGACGGGGTCGAGCTCCGGGTCGACCTGGGGTTCATCGGCGACCGCCCGTTCGTCAACAACGCCTCCTTCGGGGCCTACGCGGCCGTGGTCCAGAGCCCGGCCTACCGCGACGACAAGCGCCGCACGACCACAGAGATGCTCCCCGACCTGCTGGCCGGCCAGCAGGGGCCGCGGCTGGTGGCCAGGGCCGGGAACCTGGCTATCGAGGGGCCGCAGGCGGTGCTGGTCTCCAACAACGTCTACGGGATGGGCGACATCGCCGGGCTGGGGCGCCGGGCCCGGCTGGACCGTGGCACCCTGGGCCTGTTCGCTGTCAAGGTCAACAGCGCCGTCCAGGCGACCGGCCTGCTGCGCGGGACTAGCTCGCGCGGGCTCACCCGGCTGGCCACACCCGAGGTCGTGGTTGACGCCGATGCGTCCCAGATCCCGGTCGGGGTCGACGGCGAGGCGCTGCTGCTGGACACCCCTGTGCGCTGCACCGTCCAGCCGGCCGCCCTTCGGGTCCGGGTGCCCCGCGATCGTCCTGGGGTGCCGGATCCCAAGCCGATCATGGACTGGAAGCGGCTGTGGCAGATCGCCTGACCGTGCCACGCCCGGGAGGGACGGGCGTCGAGCATCGCTGAGCGTATGCGACGACGAGGCGATGCCTCCCGGTTCTCCCGCTCGATATTGCCCATCCGTTCCAGCCGGTAGGTCTGGCTGATCTATGGTGGAACAAGGGCAACGGCTCGCTGGGCTCGCCCGGTTCAGGCGCCTTCGAGCGCCTGCAGCTGGCCGGATCGGATCGCCTCCGCGAACGCCTGGTAGTCGCGCTCGTTCTGGTCGGCGTAGCGCTTGGAGGAGTCGGCGATGGAGCGGTCGAACTGGTCGTCCTCCCCCAGGTACTCGGCGATCGCGACCGGATCCCCCGAGCGGGCGTGGGCCCGGGCCGGGGTCCAGCCGCAGACGCCCGCGTAGAAGTTGAGCCCCAGCGGGGCCATGGCCTCGACCTCGGCCGAGCCCTTCATGTCGCGCAGCTGCCGCCAGTAGTGGTGCCGCTTGACGTCCACACCCTTGGTCCAGCCCAGGAAGATGTCGCTGGCGGCCTGCAGCATCCGCTGGCCGGTCACCACCCGCTCGCCGTGCTGCTTGTAGCGGCTCTTGGGCAGGTGGTCCTCCAGGACCGACCTGGTTGCCTCCTTGACCTGCAGGAACAGCGGATCCTGCTGGTCGCGGCCCTGGAGCAGGACGATGAAGGCCCGGGTGCCGACGCTGCCCACCCCGACCACCTTGCGGGCCAGGTCGACGAACCGGAACCGCTCCAGCAGCAGACGGCGATCGTCCTGGAGGGTGCCCGGTAGGCCCGGAACTGCTCCCGGATCCCTTGCTCGACCTGGTCGGGGGACAGGCCGTAGGTGGCGTGCAAGTCCCGCATCGGGACCACGATCGGGGGCTGGCTGACGATCCGGTACTGGCCGTCGACGCGCTCGGCGAGCTTCGAGAGTGCTTGCATGCTGTCACGCGTGTGGGCCTTCTGGCGGGTCTTCTCGGCCGTCTTCTCGGCCCGCTTGGCCGCCTTCCGCTCCTTTTTGGTCTTGGACGCCTCCGCGGCGGCACTACGTACCCCTGCATAAGCTCGTCCTCGGCCAGGTGGGCGTACCAGATGTCCATCGTGCCCTGGCGGCGAAGCCGGCCATGGCCTCCCGATAGGCCGCCACCGATCTCTGTGTCGCCGCCCTGGTGTCGGCTTTGGCGAAGCCGTTGTTGCGGCCGGCAATGGTGAAGCTGGCCGCCATCCGCTATGCCCGGACAGCGCCGCCCGGCTGAGCGGGTAGCTCTTGGCACCGGTCACCGACAGTGTTGGATGGCCGTTGCGCTTGTCGGCGGGCACGCCACCCTGCACGGCGATGGCCAGGCTGCTTGTCGTCCGCCACACCATTTCGCCGCGGCTGCAGGCGCTGTTGGAGGCGGTGCTGGCGGGCGCCCGCGAGGAGGCGATCCAGGACGTCACGGTCCTGGCCCGCCCGGCCTTGGTCGCCACCGCGATCGAACGTGCTGGGCGCCGATGGGTATCTGCTCGGCACGCCGGCCAGCCTCGGGTACCTGTCGGGGGGCGCTCAAGCACTTCCTCGACCAGATCTACTACCCCTGTCTGGAGGCGACCGTGCGGCGGCCCTATGGGCTGTAGGTCCACGGCGACAGCGACACACCGGAGCCGTGCGGGCGGTCGAGGCGATCACCCGGGGCCTGGGATGGCGCCGTGTCCAGGCCCCGATGGCCGTGCTCGGCGACCCGAGTTAGCAGGACCTCCAGGCCTGCTGGGAGCTTGGCGCCGCGATGGCGCAGGCTTGACCTTGTCTGCCGGCTGACCTGGTCGCCCCGGTCCAGGCGGTGCTACCGTGAGCCCGCATACCATGCAAGTGCCGAGGCCCCGCAGAGCTTGCGGGGCCTCCGGCGTCCACCAGCCGCCGCGCCGGCGGGACCGTGCTGGTGGTCTACAGAGATGCAGCGTGCTGCCGGCCCGCGGTTGACCCGGTCACTCCGGCTTGTGTCGATCAGCAGATTAACGATGCTCAGCGGACCAGCCGCAGGGTCAGCGGGTACCGGTAGGGCTGGCCCTGGCTGGCCTTGACCGCCGCCAGCGACGCCAGCACCACCCAGGCGACCACCCCGATGATGAGGAAGGGGATGCCGACCAGCATCAAGGCGGCGATCAGCAGCACCGCGCCGTAGATGGCGATGGTGATGCCGAAGTTCAGCGCCTCGCGGCCGGCTTGGTCGATGAACGGGTCCCGGTCACGGCGGGTCAGCCAGACCGCGAGTGGCCCGATGACCGAGCCGAAGGGCACGACGAGCCCGGCGAAGGTCGACAGATGGGCGGCCACGGCGGTGGTGCGGGCCGACTCCTCGACCGCAGGGGCCCGGACCGCCTGCATGGCGGGGTCGGCGCCAAGGTTGGCGCCGCAGTGCGGGCAGGTGGTTGCCTGCTGGTCCAGCCTGGCTGAGCAGGCCGGACAGCTCCTGGACATGAATCTGCTCCTTCATTCGGCGCCCGGTCCTTGGGGCGCCTGTTGGGACACCATCGACAATAGGCGGCCGACTCGTATCTGTCGTCGGCCCTCGGATGACAGTTGACCCTCGGCCGGCAGGCGCAGCTGCGGTCGGCTGTCATCCCTCAGGAGGAGCTCAGCTGGGGTGGCGACGTTACCTGGCGCTCAGGTGCCGATCTGCGGACCGTAGCATGCAGGATCCAGCTGGTGGTGACGGCCCACAGCGGCGGTTGGAAGCCAGGGTGGCCGGTGGAACCTCGCTATGCTTGGCTGACTCTGACCGAGGAGGCGACGTCGTGGCGGTCAAGCAAGTCCGTGTCTCTGACCTATCGGGTCGCCAGGCGACCGAAGATGCGTTCGCCAAGCTGGTCGTGCACGAGCACCCCCACTACCAAGGGCCCATCACCCTGGATGTGCTGCCCGAGGAGTTGGGGGAGCTACCCGACAGCGACCAGTATGTGTCCATTGAGGTGATTCAGCCCGGTGAGCGCAGCGGGCAGCGGGCGCTGTTGTCGGTGGACCGGTTTAACCAGCTGGCCGCCAGCGGCGACATGCAGGCCATCCTGATGAATGCGGTGGCCGCCCACCAGCCACAACGGCCGGCCCCGCCCCGCCGACGTGGCCGTGCGGCCAGGGATGGCCAGACCCGCGGTCGGGGCAGGGTGGAGTGGGGGCTGCCGCATCGTGGGCGCATCTCGCCCGAGGAGGCCACCTGGGTGCGAGAGCACCTGGATGAGGTCCAGCGGCTGCGGTCCGAGCGAGGGGTGCCGTTGCTGGATCCGGTCGACCCCAAGACCAAAGAGCGCTACGGCTTGTAGCGCCGGCGATCCACTATGGGGACCGAGCGGTTGGTCGTTGATCACGGCAGTTGGTAGAGGGGCACCGGCCAGCCAGAAGCAACCGCGTTATGCAGCCCTTGCCGCTGCTGGGCGGTGGCGCTGGCGACTGCGACCGCCGGCGGCATTGCCGCACGCTTACGGGATTAGCCAACATCAGGTCGGCAGCCGTCGGAGGGCCCAGGCCATGAAGGCCGTTGTCTACACCCGATATGGATCGCCCGACGTCCTTCGGTTCACCGAGGTGGAGACGCCCATGCCCAAGGACAACCAGGTGCTGGTCAGCGGACCTGGCGAGACGAGGAGGTTCCGGGATGGCGGTCGACACCTTCATGGCCTATGTCGGGGTGTACTCCGACGTCGCCCACGCCGAGGCCGACTATGAGCTGGTCAAGGACCTGCACACCCAGGCCGGGCTGATCGACGCCTACGACGCCGCGGTGGTCGCCCGGCGCGTCGACGGCAAGGTCAAGATCGTCGAGCAGCACGAGACCCCGACCCGGGTCGGCGGGGTGCTGGGCGGCGGGGTCGGGCTGGCCACCGGGGTGGTCGTGGCCCTGTTCCCATTCGCCGCCGTCGGGGGTGGGCTGCTGGCCGCGACCGCCGGGGGTGGGGCGGTGCTGGGGGCGGTGGCCGGGCACGTGGTGGCCGGGATGCGCCGTGGGGATCTCAAGGAGCTGGGTGAGCATCTGGATGCCGGCCAGGCCGGCCTGGTCGTGGTCGGGGTCTCGGACATGGGGTCCAAGATCGAGCAGGCCATGCATCACGCCGAGAAGCTGGCGGCCAGGGAGCTCAAGGCCGACACCGCCGAGATCGAAGCCGACGCCAAGGCCGCCGGCACCGACCAGCCGACAGCCGGGAGCTGAAGCGATCATCGTCTGGCGAGCAGTCCCGGAGGCCAGCATGCGTTCGTCCGTTCCGGCCAGCACCTGCTGTTCGTCCTGGTCGGCCTGTCGCCGCCGCCCGCGGGAACTCCGACAACGACACCGGCGGCGCCGCTCCGGCCACCGCCACGACGACCGCGGCCAGCGCCACCACGGCCGCAGCGTCCCAGGCCTGTGCCGACGCGGCCGCGCTGAAGGCCTCGATGGCCGAGCTCGACCAGCTCGACCCGGCCCAGGCCGGCAAGGCCGGGATCCAGGCCGCCTTGGACAAGGTCCAGGCCAACCTGGCCGCGCTCAAGGCCAGCGCCAGGAGTCAGTGGGGCAGCCAGCTCACCGACCTGGACGGTGCCGTCCAAGCCCTCAAGACCACCATTGCCGGGGTCGACGGCAACCTGCTGTCGGCCGTGCCGACGATCGTCAGCGATCTGAAGCGGATCGACACCGCCTGGACGGCGCTGCAGCAGCAGATCGACCAGGACTGCGGCTAGCCGTCCCGTTCCAGTGGGCGCGGCCGAAGGTGCGGCCGAACCAGTCATGCAGCGAGCCGCCGGTATGCGCAGAGAGTCGGCATGGTAGACCATCGGCGCCTGGGGTCGCCCGAGCCGTTCGGCGTCCTCGACCGATGGGTTCAGCGCACTTGACGGTCGGTAATCGCCTCCTGCCCACCCGCCAACTCGTGCTCGACTGGGTGGTAGTCGAGCCCGGCCCTTGGTTGGACCCCCGGGGAGGTCAACGTCGGCCGCGAGGAATTGGCACGACTGGCTGCGGCCGCCGAGGTCACCGCCCGGAAATCAGCCGCTCGCCAAATTGCAGGCCTGGTGCGAGGATGCGGCCGACACCGCGATCAGGGCTGGCCCGAGGGCCCGCCCGGAGTATCAGACACAGGAGGAACCACAGATGACCAACGGGAGGGCCACCAGCGGCTGGGCGGGGGGCCTAATCTTGTTCGCCGGCCTCATGATGATCATGGTCGGCATCTGGCAGGCGCTGCAGGGCCTGGTGGCCATCTTCGAGAACGAGTTCTATGTCGCCACCCGCAACTACCTGTTCCAGTTCGACGCC
>Ga0307415_100000427_pt1 | contig 18049 bp, 14 predicted proteins | sample DK1Cmetagenome_FD_204524 | JGI IMG/M metagenome (GOLD analysis project Ga0307415, IMG submission 204524) | Maize rhizosphere microbial communities from greenhouse at UC Davis, California, United States - DK15-C-2 | ecosystem: Host-associated > Plants > Roots > Rhizosphere > Soil | place: USA...
TGGCTGGCGAGCCTGCTCGGCCTGGCCGCCGTGCCGTGGCTGGACGTGCTGCTGCGCCAGGCCGGCCGGCCCGACCTGACCCAGTTCACCGGCGCGACCGTCGCCACTCCCGTCCTGGCCATGGTGAGCTCGGCCACGGTCGGGGCGGTCGTGGCCGCCCGCCGCCCGGCGCACCCGGTGGGCTGGCTGCTGCTGGGCATCGCCCTGTCGCTCACCGGCACCGCCGCGACCGCCCAGTACTTCGTGTACGGGCTGCTGGTCCGCCCGGGCGCGCTGCCCGCGGCCCGCTACGCCCTGCTGTACCAGCCGGCGACCACGTTCACGGCCCTGACCCTGATCGGGTTCGTCCTGCTGCTGACGCCCACCGGGTCGCTGCCCTCGCCCCGCTGGCGCTGGCTGGCCAGGGTGATGGCGGTCACGCCGGTCGTCCTGGTGCTGGTGGTGACCCTGGCCGGCGGGCCGGTGGACCCCCGCTACCAGGCCCGGGGCGGCCCCTTCGACCTCCGTGGCCTCGACGGGGTCCTGCTGGCGGCCAACCGGACGGCCCTGGCGGTCACCGTCGTCGGCCTGGTGGCCGCGGCCGTGTCCCTGGTGGGGCGGTTCCGCCACGCCCGCGGGGTGGAGCGGCTGCAGCTGCGCTGGGTGGCGCTGGCCGCGGTGCTGGTGGGGCTGGGCGCCGTTGGCGTCCTGTTCAGCCTGGCGGTCGGGGGGTCGGCCGCCGGGACCCTGTTCGGCGTGGCTGTCGGCTGCTGCCTGGTGGTCCCGCCGGTGGCCACCGGGGCGGCGGTGCTGCGCTATCGGCTGTACGACCTGGACCGCATCATCAGCCGCACCCTGGCCTACGGGCTGCTCACCCTGCTGCTGGGCGGCGGCTACGCCCTGGTCGTGCTCGGGCTCGGCCAGCTCCTGGGCCGAGACTCCCCGCTGGTGGTGGCCGGGGCGACCCTGGCGGTGGCCGCGCTGTTCCAGCCGGCCCGCCGCCGCATCCAGGCCGCGGTCGACCGCCGCTTCAACCGACGCCGCCACAACACCGCCGAGAGGATCGCCGCGTTCGGCGATCGGCTGCACCAGCAGGTCGACCTGGACACCCTGACCGTCGAGCTGCTGGCCGTGGTCGATCAGACCATGCAGCCGACCCAGGTGTCGCTGTGGCTTCGACCGTCCGGCAGTGCGTCCCAGGACCAGCGCATCCCGGGCGCATCCCCAGCGGCGTGGCAGCTGGCGACTCCTCGGAGCGTTCGCACAGCGTTGTGAACCAGGCCCTCGCCGAGCGTCAGGCTGATGAGCTGAACCCAGCTGGCCCGGGCGAGGGCAGGATCTCGACGTACCCGTCCGTTCCATGCACGCGGATCCGCTGCCCATCCCGGATCATCCGGGTGGCATGCTCCACCCCCACGACGGCCGGCAGGCCGTACTCCCGTGCGATCACCGCGCCGTGGGTCATCAGGCCTCCCACTTCCGTCACCAGGCCCTTGATCGCGACGAACAGGGGCGACCAGCTGGGGTCCGTGTAGGCGGTGACCAGGATGTCGCCCGCTTCGACATCGGCCTCCGCCATGTCCAGGATGACGCGGGCGCGCCCCTCGACGGTCCCGGCGGAAACCGGCAGGCCGACCAGCGCGCCGGCCGGCAGATCGTCGCGTCGGTACGCCCCGGCGACGGCCTCGCCATCGGAGGTGAGCACCCGGGGCGGCGTGAGCGCCTGGTACGACCTGAACGCGTCCTTGCGCTCGCGGATGAGCCGGTCGTCCACCTGGTTCGTGCGCACCACATCGTGGAGCTCCTCGAACCTGAGGTAGAAGATGTCTTCCTTCTCACGAAGCACGTGGGCCTGCACGAGGCGCTCGGCCTCTTCCAGCAAGGCCTGCTTGTACACGAAGTAGCGGCCGACCATGCCGTACTTCGGATACTCCCGGTACCCGATGAAGGTCCGGACCCGGTCGATCATCCGCTTGGCCTCTCCGGCCTTCCGCTCGCCGTCCGGCAAGGCCCGCAGGCGCTCCAGCAGCTCCTGTTCCTTGTTCGACGCCTCCTGCCGCCCTTGCTCGAAGCGCCGCCTGCCGGCGCCCGGCTCGAAGTTCCTGATGTTGCCGAGGATCAAGGGCACGAGCGTGGTGGGACGTTCGCTCCAACGCGGCCTCGTGATGTCGATCTCGCCCACGCAGCGCATGCCGTACTTGTCGAGCCAGGCCCGGATGGCGTCCCGTGCTTCCCGCCCGCCCGGGAGCTTGGCCAGCTCGTCCAGGAAGCTCTCGTCCCCGACGTCCTGCAGAAACGCCACCACCTCCGGATGCGGGCGGATCACGTCCGCGACGTCCAAGAGCGCCAGCCCCATCTCCGACGTGACGTTGTGGGGGACGGACTGCGTGAGCGTGTCGGCCGCGTTCCTCTCGCCCAGCCACGCCTCCAGCTGCTCGTTGAGCCACCAGGTGGCCTCCATCGCCGCCATGAACACCTGATGGCTCCGCGGATCGAACAAGATCCGCCTCAGCTCCTGGATGTCCGCCAGGATGAAGTCGAGCAGGGCCGATCCGGACCTCGTCCGGATGTCGCGCTTCACCGCGGCGATGGACGCCTGGCCGCGTTCGACCAGCTCGGTGACGATCGCCGGATCGGTCTCGATCGGGGCGGGCGCGCCGCCGCCCGGTGGCGTCCAGGCGGGGCCCTCGTCCGGGAGCGACCGGACGAAGTCGCCGCGCTCGAGGATGGTCCGCAGCGCGTCCCCGATCAGCGGATCGCCTCTCCCCACGACCTCCAGCAGGCCGGCACGGCTCCCCGGCGAGGCCAGGACCCGGGTGACGTCGACGAACAGCCGCCCGCCGGCCTCGGCCATCGGCCGGGGGGTCGTCATCTGCCAGAAGGAGAGCCCGAGGGGCTTCATGGGGTCGGTCATCATCTGCTGATGACCGACGGAGATATAGACGTGGTTCTCGCCGTCGTCGACCGCCGGGATGGGGAACAGCGTGGTGATCGGCCGGCTCTGGACGATCTGGAACTCCTCGTCGGCCAGGCACCATTCGATGTCCTGAGGGCGGCCGAAATACGCTTCGATCCGCCGGCCGAGCTGCGCGAGCCGCACGACCTGCGCATCGGTCAGCGCCGGCTGCTCCTGGCGCTCCGGCTCGATCGCCACGTCCTGCGTCCCCCCGGCCGGCACGGCGTGGATGGCGAGCTGCTTGCTGGCGACCGCCTTGGCGACGACCTCGCCGTCCCGCACCTTGAAGACGTCCGCGTTCACCCGGCCGGAGACCAGGGCCTCGCCGAGGCCGAAGCTGGCCTCCACGGAGACGACCTTCCGGTTGCCCATGACCGGGTCGGCCGTGAACAGGATCCCGGCCGCCCGCGGGAAGACCATCTGCTGCACGACCACGGCCATGTGGACCTTCCGGTGGTCGAAGCCGTTCCGCAGGCGGTAGGTCACGGCCCGCTCGGTGAACAGCGATGCCCAGCACCGGCGGACGTGCTGGAGGATCGCCGCCGGCCCCACGACGTTCAGGTAGGTGTCCTGCTGGCCGGCGAAGGAGGCCGTCGGCAGGTCCTCCGCCGTCGCACTGGATCGGACGGCGTAGGCGGCCTGCTCGCCGAGCCGGGCGAGCGCGCCGGTGATCGCCGCCGCCAGATCGTCAGGGACGACGGTCCCTTCGAGGATCCGGCGGATCTCCGCACTGAGCGTGCGGATCGCCTCCCGGTCGTCCGGGTTCAGGCGCGACAGCCGATCGAGCCGATCGTCGATCGACGGCGCTTCGGCCATGATCCGCCGGAAAGCGCCCGTCGTCACGCAAAAGCCAGCCGGCACGTGGATGCCTTCGATCCGCGAAAGCTCCCCCAGGTGCGCGCCCTTGCCGCCGACGACGGCGACCTGCGTCTGGTCGATCTCCTGGAACCCCAGCACGTCGCAGCCCAACCGCTACCTCCCTCACTCCCATCCGCAGGGTCCCGCCCTCGGACGGTGGATTGTGCGGCACGACCCCGGCCTTGCCGCAAGCCCCCCGGCGCGCGATACATTGAGAGCGGCAAGGAGTTCGCTACCTCCTTGCCACTCTCTCTTTCGCCCGCTAGGCCAGCGTGGGGTCGCTGGAGGCCTCGGCCAGCCGCCGGGCAAGCGCCCGCAGCACCTTGCGCTCGACCTTCGGGTTCCGGTCGAGCACGGCGTCGAACTCCCTGGTTGTCAGCACGAAGAGGTGTACGGAGGTCTCGGCCGTCACCGTCGCCGTACGCGGCAACTCGGTGACCAGGGCGATCTCACCCACGAAGTCGCCGCCGGTCAGCGTCGCGACCCGCCGGCCGCTCCGGGTGACCTGGACCTTGCCGTTGACGAGCACGAAGAACTCGTGCCCGATCTCGCCCTCCTTGCACAGGACCCTGCCCGGCTCCACCTCCAGGTCCTCGCAGACCCGCTCCAGCTGGACGAGCTCCTTGCGGGAGAGGCCCGCGAAGAGAGGGACGCCCTTGAGCGCCTGCACCTTGGCGTCCTGGCTGAACAGTCTCATGGCGGCAATCCTAGTTCGAGCACGCCCGCCGGGGCGAGCCGCCTCCCGCGCTGGCCCCGGTCATGGGCTCGTGGTGAACTTGGCCATGCTGCGATCGCGGGCGCTGCGGACCCTGCTGGTGGCCGCGGCCGCGTCCAATCTGGGGGACGGGGTGACGGTTGCGGCGGCACCGCTTCGCGGCCGCGGCGGCGGCGCCGTTCGCGCTCGGCCTGCGCGCCGTCTACGCCGGCGGCGCGGTCCTGGTCGCGCTGCTGGCGGTGGTCCTCTGGTGGCGGCTGGACGCAGCCGCCTTCGCCGTCGCCCGCCAAGCCGCCCTGAGCTAGCCGGCTGCCGTCTGGCTGCTGCCCAGTCGAACCAGTAAGGTTTTCCCTGGGGAGGGTGATCATGCGGGCACTCCGGCTGCACCCGCCTGGCGGGATCGAGGACCTCCGGCTGGACGAGGTCGAGCGTCCGCGACCCCGCCCAGGGCAGGCCCTGGTGCGGGTCCATGCTGCCGCGATCACCCGGGACGAGCTGACCTGGCCGACCGACCGGCTGCCCGCGATCCCCTCCTATGAGCTGTCGGGCGTCGTGGCCGAGGACACCGACGGGCTGCCGGCCGGGATGGAGGTGTTCGCGCTCACCCCGTTTGACCGCGACGGCGTGGCCGCCGACCATGCGCTTGTACCGGTGGCGGTACTCGCACCCAAGCCGCGTTCGCTGAGCCACGTCCAGGCGGCGGTGGTGCCGATGCCCTGGCTGAGCGCCTGGCAGGGGCTGATCGTCCATGGGGGCATGCAGCCGGATGAGCGTGTCGGTGTCACGGGCGCGCACGGTGGAGTCGGGCACGTGGCCGTGCAGCTCGCCCGCAGCCATGGTGCGACCCTGGTCCCGGAGGGCGAGCCGTGCGATCTGCTGTTCGACACCGTCGGCGGCGAAGCCCTGGCCCGCTCCGCCAGCCAGGCGGGCCGGATCGTGACGATCGCGGCCGAGACGCCTGGGGCCCACTACTTCGTCGTCGAGCCCAACCGCGAGCAGCTCCTCGAGGCGGCCCGGCTCGTCGACGCCGGCGAGCTGCGGCCCAAGATCGATTCGGTCTTCTCCCTTGCCGAGGCCCGCGCGGCGTTCCTGCGCAGCGCCGCCCGGGGCAAGCACGGCAAGGTGGTCCTGCGCGTCATCGACTGACCAGCGCACAAGGCGACCGCGTGACCAATCACCGGTAGCCGCTGATGAGCCGTTCGCGGTCCAAGGTCGCCGACGAGATCCGCCAGCCGAGGGTGTCGAGGACCAGCAGGGCCGCCGCGAGGCCGAGGGCGAGCCCGAGCGTGGCATGGATCCCGTTGAACGCGATCAGCGATGTCACCGCGACCGACGGGAGGCTCGCGAGCAGGCCGAGCTGCTGGGCGACCCGTGGGTCGCTCGATCTGGCGGAGATCCCGATGCCGACCCAGATCGACAAGGTGGCGATGAGCGGGGTGAAGAGGAGCTGGGCGAGGATGTCGGGACCTCGGAGAAGTGCCGCGGCCATGGCCGGCCGTGCGAAGAGCTCGACGCAGGCGAGAAAGAAGGCGTAGACCACATAGGAGATCCCGACCGACGGGACCAGGGCCGCCAGGGCCTTGCCGAGCAGGAGCTCCTCGCGGCGGATCGGGGTCGTGAGCACCGGTTCGAGGGTCCCCTGCTGCCGCTCGCCGACCACCGCGTAGGCGGCCAGCGCCGCCGGCACGAGCGCCGGGATCGCCAGCATGTACAGCAGAAGATGCTGGTGACCGAGCTCGTCCGTCGTCGATGCGGGCAGGGTGAGGGTGACAACCAGCGGTTGGACGAGGAAGATCAGCGGGAAGACGACCATGGCCGTGACGATGCTGCCGGTGCGCCGGTACTCCCGGAGCTCCTTGCGGAAGATGGCCCGGACGCGTCGCCTGCTCACCCTCATCTCCCGGCCCCCGCCTCGTCCCGGTCGATCAGCTCCAGGTAGACCTCCTCGAGCGAGTGGTGCGACCGGGTGATCGACAGCACGTCGGCACCCGCCTCGACCAGGGCGCGGGTGACGGCTGGGGCGGCGACCGCCGGGTCGGACACGGCGAGCAGGTAGGTGGCAGGGTCGCCCTGGCGCCAGCCGTCGACGGCCGGCAGGCCGGCGAAGACATCACCGGGGTCGGCCAGCGGGACGACCGTCCTGACGGTGAGCGTCCTGGCGAACAGCCGCTCCCGCAGCTCGTCGGGCCGGCCGATGGTGCGCAAGGTCGTGTTCAGGATCGCGACACGGTCGCAGAGGCGCTCGGCCTCCTCGAGGCGGTGGGTCGTGAGGAAGATCGTCACACCGCGTCGTCCGAGCGCGGCGATCAGCTCATGGACGTCCCGGGCGACGGCCGGGTCCAGGCCGGAGGTCGGCTCGTCGAGGAACAACACCTCCGGGTCGCAGAGCAGCGCTCTGGCCAGGGCGACCCGCTGGCGGAGCCCCTTGGACAGGGTGCCGCAGACATCGTGGGCCCGGTCGACCAGGTTGACCGCCCGCAGGGCGCGGTCGATGCCGTCGGCCGGGTCGGGCGCCTCGTAGAGGCCGGCGAAGCATTCCAGGTTCTCGGCCACGCTCAGGCGCAGATACAGGCCCGGCGACTCCGGCATGATCGAGATCCCCGGCGGATCTCCACCCCGTTCTCCGGGAGGAGCGGAACTCCGGCGACCGTCGCCGAGCCCGAGGTCGGCGAGAGCAGGGTCCCGAGCGTCCGCACCATCGTGGTCTTGCCGGCGCCGTTCGGTCCCAGGAACCCGAAGACCTCGCCGTGGCCGATCTCGAAGGAGACGTCCTGGAACGCGATCCGGTCGCCGAAGCGCTTGCTCAGGCCGTCCACGGACAGCGCCACCCCGCCCCGGTCGCTCACAGGTCCCGCATCCTGGAGGCTCAGGGGAACGACCCCGCCCGCGGCAGCATCGCCGGGACCTGGTGGCCGAGCTGGTCGGTGAGGAACCTGGCCGTCGGGAGGAGGGCTTCCAGGTCCCAGCCGGTGGTGACGCCCATGCGCTCCAGCATGTAGACGAGGTCGTCGGTGGCGATGTTGCCGGTGGCGTTGGGGGCGAACGGGCAGCCGCCGATGCCGCCGGCGCTGGCGTCCAGCACCTCCACGCCGTCGAGGACGGCGGCGAAGGCGTTGGCGAAGCCGGTGTTGCGGGTGTTGTGGAAGTGGTAGCGCAACCGCGGCCGGTCGCCCGCCACCTCACGGATCCGGGCGGTGAAGCCCCGGACCTGATCGGGGGTGCCGACGCCGATGGTGTCGCCCAGGCACAGCTCGTCGAAGCCGGCCGCCGCGCCCCGGCGAGCCAGGTCGACCACCCGGTCGGCCGGGACCTCGCCCTCGAACGGGCAGCCGAAGGCCGTGCTCAGGGTCAGGGTGGTGAACAGGCCCCGGCGGCGGGCGTCGGCCGCGACCTCCTCGGCCACGGCCATGGCCTCGGCGGTGGACATGTTCTGGTTGCGGCGGCTGAAGGTGTCGCTGACGCACACGACCACGTTGACCTCGTCGACGCGGGCGTCCACGGCCCGGTCGAGGCCGCGCCGGTTCAGGACCAGCCCGGCGTACGACACCCCGTCGCCGCGGGGGACGGCGGCCATGACCGCCTCGGCGTCGGCCATGGCCGGGACCAGCCTGGGGTGGGCGAACGACACCGCCTCGATCCGGCGCGCGCCGGCCCCGACCAGGCGGCCGATCAGCTCCACCTTGGCCTCGGTGGGGAGCACGACCGACTCGTTCTGGAGCCCGTCGCGCGGGCTGACCTCCACGATCATGACCTCTGGCACCGGGCGTCTCCTCTCCGCCGTCGGGCGTCGCCCACGATACGGTAGCCCTGATGACGCACACCGGGAGGCGGCCATGACCTCGACGTTCCCAGCCGGCTCGGAGACCGTGTTCACCTACGGGGCGCCGCTGCTGAAGTTCGGCACCGGCGCCGCCGACGAGATCGGCTACGACCTGTCCCAGTACGGCACCCGCCGGGTCCTGGTGATCACCGACCCGGGCATCGCCGCCACCGGCCTGGCGGCCCGGGTCGCCGACCAGATGCGGCGCTACGACATCGAGGCCGAGGTCTACGACGGCGTCCACGTCGAGCCGACCGACGCCAGCCTGCGGGCGGCCATCGACCACGCCACCGAGCACGGGCCCTTCGACGCCTACGTGGCCGTGGGCGGCGGCTCCAGCATCGACACGGCCAAGGCGGTCAACCTGCTCACCACCAACCCGGGTGAGCTGCTGGACTACGTCAACAAGCCCGTCGGCCAGGGCCGCGCCCCCAGCCGGCCCCTGCACCCGCTGGTGGCCGTGCCCACCACCACCGGCACCGGGGCCGAGAGCACCACCATCTGCGTGCTCGACGTGCTCGCCGAGAAGGTCAAGACCGGCATCAGCCACCCGCGGCTGCGCCCGACCCTGGCCGTGGTCGACCCGGCCCTGACCCTGACCCAGCCGGCCACGGTGACCGCCTCCAGCGGCATGGACATCCTCTGCCACGCCCTGGAGAGCTGGACGGCCAAGCCGTACACCGCCTACGACCGCAAGCAGCCGGACCAGCGGGTGCCCTACTGCGGGGCCAACCCGATCTCCGACATGTGGTCCGAGAACGCCATGCGGCTGCTGGCCGGCTCGTTCCGCCAGGCCGTCCGCGACGGCGGCGACCTGGAGGCGCGGGGGCGGATGGCCCTGGCCGCGACCATGGCCGGGCTCGGCTTCGGCAACGCCGGCGTCCACATCCCCCACGCCAACGCCTACCCGATCGCCGGGCGGGTCAAGGACTTCCGCCCCGACGGCTACCCCGACGACGAACCGATCGTGCCCCACGGCATGGCCGTGTCGCTGACCGCCCCCGAGGCGTTCCGGTTCACCTTCCCGGCCAGCCCGGAACGCCACCTGCGCGCCGCCGAGCTGCTCGCTCCCGGCCTGGACCGGCCGGCCGGCGACGCCGAGTACCTGCCGGCCGCGCTGGTCGCGATCATGCGCGACGTCGGCATCCCCAACGGGATCGGCGGGGTCGGCTACGGGGAGAGCGACGTCGGCGACCTGGTCGAGGGGACCATGAAGCAGCAGCGGCTGCTCGACACCGCCCCCCGGCCGGTGACCGCCGACGACGCGGCCGCCATCCTGACCCGCTCGCTGGCCAACTGGTAGGGGCCGCCCCCATGCCGACCGGCCGGACCGGCGAGCTGGCCCAGGCCCTGCGGCGGGCCGGGGTGGCCGAGGTCGACACCTCGGCCCGGCGGCGGGCCGAGTACTCGACCGACGCCTCCCTGTACCGGGTGCCGCCGGAGCTGGTCACCTTCCCCCGCGACCCCGACGAGGTCGTGGCCGTGGTCGCCACCTGCCTGGAGCTGAAGGTCCCGGTCACCGCCCGGGGGGCCGGGACCTCGCTGGCCGGCAACGCCGTCGGGACCGGGGTGGTCATGGACCTGGGCCGGCACCTGCGGCGGGTGCGGTCGCTGGACCCGGAGGCGGCCACGGCCACGGTCGACCCCGGGGTCGTGCTCGACGACCTCCAGGCGGCCGCGCGGCGGCACGGGCTGCGGTTCGGGCCCGACCCCTCCACCCACAGCCGCTGCACCCTCGGCGGGATGATCGGCAACAACGCCTGCGGGTCGCGGGCCCTGGCCTACGGCCGCACCGCCGACAACGTGCTCGAGCTGGACGTGGTCACCGGGACCGGCGAGCGGCGTCGGGCCGGGCCGGGGGCGGGCGCGATCGGCCGGGTGCCGGGGCTGGAGGCGGTGGTCCGGGCCGGCCTGGGGCCGATCCGGGCCCAGTTCGGCCGCTTCCCCCGCCAGAACTCCGGCTACCCGCTGGAGCACCTGCTGCCCGAGCGGGGCGGGGACCTGGCCAAGGCCCTGTGCGGCGGCGAGGGGACCCTGGCCGTGGTCCTGGGGGCGACCCTCCGGCTGGTCCGGGCCCCGGCGGCCACGGCCATGGCCGTGCTCGGCTTCCCCGACATGGCGGCCGCGGCCGACGCCGTCGGGGCGGTCCTGCCGGCCCGGCCGGTGGCCCTGGAGGGGATCGACCCCCGCATCGTCGAGGTGGTCCGGCGCCGGGGCCGGGCCGTGCCCGAGCTCCCCGAGGGCGGTGGCTGGCTGCTGGCCGAGCTGGGCGGGGCGACCCCGGCCGAGGCCGCGGCCGCCGCCGGCCGGGTGGTGGCCGCGGCCGGTGCCGACGCGCTCGGCGGGCGGGTCCTGGCCGGCCCGGACGAGCAGGCCGCGATCTGGCGGATCCGCGAGGACGGGGCCGGGTTCGGGGGGCGCAGCCCGGCCGGGGCGCCGGCCTGGGCCGGCTGGGAGGACGCGGCCGTCCCGCCCGAGCGGCTCGGCGCCTACCTGCGCGACTTCGAGGCCCTGCTGGCCGCCCACGGCCTCGCCGGCATCCCCTACGGCCACTTCGGCGACGGCTGCCTGCACGTGCGGATCGACTTCCCGTTCGACCGGCCGGAGGGGCGGGCCGTCTACCGGGCCTTCGTGGAGGAGGCGGCCCGGCTGGTCGCCGCCCACGGCGGGTCGATGTCGGGCGAGCACGGCGACGGGCGGGCCCGCTCCGAGCTGCTGCCGCTGATGTTCGACCCGGCGGCGATCGAGACCATGGCCGCCGTCAAGGCGGTGTTCGACCCGCGCGACCTGCTCAACCCTGGAGTGCTGGTGCGGCCCCGGCCGCTCGACGCCGACCTGCGCCGGACCACGGCCCGGCCGGTCACCGGGCGGCTCGGGTTCCGCTACGCCGGCGACGGCGGGGACTTCACCAGCGCCGTCCACCGCTGCACGGGGATCGGCCGCTGCGTGGCCGACAACACCGGAGCCGGCGGGGTGATGTGCCCGTCCTGGCTGGCCACAAGGGACGAGAAGGACACCACCAGGGGCCGCAGCCGCGTCCTCCAGGAGGCCGTCAACGGACATCTGGTCCGGGGGCTGGCGGCGCCGGAGGTCCGCGAGGCCCTCGACCTCTGCCTGGCCTGCAAGGGCTGCGCCTCGGACTGCCCGACCGGGGTCGACATGGCCACCTACAAGGCCGAGGTGCTGCACCAGACCTACCGGGGCCGCCCCCGCCCGGTGTCCCATTACAGCCTCGGCTGGCTGCCGCGGTGGGTCGCCCTCGGGGCCCGGGCCCCTGGACTGGCCAATCGGCTGCTGACCAACCCCGTGCTGGCGGCCGTGGGCAAGCGGCTCGCCGGCATCGACCCCCGCCGGCCCCTCCCCGTCCTGGCCCCCGCCACCCTGCGGGCCCGGTGGCGCCGCCGCGGCCCGGCGGCCGGTCGGGAGGCGGCGGCCGGGCGGGTCCTGCTCTGGCCCGACACCTTCACCGACCACTTCGCCCCTGCGGTGGGCGAGGCCGCCGGCGAGGTCCTGGAGGGCGCCGGCTACCGGGTCGACCTCCCCGACGAACCCCTCTGCTGCGGCCTCACCTGGATCTCCACCGGCCAGCTGACCACGGCCAGGCGGGTGCTGCGGCGGACGGTCGACCGGCTGGCGGAACTGCTGGCGGAGGGTGGGGGAGGGGGGCCCGAGGATCGGAGATCCGGTCGCGCGGAGGTCGCGGCGGCTGGCCCGGGTGGGCGAGGGAACCGGGGGCGGCTCCCGGATGGGGGGGTGCGGCTGGTGGGGCTGGAGCCGTCGTGCCTGGCCGTGCTGCGACACGACGCGGCGGCGTTGCTGGGGGAGGGCCCGGCGGTGGTGGCGGTGGCGCGGGCGGCGTCGACCCTGGCCGAGGCGCTGGCGGCCGCGCCGGGATGGGCGCCGCCGGACCTGCGGGGTGTGGAGGTGGTCGCCCAGCCCCACTGCCATCAGCACGCCGTGCTCGGCTGGGAGGCCGACCGCGACCTGCTGGCCCGGGCCGGGGCCGCGGTCTCCCCGGTCGGTGGCTGCTGCGGGCTGGCCGGGAACTTCGGGGCCGAGCGCGGCCACTACGACGTCTCGGTCGCCGTGGCCGGGACGGCCCTCCTCCCGGCCGTCCGCGCCGCCGGCCCCGGCGCGGTCGTGCTGGCCGACGGGTTCTCGTGCCGGACCCAGCTCGACCACCTGGCCGGCCGCCGCGCCCTCCACCTCGCCGAGCTCCTGGCCGGCCCCCAGGCGGGGCCGGGCGCCGGCCGCTGACCGGCGCCCGGCTCGTGGGGCGGCTACTCGGTCCCGGTGGCGGCGCCGACCGGCTGGTCGACCCGGTGCTGGGCGCGGAGCTGCTGGTCGAGGAAGTAGTGCTCCTGGGCCCAGAGGTGGAGGCCGAGGCCGAGGCGCATGGCGCAGCGCTTGAGGGCGTCGGAGGCGGCGTCCTTGAGGCGGGCGCCGTCGTGGGGCCAGTTGTGGACGTCGCCGACGTCGCCGACCTCCTCGACCCGGACCTGGCGGCCGTCGATCGTGCAGGTGAGGCGCCAGATGCCGCCGACCACGACGTTGTGGAGGGCCGGGGTGCCGGCCTTGCCCCGGCGGCTGCGGGAGCTGGGGTCCGGTGGGACCTCGGCCACGTCGCCGCGGATGAGCTGGACCAGCTCGAAGTCGAAGGGGCCGACGATGCTCAGCAGGCGCTGGTTGACGACATGGTGGGCGACATAGTCCTGGCCGTCCTTGCGCTCGACGAAGTCGGTGGGGAACGGGCGCGAGAGCTCGACCAGGTCGGCGTCGACGGTGATGGTCACAAGCATCTCCCTCGGGGAAGCGGTTGCTGCGTTGTCCCAGCGTAACCGGTACCTGTGACAATTCCGGGGGTCCTCGGCGGGGCCCGTAACGGTCCCGTACCGGGGCCGGCGGAGACTGGCCCCGGACCGGTGTGGAGCATGCGAGGAGGTGCCCGCGGGTGCGGCTCCGGATCAGGGTGGTGCTCGCCTGGGCGCTGTGGCTGGTCACCTTCGGCTGCTGTGCCGCCGGGCTGCTGGTGACCGTGGCCATCGTCCGGCCCCTCACCCTGAGCGTGCTCGCCGAGGGTGCCATCTACGCGTTCTTCTTCGTGCTCGGGTCCGCCACCATCGGGCTGGTCCTGGCCCTGCGGCGGCCCGCCAACCCGATCGGCTGGCTGTACGGGGGAGCCGGCCTGGCCTGGGCCTACGCCATCCCGCTGGCGCCCTGGGTCGAGCAGTTCAGCCGCGAGCACCGGCCGGTGCCGCTGGTGGCCCAGCTCGTCTACATCGCCGGGGACTGGTCCTGGGCGCCGGCGATCACCCTCGGGGTCACGCTGCCGGCGCTGCTGCTGCCCAACGGCCACCTGCGCTCGCGACGCTGGCGGCTGGTCGTCGTCACCAGCGTGACCGGCATCGTCTTGACCAGCCTGGCCGCCCCGCTGATCCCGGGACCGCTGGAGAAGCTGGGGACCGACAACCCGTTCGGGCTGGCCGGCCCGGCCGGCAAGGTCGCGGCAGCCCTCACCGTCGTCGGGGTGGTGCTGCATTGGCTGAGCCTGCCACCGGCGGCCGTCTGCGTGGTGCTCCGGTTCCGATCCTCCCGCGGGGTCGAGCGCCAGCAGATGCGCTGGGTCGCCGCGGGGGCGGCGGCCGCGGTGGGCGGGCTGTTGCTGAGCCTGCCGAACGGCCTCGGGATCGCGCCCGACTGGACCGCGGCCATCATCTTCCCCGCGCTGCTGTGCCCGCCGCTGGCGGTGGCCGTGGCCGTGCTCCGCTACCGGCTGTACGACCTCGACCGGGTCGTCAGCCGCACCCTGACCTACGGCCTGGTCACCGTCCTGCTCGCGGCGGGCTATGCCGTCGTGGTCCTCGGCCTCGGCCGGCTGCTGGGCCAGGACTCCAGCCTGGTCGTGGCCGCCGCCACCCTGGGCGCGGTGGCCGCCTTCGCCCCGCTGCGCCGCCGGGTCCAGGGGCTGGTCGACCGGCGCTTCAACCGCCGCCGCTACGACGCTGCCCGGACCGTGGAGCACTTCGCCGCCCGGCTGCGGGACCAGGTGGACCTGGAGGCCCTGAACCGGGAGCTGCTGGCCGTGGTCGACCTGACCATGCAGCCGACGCGGACCTCGCTGTGGCTGCGCGGCGTGTCCTGACCTCGGGGTTCCGGTTGTCGGGGGCGTGGGCTATGCTCTGGTCCGGCGCCGTCCCGCGCCCGACCTTCGTTCCGGTGCTCACGCCGCCGGCTCGTGGAGGTAAAGGGGACCTCGGGTTCTCGGGTCGCTGGTCGAGTGCCCTCTCCGCGGGGGCGACGGGAGCGTGGGTCCCGCAGCCGCCCGCAGGGTGAGGAGCGCCAGATGACCAGGAACAAGTCCTTCAAGGGTCGCGTCCGCGCGCGCATGGACAAGACCGGCGAGCGCTACGCCACCGCCCGCCGCCAGCTGGTGGCCAAGGGCGCCGCGAAGCGTGAGCCCGAGGCCGCCGAGGGCCGGGTGCCGGGGGCCGAGGGTCAGGTGCTGGGGGCCGAGGGCCGGCCGGCCCCGGAGGTCCCGGCCACCGTGCCCGGGTTCAGGGCGCCGTACTCGGACGAGGTGATCCGGTCCAACACCGGCAGGACGTGGGACGAGTGGTTCGCCCTGCTCGACGCGTGGGGTGCCGTGGAGCGGCCCCATCCCGAGATCGCCCGGTGGGTCAACGAGGAGCACGGCGTTCCCGGCTGGTGGGCCCAGGGCGTGACCGTCGCCTACGAGCAGGCCCGCGGGCTGCGGGCGCCCCGCCAGCGGCGCGGCGGCCAGTTCGAGGTCAACGCCACCAAGACGGTGGCCGTGCCCGTCGAGCGCCTGTACGAGGCCTTCGCCGACCCCGCCATGCGCCAGCGCTGGCTCCCCGGCGCCGCCGTCGGAGTCCGCACCGCCCGGCCGGCCAGGTCGATCCGGGCGAACTGGGACGACGGCTCGACCCGCCTGGTGATCGCCTTCACCGCCCGCGGGGAGTCCAAGAGCCAGGTCGCCCTCACCCACGAGCGCGTCCCCGACGCCGCCACCGCCGACAAGCTCAAGGCGTTCTGGCGGGAGCGGATGACCGCGCTGAAGGAGCTTCTGGAGAGCTGACCGGGCCCGGCTCGCCGAACGCGGCCAGGAGCAGGGCCGTGGCCGGGATGTCGACGTAATAGAACATGAAGCTGCGGTGGAAGAGCAGGACACCGAGCAGCACCAGGCCCGACACCCAGAGCAGGGTGCGCCGCCCGGGACGGGTCCACATCCACCAGCAGCCGGCCAGCATGACCGCCGCCGTTGGCAGGACGGTCGCCCACGGCGGCGCCGGGCCGAACGGGTCGGTCAGGACCCCCGCCCGCAGCAGGTACGCGGCCACGCCGTGGCCGGCGATCGGGTAGGCGTCGGCGACCAGGCCGAGGTGGTAGGCGACGGCGTCGGTGAGGAAATCGCCCGGGTGCCAGAGCAGGAACGGCAGCGCCGTCACCGCCGCCGGCACCACGGTGGCGGCAGCCGCCCACCAGGCGCGGGCCCGGTCCAGCCGCCCGCGTCCGGCCTCGGCCGCGACCCAGACCACGAACAGCACCACCATGGGCGCGATCAGCAGCTTGACCGCCATGGCAGCCCCGAGGGCGAGCCCGGCCAGCACGACCCGCCGGCCGGCCAGGGCGACGGCGGCCGCCGCCATGCCGGCGACCAGCAGGATGTCGTTGGCCCCCTGCCACAGGTAGGGAAGGAGCAGGGGGTTGAGGCAGACGGCCACGGCGACCCCCAGGTGCCCGCGCTCGCGCAGGCTCCAGCGGCCCAGCCACAGCCCCAGGGCGCAGTACACCAGCAGGTAGAGCACGCGCGGGTCGGCATCCAGCCCGACCAGCCGAAGCGGGGCCTCGACCGCGGCCAGCAGGGCCAGCGACCCGGGCCAGTAGGGGTAGTGGCGGACCAGCGGGTTGGTGGCCGGCCGGCCCTCGACATTGATCCGCCAGCGGGCCAGGACGCGGTCGTAGGACGCCTGGTAGGGGTCACGGCCCTGGAGCAGGACCTCGACCGCCTCGTCGCTGACCAGCACGCCGCCGTCGATCGCCATGCGCACGTCGCCGCGCGCGGTGGCCTGCATGTACCGGGCCGCCGGGACCACCCCGAGCAGCACCAGCATGAGCGCGAAGCAGGCCAGCCGCAGCCCTCGCCGGGCCGGCCAGCGGACCAGCACCAGCCCGTGGACGGCGATGACCGCGGCCAGCAGGGGGACGGGCAGGGGCAGCCGCCCGCCGACGCGGCCGCCGGCCAGCGCGGTCGAGCAGACCATGAACTCCACCAGCCGCGGGTCGGGCAGGGCGTGGGAGCGGGGGGTGGCCCGGGTGGCCGGGCGGGTGGCGGTCACCTCAGCCGGGCCCCGGGTCCGAGGCGGGGCCGGGGGTGACCCCGAGGTCGGTGAGCTGGGCGTGCAGCCATTTGGCGATGTCGTTCTCCTCGACCACCCGGGCCGCGGCCTCACGGCGGGCCCGGCGCAGGTCGCGGCCCATGGTCAGGGCGGCATGGAGGGCGTCGGCCTGCTGCTGGATGTCGAACGGGTAGAGGGTGACCGCGAACGCGCCAAGCTCCTGGTGGGCGCCGGTGTTCTCGGACAGGGCGAGGACGCCGTCGCGGCGGTTGACCACCACCGACTCCTTGGCGACCAGGTTCATGCCGTCGGCCAGGGCGTTGACCATGAGCACATCGCAGACGCTGTAGGCGGCCACGGCCAGGGCAAGGTCGTCGCCGAGGCGCAGGTCGACCGGCTCCCAGCCCTCGCGGCCGTGGGCGGCGTTGATCCTGGCCACGGCGCCGCCGATCTCGGCCAGGTAGTCGGCGTACTCGGGCACGTCCTGGCGGCTCGGCTGGAGCAGGGCCAGGAAGCGGACCTTGCCGGCCAGCTCGGGATGGTCCTCGAGCAGGGTGGCGAACGCCTCGAACCCGCGGACGATGTTCTTGGACGGGTCGGTGCGGTCGACCCGCAGGACGAGCTGGCGGCCCTCGCCGCCGAAGGCCTCGGTGAGGGCGGCGGCGTGCTCGGCCACCTCGGGCGTGGCCGCCAGCTCGCGGATGGCGGCCACGTCGATCGAGATGGGGTAGTGGCGGGCGGCCACCGTCCGGTCGCCGACCCGCACGGTCATCGCCTCCAGGTCGACCGGCAGCCCCAGCAGCTCCTGGACGCTGAGCAGGAAGTTCCGGGCGAACCCCTCGGTGTGGAAGGCGACCACGTCGTTGCCGAGCAGCCCGTGGAGGATCGCCTCGCGCCAGGGCGGCGGCAGCACCCGCCAGGCGTCCGGTCCCGGCCAGGGGATGTGCAGGAAGAACGACACCAGGGCGTCCGGGCACTGCTCCCTGACCCGCCGGCCGACCAGGTAGAAGTGGTAGTCGTGGAGCATCACCAGGGCCCGGCCGCCGGCCGCCTTGACCTCCTCGACCACCGCGTCGGCGAACTGGCGGTTGACGGCCACGTACCCGTCGTCCCAGGCGGCGTGCTCGCGCTTGGTCAGCTGGGGGGCGAGGGCCAGGCCGTACATGCCGTGCTGGAGGAACCACAGCAGCGGGTTGGCGATCACCGTGTAGAAGTCGTCGTGGGCCCGGCGGTCGACCTCGACCAGGCGCAGGCGCACGCAACCGGGTTGGCTTGTCGAGCCAACGGCCGGGTCAGCCTCGCCTAAGACCCGCGGCTTCGGCTCCAGGGCGAGCTGGACGGCCTGCTCGCCGTGCTCGCCGGCC
>Ga0307415_100000428_pt1 | contig 18043 bp, 21 predicted proteins | sample DK1Cmetagenome_FD_204524 | JGI IMG/M metagenome (GOLD analysis project Ga0307415, IMG submission 204524) | Maize rhizosphere microbial communities from greenhouse at UC Davis, California, United States - DK15-C-2 | ecosystem: Host-associated > Plants > Roots > Rhizosphere > Soil | place: USA...
GGCCCGGTGACCATCGGCGCGGATTGCCTGATCGGCAATCTGGCGATGGTCCGAGGGACAACGATCATCGGCGACGGCAGCCGGATCGGCTTCGCCACCGAGGTCAAGAACGCGATCATCGAGGACCGAGTTACGATCGGGCCGCAATGCTTCATCGCGGATTCGAAGATCGGGCATGACGCCTATCTCGGAGCCCAGGTCAGAACGTCGAACCACCGACTCGACAAGCGGACTGTCGAGGTGATGATCGACGGCCAGCGGATCGACACCGGCCTGGAGAAGCTGGGTTGCCTGATCGGTGCACGCGCATCGCTCGGCATACAGGTGATCATCCTGCCGGGCCGCGAAATCGCTCCCGATTCAATCTTCGTGCCGCGTTCCACGATCGAGAAAAATCTGCCGGCAGGCCGCTATCGGCCCGCGCAGCGGCTCGAACTTTTTTAAAGGAAATATCGACATAGCAAAATGTGTCTGGATCTGCGCACCTCTGATCTGCCTGTGCGCAAGCGCCGCGCAGGCGGACGACGGCAAGCTCCTGCTCAGCACTGAGCGAACGAACTTTACCGGCTCCTATGGCAAGCTGCTCGAATCCTCGCTGATCTCGAACACGGACCGGGGCGCCACGGCACTCACTCTGGGCGCCACCTACGGAAAGCGCGACTTCGGCTCGACATCTTCGTCGTCGGTGCGGCTCGCCGGAACCCTCCATCACGACTTCGGCCCACGCTTCTTCACGCGCTCGAGCATCGCTGTGAGCCGCAACAAGCCGGTGTTCGCGAGGCGCGAGATCGCCCAGTATTTCAACTTCAAGCCGATGCGCAGCGCCGTGCTGACGCTGGCCGGCAAATATGCGCGCTATTTCGATAATCGCGACGCATTGTCCTAGTCCGCGGGTGGGTCATATTATTTCAAGCGTGGCTTCGCTTCCTACCGCTTCAGCTCATACGATGTGACGAACCTCGGCAAGAGCCACGGTCACCTCGGCAGCGTGCGGATCAAGGACGGCAGGGGAACGGGCACGACTCAATTATGGCTTGGAAGCAGCACCTCGCTCCACGACCAGCTCCAGCTGCCGGTGGCGCGCGAAAGCAAGTATCGCAGCATCGCGCTGCAGCGCTTCCAGCCATTGAATGAGTCCTTGGGGATTAATGTCGGCGTCGGCCGGACGCGTTATGAAACAGGATCGGATCGCTATCGCGGGACAAGCGTGTCGTTCGGTCTGTCCCTCAGAGAACCCTCCAAGCTTTTCCGCAGGCGATAGCTTGAGTTCAGCGATGACGCATAAGGCGCGTTGGCCCGTTCCGGCCATCGCCCTTATGCCTGATGCACCTCGCCCTAGGCGATCAGTCCGGCGTCGCGCGCCCGGAACAGGGCCTGCGAAAGATTCGTGACCCCAAGCTTCTTGAAGATGCGGGCGCGATGCATCTCGACGGTTCGAGGGCTAAGATCCAGGCGCGCGGCAACGATCTTGTTCGGCGCTCCATCGCTGAACGCCAACAGCACGTCCCGCTCGCGTGGTGTGAGCGCTTCCAGTTCCTGAACCATCGCTCCGGAGGCTTCAGTTTCATCGAAGGCACGATCGACGATGCGCACCAGATCGTCCTTCGCGAATGGTTTCTGCAAAAAGTCGAGCGCTCCGGTCTTCACGGCGCGGACCGCGGACGGGATGTCACCGTAGCCCGACAGCATGATGATCGGGTTCGCCGGCGGCAACACCCTGATGCGATCGAGCAGCTCAAGGCCGTCCATCCCTGGCAGGCGGACGTCGAGCAGCACACAGCCGCGCGGCCGTTCCGAATAGCCGGTCAAAAAGCCTTCGGCGGAATCGAACTCGTGGGTCTTCATCCTTGCGCTGTTCAGGATACGTCGGACGGTCCGGCGAAGACCTTCATCGTCGTCGACGATGTAAACGCATCGGTCCGGTTTCACTTCTTCTCGCTAACCAACCGAGCAAAGGAGGTGGCGGATCATCTCCCCTTACACTTTATCGCCGAGCGCCGCACGTATCGCCCGCCCAAGGTCCTGCCGGCTATAAGGTTTGCTGATCAACGGCCCGATCCGCGACATGTCGCGATTGGCCTCGGCAAGTTCGGTATAGCCGGACGTGAACAATATTCGGGCGCCGGGCCGGGCTTCCTTGACCTTTTCCGCAAGCTCGTAGCCGTTCATTCCGCCAGGCATGACGACATCGGTAAGCAGCAGATCGAACTCCAGGCCCCGCTCGACCATCGCGAAAGCGGCTTCGCCGTCTTCGGCTTCGATCGTGACATAACCCAGCTGCGTGAGTTGTCGGATGACCGTGCGCCGAACGTTGGGATTGTCTTCCACCAACAGGATTTTTTCGTGGCCGCGGGTAACGGGTTCGTGAAGTCGTGACGGCGCTGCTGGCAAACTGCCCGTTTGGGCTCGCGGCAGGTAAAGCTTTATCGTGGTGCCATGATCAAGTTCGCTGTAAATCTTGATGTGGCCCCCCGACTGCTTCACCCATCCATAGACCTGGCTGAGGCCAAGCCCGGTTCCCTTCCCTTCGCCTTTGGTCGTAAAAAACGGCTCGAACGCCCGAGCGATCGTGTCGGGTGTCATGCCCGCCCCGGTATCGCTGACCGCCAGCATGACATATTCGCCCGGCTCAACCTCCGCATGGTGGGCTGCATAATCGCTGTCGAGCACCACATTTGCGGTCTCTATGACCAGCGCGCCACCTTCGGGCATCGCATCGCGGGCATTGATGGAGAGGTTCACGAGTGCATCGTCGACCTGCGTAGGGTCGATCTGGGCTCTCCATAGATCGGCTGCCGCATTCATTCGGACGCGGATGTTCTCGCCGAGAGTCCGTTCGATCAGCGGGACGATCGTCGGCAGGCGTTCGTTGAGATCGACCGGCGTCGGTTCGAGGTGCTGCTTGCGCGCGAATGCCAACAATCGCCGGACGAGGTCGGCGCCTCGCGTGACGGCTTCCAATGCCTCGCTCGAGATCGTGAACGCTTCGGAATTCGGGGTCAGGTCCTCGCGGATGAGCTCGACACTGCCCATGATGATCGCCAGCAGATTATTAAAATCGTGGGCGATGCCGCCGGTGAGCCGACCCACGGACTCAAGCCGCTGCATCTCCCGGACCTGGGTTTCGAGTTCCTTTTGATCGGTAAGATCGCGAACGATACCGAGGACGTATCGGGTGCCGTCGCCGTCGACTTGCACGGGCACCTTACAAGTCTCGATGACGCGTGTTCCATAATTGGTCGCCATCGTGCTCGACGGTACGAAAAGCATTTTTCCCGACCTGACGACCTCTTGATCGTCATTCCGATGCCGGGTTGCGACGTCGGTCGGGAACAGTTCATGATCGACGTGGCCGATGAACTCGTCCCGACCGTGGCCACCCAATTTCTCGCCGGCCTTGTTGATAAGGATGTACTTAAAGTCGTTAGCCGAGTCCTTGAGGAACACGGCATCGGGAATATTTTCAATCACCGCATCAAGCAGGCGTCGAGTTTCCTGCACTTCGGCCGTGCGCGCATGAACTCGCAGCTCGAGATTCGAATTCAAATCTCGCAAATCCTGTTCGGCGACCCGCCGGCGTTTTATTTGGCCATCAAGCAGGCTGAACAGCCACCACAGGATGAGAAGCCCAACCGCCATACCCGCGGCGAGCGCCAGGTTGGCGATGACGGCTTGGCGTCCAACGCCGGATCGACGCTCTGCATAAGCAGCCCGTTGCGCGGTGCTAATTGACGCAATCCTGGCCCGAACATGGTCCATTGCCAATCTGCCGGAGCCGGCGGTTGCGATGATAGCCTGCTTTCCCGCGCCGGTCGCCGTACGATCCACGACTTGGCGCGCCGAAGATAAACGACGCTCCGCGAGCTGATCGAGATTTCCAAGCCCCGGCTTGACGAGGATGCCGCTCGCCTCGAGCGTCTTCAATTCAGCCAAGCTTTTGCGGACGCTGATGCGGCCGGCCTCGTAAGGCTCCAGGAAGCGGCGATCGCCCGTAAGCGCATAGCCGCGCACTCCCGTTTCCACGTCCTTCAGGGAAGACAAGAATTGTTCGAGTTCGAGCAACGCCTCGTGGCTTCGGGACGAATCCGAATAGGCCTTAACGAGCTGATTCGTGGTCAGGAAGGAGACGCCGCTCACGAAGACCATGAGGAGAAGAGCTGCCCAGAACAACCGGACTCGGTTCGCGACTCTCCGATTGCGGGCAGTCTGCATCGCGTCCCCCTCTCAAGAACCTCGCTTTGACATGGGAAACGCCGTTAATTTAACGCAAAGTTATAAATACCTTCTGCATTAATAGACGCGTTTACCTTTGTCGTCGAAAGAGAACGCAGAATAGATCAGTTTTATCCCATAACATAGGTTTTTAATTCCGTCGGCTAGGCGACATTCGACCCAACGGGATTGCAACTATGCCTCTCAGGAGCAGGATTTTTCTCTTAATGAGACATTTGAACTTTGCGATCACTGGCGTTTACTCGTCAAATCGCGATTACGGCGCGGCCGAGTCCGCTAATGACGCGACGGCACGGCAATGCACCGCTGCAATTTGTTCGGGGTCGAGGCGTATGGGCGGCGGCTCGCGGTGACCACCGAACCCTGCTCAGGCGGCAAGGGTGTCGCTGGACCAAGCACGATCGGTGTCCTGATACGGAACCGCTACCGGGCACTGTTTGGCGAGCGCCCGGTAATGGGCGGCCGTAATCTCGTAGATTCGCCGCAGCTCCATCGTGGGTGCTTCGGAAATCTTTTGATCAGTCTCTCGGAGACGCTCGAGCCAATGGGTTCTCATGACCGGTTCCACGCTATGCCGCCCGCAAACGCGGCGCGCTGATCGAGGAAATATACTGGCTCATTTTCGACCAGGACTCAGGTGACAGTTCGATATATTTCCGGCGACGATCCGTATTGTCGTTCAGTCGCAGCAAGATGCCCTCGTCGAGCATGGTGCTGATCCAGCGCAACACCGTCGTCGCCGGCACGTCGACCCGCTGGCAAAGTTTGGTCACATCGAGGCGATGCTGGCGCGCCTGGGCAAGCGTCAAAGCGAGCAAAATCTCCCACGCGGGATCCGCGAACAGCCGTTGCGGGAAAAACGCGGCGCGTTCGCGGCGTTCCCTGATGATGCTGATCACATCGGCTTCGACCGCGGCCCGATTGATTCCGGCATCATCGACAAAGGTCGCCAAAACGTCCCGAAACGAATTCCGCGCCGCGGGACGCCGCGCATAAGCGAGATCGCGCGCATCACGCGCGGCGTGGGCCAGCGTGTCGTCTGCTCCGAACCCGACGCTTTGTGTGCCAGCGTATCCCATCGCCAATCTCCCATCAAAAACCGCTACAGCTTGAAGGAGGCGAATAAGTTCGCTGACGAAACAATAGAAGGTCGGAATTATACTGACCGTATTTATACGGTAGCGCTCCACTTGGAAGATGATTCGCCAAATACGAGGACGGCTAGATCAAAAAGTGTTTCGGCTAATCAGACAAAGCACAACCACTTCGGACGTAATTGCAGTCTAATCTTAGGTTTGCCTACTCAATGGAAGGAAATGTTGATTTTTCCATTCATTGCGGCTGCCGTCATTGCCCCGGTGGCTGGCACGAGCGGCAGACCAAGCAGCGCACGCACGACCCCCACGACGATTAGCGTGAGCGCGCGAATCCTGCGCGCCCAAAGCGTAACCGCGGCCGACTGGGATAAGGCGGCGGAACGCCGCAAGCGCGAACTCGTCGCCTGTGATCCCTCGGGACCGTGCGTCCTTACTCGCCTGATCGAGCACGAATGACGTCCTGGCGACGGAGAAGCGCCCAGCCCCGGAACCAGCCTGCTTACTAAAAGACTGCGTGTATATTGCAGCGCGGCCGGCAGATGCTCCCCCAATGTATATTCAATTGCCTGCTTCCAGATCGTGAAGGATCGGGCAATCTGGCCGGTCATCGCCATGGCAGTTGCGCGCGAGGTTTTCGAGCGAGCGACGCATGGCGTGGATCTCGCGTTCCTTGCGCTTCAGTTCCTCGGCCCGCGCGGTGGCGATCGCCTTCACGTCTGCGCTGGCGCGGCTTCGGTCCTGCCATAGCGCCAGCAACTGGCCGATCTCCCCGATCGGGAATCCGAGATCACGAGCGCGGCGAATAAAGCGAAGCGTGTGGACGTCCTTGTCGTCATAGTCGCGGTAGCCGGAGTCCCGCCGCGCCGCCTTGGCGATCAGCCCGATGCCTTCATAATGGCGGATCATCCGCTGGCTGACGCCCGACTGCTTCGATGCGTGACCAATGTTCATGCGAGGCTCCTTACGAGGCCGATGCGCGCCAGCGGCGCAGAGTGAGGGCATTGACCACGACGCTGACACTCGACAGGGCCATGGCCCCGCCGGCAATCACCGGGCTGAGATAGCCGAGCGCGGCGAGCGGGATGCCGACCACATTGTAGACGAACGCCCAGAACAGTCCCTGGCTGATCTTCGAATAAGTCCGCTTCGAAATGTCGATGGCGTCGGCCACCAGCCGCGGATCGCCGCGCATCAGGGTGATGCCGGCCGCATGCATCGCGACGTCGGTGCCGGTCGACATGGCGATGCCGACATCGGCTACCGCCAGCGCGGGGGCGTCGTTAACCCCATCGCCGACCATTGCTACGATGCGATCGCCACGACGAAGGGAGGCGACGGCGCCGGACTTTCCTTCGGGCAGCACATTCGCGATCACCTTGTCGATGCCAAGCGCGCGAGCGACGGCCCGGGCGCTGCCTTCGTTGTCGCCAGTGATCATCACCGTGCGGATGCCGCGCCCGTGAAGCGTGGCTACCGCTTGGCGAGCCGACGCCTTGGCCTCATCACCGAAAGCCAGCAGGCCCAGCAGGCGCTTCTCCGGAGCGGTCTCGACAAGCCAGGAGATTGAACGGCCGTCGCGTTCGAACCTCTCCGCATCGACTGCCAGCAGTCCGCGCTCGATTTGCTGCTCGTCCAACAATCGGGTGCTGCCGAGCGAGAGATGGGTGGTGCCGTGCACGGCACTGACCCCGCGACCAGGAAGCGCCTTCATGTCGCGGACTTGGGCGGGCCGAAGTGTCCGCTCGTCCGCCGCGACCATTACCGCACGCGCCAGAGGATGCTCGCTGCCGCTCTGGAGCCCTGCTGCGAGCTCAAGCAGGCCTCGCTCATCCATGCCATCCGCAGGGACGGCGGCAACCAGCGCCGGCTTGCCTTCGGTCAGCGTGCCCGTCTTGTCGAACGCGACCGTGTCGATCCGGTGGGCGGTCTCAAGCGCCTCGGCATCCTTGATCAGCACGCCGGCGCGCGCGGCGACGCCGGTGCCGGCCATGATCGCGGTCGGCGTAGCGAGCCCGAGGGCACAGGGGCAGGCAATCACCATCACCGCGACAGCATTGAGAATGGCGACTTCGGCGCTTGCACCGACGGCTAGCCAGCCGATCAGCGTCAGCAAGGCAACGCCCAGGACGATTGGCACGAACACCGCGCTGACCTTGTCGACCAGCCGCTGGATCGGCGCCTTGGCGCCCTGGGCGCTTTCGACCAGGCGGACAATTCGCGCCAGCGTCGTCTCCGCGCCGATCGCCAGCGTCTCGACGAGCAACAGTCCTTCGCCATTGATCGCGCCCCCGGTCACTCGATCGCCAAGGCTCTTGGAGATCGGCATGCTTTCGCCGGTGAGCATGGATTCATCGACGGTGGTGGCACCCTCGAGGATGCGCCCGTCGACGGGAATGCGTTCGCCGGGGCGGATGCGAACGCGGTCCCCAACCGCCACTTGATCGAGCGACACTTCGGCTTCGCTCCCATCCGTACGGATGACACGCGTTCGTTCCGGGCGAAGCGCCATCAGCGCTCGGATCGCCTCGCCGGTCTGGCGCTTGGCCCGCCCTTCGAGCCATTTGCCGAGCAAGACGAGCGTGATCACGACGGCCGAGGCTTCGAAATAATAATGGCCGCCGGCGCCATGCGCGATTGGCTGGGAGAGGATTTGATACAGGCTGAGGCCGTATGCGGCCGACGTTCCGATCGCGACCAGCAGGTCCATGTTGCCGGTCCGCGCCAGCAGCGCCTTCCACCCCGCGCGGTAGAAGCGCGCGCCGAGCCAGAACTGGACTGGCGTGGCAAGGATCAACTGCACCCATCCGGGCACTGCCGCATCGATGCCGAACGGAGCAGCCAACATCGGCAGGACCAGCGGCAGCGACAGGATCGCGGCGAAGATGACGTGGCGAAGCTCATGCTTCGCGGATGCGGCACGGCGAGCGTCTTGATCGGTCCCGCCGACCTTTGCGCCTTTGACCGACGCCGAATAGCCGGCCTTCTCCACCGCTTGAATCAGCGACGCCGGGGCGAGTGTCGCAACCGCATCAATGCGCGCGGTTTCCGTCGCAAGGTTCACATCAGCCTTCAGAACGCCGGGAACAGCGCGAAGCGCCTTTTCGACACGGCCGACGCAGGAAGCACAGGTCATGCCGCCGATCGACAGCTCGGACGTCTTCGATCCGGGGATATAACCAGCCTTGAAAATCGCATCAGCGACCGCGCCGGAATTCTCCAAGCCGTCATCGAATCTCACCTTGGCGCGCTCGGTAGCAAGGTTGACCGAAACGTCGGCGACCCCGGGAACCTGACGGATCGCGCGCTCGACCCGGCCGACGCACGAGGCGCAGGTCATTCCCTCGATCGGCAGCACAAGGCTGTCCTCGACTTGGTCATCTGTTCGCAACAGGGTCCGCCCGTTCATTTCTTCGTCTCCTCGTTCGAGTCGACGGTCCATATCCACCTTGACATCATGTTAGGGTCAAGCGCGAAAGAATAGACAGGGAAAGCTTGACCTTGCCATCATGTCAAACCCGATAGGCGGCGTTCTCATCACCCGAATCGGAGAATTCAGATGGTAGAACTCACTGTTTATGGGATGCGTTGCGGGCCGTGCGCGCGCGCCGTGACGGAGGCGGTGCGGAGCATCGACCCTGTCGCCGGAGTTGAAATCGACCTCGACAGCAAACGGGTGTCGATCGAGTCCGATGCCGACCATGGCCGCATCCGGATTGCGATCGAGGGCGCTGGTTACCAGGTGGAGTCGGCGGCATGATCGCGCCGATCAACATCGCCCCGCCCCAGTTGGGAGTGCTCGGCACCGGCCGCATGGGCGTCCGTATCGCCGCGATGTTCGCCCGCGCCGGTCGCACGGTCATATTGGGATCGCGAAATGCGGAGCGCGCGGTGATGATCGCCGAGGAGCTTGGCATCCCGTCATTGAGCGGCGGCTCCTATGCGGACGCGGTGCACGCGCAGGCGATCCTGCCGGCGGTGTTCATGCGCGACGGATTGTTCGACCAGCTCGAAGAGTTCGAGGCGAACCTCACCGACAAGCTGGTGATCGACATCACTAACCCATTCAATGACGACTATAGCGACTTCATCACGCCGTGGGACAGCAGCGGCGCCGAGGAACTGCAGAAGCGCTTTCCGCGGGCGCGCATTGTCGGGGCGTTCAAGAACGTCTTCTGGGAGGTGTTCGATGCCCCGTTCTTCGATGGCCTCGTCAGTGACGTCCTGATCGTCGGCGACGACGATGAGGCCAAGCTCCAGTTTTCGAAGCTCAGCCAAGACACGCCTTTCCGCTACCTCGATGCCGGAGCGTTGAAGAATGCGAGGACCGTCGAACGCCTGACCATGATCACCGGAGCGCTTGGTCGAAGTCTCGGCACTTATCCGCGCATGAACTGGCGGCTGCTAGGCTAGGCAGCGGAATTTGAGGGCGAGCGGAGCGGCGGAGCGTCCTGGTCAGTCTGGCTTGCCTCGGTTGCAGACTGGTTTATCTGCGCCAGACCGCCTCAGGAGACCGCCATGCCGACCGATATCACCATCTATCACAACCCGGCCTGCGGCACGTCGCGCAACACGCTGGCGATGATCCGCCATGCCGGGATCGAGCCCGAGATCATCGAATATGTGAAGAACCCGCCCAGCCGCGCGGTGCTGGCCGACCTCATCGCCCGCGCCGGGCTGACTCCTCGCGACGTGTTGCGCAAGAAGGGCGACTTGTACGCAGAGCTCGGGCTTGCCGACCCGTCGCTTGGCGACGACGCCTTGCTCGACGCGATGGTCGCGCACCCGATCCTGATCGAGCGGCCGCTGGTCGTCTCGCCGCTTGGGGTCAAGCTGTGCCGCCCGTCGGAGCAGGTGCTCGACCTGCTTCCCGAGGGCCCGCGCGCGGCTTTCACCAAGGAAGATGGCGAAGTCGTGCCGGGGCGCAGCGGGGACTAGCGCGCCGGCCGCGGCACCCGTTTGCCCCTGGTGCGGCTGGTGAGGTGGAACTTGCCGCAGCGGTCGCAGCGGTAGGGGCGCAGCGGGACGTCAGCGACGTCGGCGATACGCCGCGCATCCATCGCCGACACGAAGCGCGCTTTCCTGGCGCAAATGCTGAGGCGGGTCTTCATTGTCCGGCCCTATAGCAAAAAGGCCCCGCATTGCTGCGGGGCCTTTCTGTTTTGCCTTGGCGGGACGCTTAGTCGTCGTCGCGCTTGAGGAAGGCGGGGGCGAACTCCGGCGCAGGGCCGTCGTTGTTGCCGCCCTCACGGCGCGGGCCGCGGTCTCCGCCTTCGCGGCGCGGGCCACGATCACCGCCTTCGCGGCGCGGACCCCGGTCGCCACGGCCTTCGCCGCCGCGACCGCCGCCGCCATCACGACGCGGACCGCGATCGCCGCGGCCTTCGCCGTCACGGCGCGGGCCGCGATCGCTGCGCTCGCCGCCTTCGCGCGGGGGACGCGTGTCCTCGAGCGGAGCGCCGGTTTCCTGGTCGACGACGCGCATCGACAGGCGGACCTTGCCGCGCTGGTCGACCTCGAGCAGCTTGACCTTGACGTCCTGGCCCTCGGTGAGGACGTCGCGGACGTTCTCGACCCGGTCGTTGCGGATTTCCGAAACGTGGACGAGCCCGTCCTTGCCCGGCATGAAGGTCACGAACGCGCCGAAGTCGACGATGTTGGCGACCTTGCCATTGTAGATCGTGCCGACCTCGGGCTCGGCGACGATGCCGTGGATCCACTGGCGGGCGGCCTCGATCTGGGCGACGTCGCTCGACGAGATCTTGATCACGCCCTCGTCGTCGATGTCGACCTTGGCGCCGGTGGTGGCGACGATCTCGCGGATGACCTTGCCGCCGGTGCCGATGATCTCGCGGATCTTGTCCTTGGGCACCGACATCGTCTCGATGCGCGGGGCGTGGGCCGACAGATCCTCGCGGGTGTGGTCGAGCGCTTTCGCCATCTCACCCAGGATGTGGGTGCGGCCTTCGCGCGCCTGGGCCAGGGCGGCCTTCATGATCTCCTCGGTGATGCCGGCGACCTTGATGTCCATCTGCATCGTGGTGATGCCCTCGGACGTGCCGGCGACCTTGAAGTCCATGTCGCCAAGGTGATCCTCGTCGCCGAGGATGTCGCTGATCACCGCGAAGTCCTTGCCTTCGAGGATCAGGCCCATGGCGATGCCGGCGACCGGGCGCTTGAGCGGAACGCCGGCGTCCATCATCGACAGCGAACCGCCGCAGACGGTGGCCATCGACGACGAGCCGTTGCTCTCGGTGATGTCCGACAGGACGCGGATTGTGTAGGGGAATTCCTCGTTCGAGGGCAGCATCGGGCGCAGGGCGCGCCATGCCAGCTTGCCGTGCCCGGTCTCGCGGCGCGAGGGGGCGCCGAAGCGGCCGACTTCACCGACCGAATAAGGCGGGAAGTTGTAGTGGAGCATGAAGCGCGAGTAGCTCAGGCCCTCGAGACCGTCGATCATCTGCTCGGCGTCCTTGGTGCCCAGCGTGGTGGTGCAGATCGCCTGCGTTTCGCCGCGGGTGAACAGCGCCGAACCGTGGGTGCGCGGCAGGAAGCCGACCATCGCCTCGATCGGGCGGACCGTCTTGGTGTCGCGGCCGTCGATGCGGCGGCCTTCCTTGAGGATGGCGGTGCGGACAATGTCGGCCTCGAGGCTCTTGACCGCCTTCGACGCGCTCATCTGCTCCTGGGCGTCGGCATCGGCGAAGGCTTCGGCGGCCTTGGCGCGGGCGGCGTTGAGCGCGGCCGAGCGGGCGGACTTGTCGCTCAGGCGATAGGCGGCTTCGATATCCTTGCCGATGACCGTCTTCAGCTTCGCCTTGGCGGCCTTCTTGGCGTCGCTGGTGGCGAGCTCCCACGGGTCCTTGGCGGCCTTTTCGGCGAGCTTGATGATGCCTTCGCAGATCTTCTTCGACGCGGCGTGGGCGAACATGACGGCGCCGAGCATGGTGTCTTCCGACAGCTCATTGGCTTCGGATTCGACCATCATCACGGCGTCGAGCGTGCCGGCGACGACGAGGTCGAGATCGCCCTCGGCCACCTGGCTGTTGTTCGGGTTGAGGATGTACTCGCCGTCGACGAAACCGACGCGCGCGGCGCCGATCGGGCCCATGAAGGGAACGCCCGAGATGGTGAGGGCGGCCGACGCGGCGCACATGGCGACGATGTCGGGCTCGTTCTCGCCGTCGTAGGAAAGGACCTGCGCGATGACGAGGACTTCATTGTAGAAGCCTTCGGGGAAGAGCGGGCGGATCGGGCGGTCGATCAGGCGGCTGGTCAGCGTTTCCTTTTCGGTCGCGCCGCGCTCACGCTTGAAGAAGCCGCCCGGGATGCGCCCGGCGGCCGAATATTTTTCCTGGTAGTGGACGGTCAGGGGGAAGAAGTCCTGCCCCGGCTTGACGCTCTTGGCGGCGGTCACTGCGCACAGCACGACGGTTTCGCCGAGCGTCGCAAGCACCGCGCCATTGGCCTGGCGCGCGACGCGCCCGGTCTCGAGCTTGAGGGTTTTTCCGTTGAGGTCGATTTCGACAGTCTTGATATCAAACATCTTATTTCCTTCGCCCGTTCGCCGGATGCGAGACGGGTTCATCTGTGCGGGCAGTCCGGCCCGCGGCGGGGTGGGGCATATTTTGAGCCCCAAGAGCGCATCACCGGAATGTGACTGCGCCCGAAAGGACAAGGGCGCCCTGAGGCGCCCTTGGTTGAAGTTACTTGCGCAAGCCCAGCTTGGCGATCAGATCGCTGTAGCGCTGGACATCCTCTCGCTTGAGGAAGTCGAGCAGCGAACGGCGCTTGTTGACCATCATCAGCAGACCGCGACGCGAATGATTGTCCTTCGCGTGCATCTTGAAATGGTCGGTCAGCGTCTGGATGCGGCTGGTGAGGATCGCGACCTGGACCTCGGGCGAACCCGTGTCGCCGTCGGCGCGGCCATGTTCCTTGATCAGTTCGGCCTTTTTTTCGGCGGTAATCGACATCGTCATACTCCTTGAATCTAGACGTTGAACCCGCGCACGACCTTGACGTCGCCGGCCGCAACCTCGACCAGCGCGACCGGCCGGGTGGCATCGGTCGCAAGGTAAAGGCCCGGCAGAGCGGGGTTCCCAACGAGCCGCTGTCCAACACGGAGCAGCCGGGCATCGTCGGGGGTGACGGGGAGGGCCGGGATGTCGTCCAGCCCCGCGGTGAGCGGGAGAACCGTCCTCGTCAGTGCGCGCGCCTTAGCGGCTTCGTCGAGAAAGTCCAGCGATATCGCCTGTTCGAGGGTGAACGGACCGGCCTTGGTGCGCCTGAGCATGGTGACGTGGCCGACCGTGCCGAGCGCCAGCGCAACGTCGCGAGCGAGGCTGCGGATGTAGGTGCCCTTGGAGACGGTGGCGGAGAGGGTGATGGATTGTAATTCCTCCCCGGAACGGGGAGGGGGACCATGCGCAGCATGGTGGAGGGGCGCGAGCGAAGCGAGCGTGGCGCCGACTCCTCCACCACCGAGCAAGTGCTCGGCGGTCCCCCTCCCCGTTCCGCGGAGGATTTGAAGCTCGAACACCGTCACGGCGCGGGTCTTGAGCACCACCTCATCACCCGCTCGGGCCAACGCATAAGCGCGCTTGCCGTCGACCTTGAGCGCCGAATAGGCCGGCGGGACTTGCTCGATCGGGCCGGTGAAGCATGGCAGGATTGCTTCGACTTCGGCGACGGTCGGGCGATGCTCGCTGGTCGCGATGACCTTGCCCTCGAGGTCGAGCGTGTCGGTCTGCGACCCGAACTCGATCGTGAAGTCGTACGCTTTGGTCGCGTCGAGCATGTGGCCGGCGAGCTTGGTCGCCTCGCCGACCGCGATCGGCAGCACGCCGGTCGCCAGCGGGTCGAGCGTGCCGCCGTGACCGACCCGGGTCTTTGGCTCGCCCGCCTCGCGCAGCGCGCGCTTGACCCAGCCGACGCATGTGGTCGAGCCCTTGCCTAGCGGCTTGTCGAGGATGATCCAGCCATGAAGCGCCATGAGGCGGCGCGATAGACAAGGGTTCGCCCTTTGACCATAAGCCGGCAGCAGTGCCCGACCCGCAACGCGACCCGCCCCTGTCCCGCCTTGGCGCCGCGCTGCGAGCGATCAAGCCGCGACGCGTGCTTCACCTGTCGCTGCGCGAGTATGTCCCGTTGCTGCTGACCATCGCGCTGTGGACCTTGATCATCGCCACCATCGGTCATGCCGACGCGGTGCGCCTGCTCGCCGCGACGGTGACGTTGCGCGCAGTCCAGATGTTCACGCGGATGGCCACGGCTAAGTCTATCAAGACCCGCGCCGCCTCGCCCAAGGCCGTTCGCCGCCAGGCTCGCCGCTTCGCGCGGCTTGTCCAGTTCGGTGTGCTGGCGGCCAATGTCCTCCTCATCCTCGCGCTGGTCCGCGCGCTCGACGCCATCGGGCAGGAGCAGGTGGCCCGCTTCCTTCCGCTCGTCGCCATTGGAATGCCGGCGCGGGTGCTGCGTTATTCGGACGCGCGCACCGATTCGCCCTATTTCCGGCTGGCCCTGTCGGGCGGAGCGCTGGCCTTGGCGCTGCTCGGCTGGGCGGCGGGTCTGGGCGCGGTCGCCATGGCGCTGGCGTTCGGCTTTCGCGAATGGGTCGCTTATGCGGTGATCCGCTATTGGCCCAAAGCACCCCGCGTCCCCACCAGCCCGATCATCGACCCGCTGGGTTTTGCCGAGATCGGCCGCAACACCGCGCTCAGCGGGCGCCGCTTGCTGACCTATCGCGCGACCAAGATCGCGCTGACCGTGTTCGGTCCGATCGGCAATGTCGCCGCGCGCACGGGGCGGGGCTTGAACTGGCACGCGAAAGTCGAGCCCCATCTGCCGCACCGGCTGGGCGGATTCGTCCTGCTGGCTCTGGCGACCGCGGGCGGGGCGGTGTTCCTGGCGCTGCGCAGCGGCGAGCCGTTGGCGATGATCGGCGCGGCGGGGCTGCTACAGCTTGCCGGGGCGTCGGCCAATATCGCCTTGCTGTGGCGCTATCTTCCCGACCGCAACGATCCCGATCTGCAGCTCGACGAGGATGAGGAGGACTAGCCCTTGGGCAGGTCGAGCACCATCTGCCGCGCCTCGCTCTCGCGCAGCCGCTCGAAGAAGTGGCGGCGGCACAAGGCGATATAGCGGTCGTTGCCGCCGATCTCGGTCTGCGCTCCCGCGGCCACGGCGTGCCCCTCGGCATCAACACGAAGGTTCATCGTCGCCTTGCGCCCGCACTCGCACACCGCCTTCAGCTCGACCAGCGCATCGGCGAGCGCGAGCAGGGCCGCCGATCCGGGGAACAATTGGCCACGGAAATCGGTGCGCAGGCCATAGCAGAGCACCGGAATCCCGATCTCGTCGGCGACCCGGCACAATTGCAGGACATGGTCGCGGGTGAGGAACTGCGCTTCGTCGACGAGCAGGCAGTGGAGCGGGCGCCGCGTGAGTTCATGGCTGACCGCCGCGAACAAATCGGTGTCGTCCGAGTAAGTGGCGGCGGGCGCCGACAGCGCGATCCGCGACCCGATCTGCCCGTGCCCGGAACGGTCGTCGAACGCCGCGGTCCACAACATCGTCTCCATGCCGCGCTCGCGATAATTGTAGTCGGCCTGGAGCAGGGTGGTCGACTTGCCGGCGTTCATCGCGGCATAATAGAAATAGAGCTTGGCCATGGGTTCCTAGCAGGTGCCGCTGGTCGCGGGCTTGAAGTCGCTGAGGCGGACGCCGGTCGAAGGCGGGGGCCAGCTTTCAAAGGCGGGCCGGCCGTTGGCGGGCAGGGTGCAGGTGCGGACCGCCACCGGTCCGGTCTTTCCGAGCAGCGTGGCGTTGAAGGTGAAAGCAACGGGATTGTTGCTGCGGATCGTCATCGTCGTGCCCATCATCGCCCGCACGCTGACCTGCACCTCGCCCTTGCGCGCTTTGGTGGGCGCGTCGACCCGGCGGGCATTGGCTGGCTGGCCGCGGATGACGGTGAAAATCCAGGTCTCGCCGGTGCGGACGGTCAGGCCTTGGGCCGACACCGGGGCGGCCGCGAGCAACAACAGGGGAAGGAGGCGGGCGGCGATCATCGCTTTACCTACCCCACTCTTCCCTGAGGATCGAGAATAGCACTGTGTCGCGAACATGGCCGGTCCAGGTGATGCGGTCGGCGCGAAGCACGCCTTCGCGAACCGCCCCGAGCTTCGCCATTGCCGCCTGGCTGCGCTGGTTGCGCGCGTCGACGCGGAACTCGACGCGGCGGATGCCGGCGCCGAACGCGCGGGCCAGCATCATGTCCTTGATGCGGCGATTGAGGCCGGTGCCGCGCAGGTGCGGGCGGTAATAAGTGCCGCCGATCTCAACCACTTGGCGCGCCTCGTCGAGGCCAAGGAAGCTCGACATGCCGGCCAGCTCGTCGCCGTCGTAGAGGACGAACGTGCGGTTGCGCGGGCTGGCGGTGTAGAGGGTGATGCTTGCATCGTAACCGGCGGGCCCGAAGTCATTGGCGTAGATCGCCCAGATGTCGCGGTCCTCGGCGCAGGCGGCGCGGAGCGGCTCGCGATGCCGTTCGGCGAACGGCTCGGCGCGGCAGCGCTCGCCGCTCATCGCCCCGCCGAGGTCGATCATTCCTTGTCGATGTCCTGCGCGACATGGCCGGAGCGCAGGAGCGAGTCGATCTTGCCGCCTTCGTCGAAGCTCTCGTCGACCCGGAAACGGATCTTGGCGGCATATTTGGTGGTGACCCGGCGCGCGACTTCCTTCTGGAAGAAAGCGGTGTGGGTGCGCAGCGCCTTGAGCACCGTTTCCTCATTCGCGCCGAGCAGGGGCTTTACGAACACCGTCGCGAGGCGCAGGTCGGGCGACATGCGCACCTCGGTCACGCTGACGAGGTGGCTGGCGAGCGTCTCGTCATGGACGTCGCCGCGCATCAGGAGGTCGCTCAAGGCATGGCGCACCTGCTCGCCGACGCGAAGCAGACGGACCGAGCGGCCTTCGGGAGTTTCGACTTTGCGCATGACTTCTCCCCTCCCGCTTGCGGGAGGGGCAGGGGGAGGGCCTGTTCCGGCCGTCCGACATGCCCTCCCCTGACCCCTCCCGCGAGCGGGAGGGGGATTTAGGTTTACAGCGTCCGCGCGCGTTCCTCGACTTCGAACACTTCAAGGTGGTCGCCCGCCTTGATGTCGTTGGTGTCGGCCAGCAGCACGCCGCACTCCATGCCGGCGCGAACCTCGGCGACGTCGTCCTTGAAGCGGCGCAGCGACGAGATCGTCGTCTTGCTGACGATGACGTCCTCGCGGGTGAGGCGCGCGTGGAGCCCCTTGCGCATGACGCCTTCGAGCACGAGCAGGCCGGCGGCCTTGTCGCGCTTGCCGGCCGGGAACACGTCCTTGACCTCGGCGCGGCCGACGACGGTCTCGATGATCTCGGGCCCCAGCTCGCCAGCCATCGCTTCCTTCACCCAGTCGGTGAGGTGGTAGATGACGTCATAGTAGCGCAACTCGACCTTGTGGCGGGTCGCGACTTCGCGCGCCTTGGCGTTGGGACGGACGTTGAAGCCGATGATCGGCGCGCCGGTCGCATTGGCGAGCGTGACGTCGCCTTCAGTGATCGCCCCGACGCCGGCCGACAGCACACGCACCTTGATCTCATTGGTCGAGATGCGGTTGACGGCATTGACGATCGCTTCGGTCGAGCCCTGAACGTCGGCGCGGATGACGAGCGGGAACTCTATCACC
>Ga0307415_100000430_pt1 | contig 18015 bp, 19 predicted proteins | sample DK1Cmetagenome_FD_204524 | JGI IMG/M metagenome (GOLD analysis project Ga0307415, IMG submission 204524) | Maize rhizosphere microbial communities from greenhouse at UC Davis, California, United States - DK15-C-2 | ecosystem: Host-associated > Plants > Roots > Rhizosphere > Soil | place: USA...
CGAGTGGGCCGCCTGGACCCGTACCCTGCCCTGGCGAGTCGCCGCCACCCTCGGGATCGGCGCGGGCGGGGGAGTCCTCGGCCGCCTGCTGGCGCCCCGACTGGGGCTGGTCCTCGGCGTGCTGGTGGCCGTGGCGGCCGGCTGGGCGCTGCGGTTCAAGCCCAGCCCGGACGCCATCGCCTGGCGGCGCGGCGCAGCGGGGGAGCGACACACCGCCCGGCTGCTCGACCCGCTGGAACGGCACGGCTGGGCCGTCCTGCATGACTTGGCCGTCCCGGGTAGCCAGGCCAACATTGACCATTTGGTGATTGGGCCCGGTGGGGGTGTTCATGATCGACTCCAAGCAGTACCGCGGCCGCCTCCATCTCGACCCGTCCGGGCGGCTGTGGCATGGCCGCTACCCCCTCGCCCCGACTCTACGAGCGGTGGAGTACGAGGCCGACCAGGCCGCCGCGGTCCTGCCCGACCCGGGCATGGCCGTGGTGCCGATCGTGGCCGTCCACGGTGCCCAGGTCCCCTGGGGCAAGGTCGTCAGCGACGGCGTGCCGGTCCTGGCAGCCCGGCGGCTGCCAAGCATGCTTCGCCAGCTTCCGGCGGTGCTGGGGCCTGAGCGGGTCGCCGATCTGGCCGACCAGGCCCGAATCCGCTTCCATGCCGCGGCTTGACCCGGCGGGCCGGGTAGCTCTTCACCTTGTTACTGGCGGCCGGCGTCCTGGGTTGGAACCTCTGGCCGCAGACGCCGCAGGTGATCGGTCCGGGAGCGTATTGCTTGGTCCGGATCCAGAACGACCGGGGCGGCTGGCAGCCGCAGGCGACCTTGAACCGCTCGCTCGTCTTGCCGGTCGGCTGCTGGCCGTCGCCATCCTGACCAGCCTGGCCCTTGTCTTGGCCTTGGCCGCCGAGGCCCCTGCGGCCAGGCCAGGCCGAGCTCGCCGGCGAGGGGGATGAACTCGCGCTTGTTGTGGTACTTGCCGCCTCGGGAGGTGTCCTTGACTCCCCGGACGGGGGCGAGGGCGTGGACGGCTTCATGGAGCATGGTCTGCAGGGTCTGGCGGGGGCCTTCGGCCAGGCACTCGCCGGCGACGAACAGCTCGGGCTTGCGCGGGGCCGCCGACAGGTCGAGGGCGGCGCCTTGGCCTTGTTCGGTGGGGCGGCCTTGGACCCAGTGGTCGGCGCCGAAGTGGCCCCATGTGGCGTCGATGTGCAGGGCGCTGGACGAGAGGCCGGTGCCGGTGACCACGACGACCTCGGGCAGCTGGGGGGTGCGGCGGCGGATGTCGGCCCAGGTTTGTTCGAGGGCGGCGATGAGGCCGGAGCCGGTCGTCTCGCTGGCCGTCACAGAAGCCTCCTCTACGCCGTTGACCTGGGACAATATCATATTCTTGACCGGTACCGGTCAAGTATCCCTCGACTCGTGACCCCACGATGTGCGCCGGTCAACAACCTGGCCGATGGTGGCGCTGGCGTCGAGTGGTGGGCTGCGCCACCCGAACCTCAGGCTTGATCAGTGGTGGGGGTGGACGGTGCCGGCGCCGCCGTCGACGGTCACCACCTGGCCGTCGGTCAGGCGGGTGGTGGCGTCGCCGGTGGCGACCACGGCGGGGATGCCGTACTCGCGGGCGACCAGGGAGGCATGGGCGGCCAGGGTGCCGCCGTCGGTGACCACCGCGACCGCGTGGGCGAACAGCGGTGTCCAGGCGGGGGCGGTGGCCCGGGCGACCAGGACCTCGCCGGGTCGGAAGCGGTCAAAGTCGCCAGGTCCGTGGATGATGCGGACCGGGCCGGTGGCCCGGCCGGGGCTGGCCGGCTGGCCGACGATGGCGTCCTCGGGCGTTGGGCCGGTGGTGCGCACGGCGTCCACGGCGCCGAGGAGCTCCTTGGCGAGCAGCCGGGGTGGGCGGCCGATGGTCAAGGGGGCAGGCAGGCGCCGCTGCCGCTCCCAGGTGCCACGCCGCCGGCCAACCACATCCTGCCGGGGGGCGCGGGTGTCGAGCTCGGCGCGGGTCAGGAAGAACACGTCCTCGGCCTGGTCGATCACGCCGTCCGCGCGCAGGGTCTCGCCCAGGCGCAGCGCGCAGCGGCGCAGCAGTGGCCAGCCAACGGTGAGCTGGCGGGCCTGCTGCTCCCGGAGGACCGCATAGCGCTGGGCGACCTGGAGCAGGGCCCGGAACCGCGCCTGCAGCTGCGGCCGATCGGCAAGTACCGCGAGGCATTGGGCGGTGAGGGCCTCGCGGCGGGCGGCCAGCTCGCGGTGGCGGTCCTCGGACGGCTCGGGTGGTGGCCAGCCCAGCTCGCCGGCGGTGGGGTGGGCCCAGTCGAGGCTCTGGACCGCGTGGGCAGCCAGCTCGGGTTGGCTGCCGGGCAGCCCGACCAGCAGCTCCTGGACACTGGCATCCACCGTTGACGCCAGGTGCTGGCGGAAGAAGCGGGCCAGGGCGCCCTCCATCTTCCAGGCCGCGCCGCCCACCACCGCCAGTGACCACAGCTGCTCGCCGGCGGCCGCGCCGACCCGGTCGATGATGGCGGCCAGCTGCTCGAGCGAGGCGGCCTCGATCTCCCGCTCGCCCTCGTCGACTAGCCGCTGGTAGCGGGGCAGCAGCTCGGTGCGCCACTCCTCGGCCAGGCCGGCCAGCAGCCGCCGATCGGCCGCGATCGGGTCGCGGCCGGGGCCCAGCACCGCGTAACGGAAGAACCGCAGCAACCGGCCGCGGCCCTGCAGGAGCGTGGTGAGAAGGGTGCGGGGTGACAGCGGTGGGGTGGTCAGGTAGTACCAGCCGTTAATCGCCGCATAGGGGAACGGCAGCGCCGCGCCGACGTCCTCGCGGGTGGCCTGCCGTTCGCCGTGGTCGAGACGGTCCAGCAGCCAATCGGCAAACAGCGGGGTCATGGGCTCGGGGAGCCACTCGCCCAGGCGCAGGTTGCGCATCCAGTATCCCGGGATGGGCGGGGTCCAGGTGACTGGGTCGGGCAGGGCGGTCATCGGCCGGGCCTGCAGCAGCCACACCCCGCCCTCGACCCCGTCGACGCTGTCGCTGCTGCTGGGGTTGGTGGTGATGGCCCACTCCAGGTCCTGGGGGCCGCCGAAATAGGCGTGGACGCGGCGGGCCAGGGTGGCGATCTGGCGGGCCTGGTCGGCGCTGATCGCCTCTTCGGTTGACCGGATGTGCCTGGCCTGGGCGTCGCGAACGGTCCACTGGTCGCCGGTGGCCTGGCCGGCGACCAGCCGCTCGCCCAGGCCGGGCACGGCGCTGATGACGATCTCGTCGCGGTCGCCGGTCAGGGGGTTGGCGGTGAAGGCGACCCCGGCCGCGTCGGCTGGGACCATGACCTGGACCAGCACTGCCATCCCCGACCCGGACGGGTCGGCCGCGGGGGCCGCGGTGCTGCCGGCCTCTGGGTGGGCCCGGCGGTAAGCGGATACGCGGGCCGAGGCGGCCGAGTCCACCACCTGCCGCACCGCCTGGGGCAGCTCGTCTAGGCGCACGTCCAGGACGGTCTCGTACTGGCCGGCATACGACGCGCCGGCAAGATCCTCGGCGCTGGCAGAGGAGCGGACCGCAAACTGCTGGTCCCGACCGCCGAGCTCGGCGGCGGCGGCGCGCAGCTGTGTGTACGCCTGGTCCCAGTCGGCGGCGGCGGCCGGGGTCACCACCACCCCGGCCGGTACCGGGAAGCCGGCCCCGGTCAGGCGCGCCAGGTTGGCGGCCTTGGTGCCCAGCAGGGCCCGTGCCCGGGTGGGGTCGAGGCGGGCGGCCTCGGCCAGGCTGACCACGGGCGGGAACATCGCACCCTGGGCCTGGTCGGGTTGGGTCTGTGGCTGGTTAGCCATCGTGGGTGCTCCCTGGTCTGTATCTGCGCTGTTGGCGCTGGTGGTGTGGACGGTGCCTCCGCGAATCCGGATCAGACGGCGCGCTGGGGTGCTGTTGATGGTTGGATTTCGGTTGTGCGGCGGATTCGGGCGAGCATGAGCAGGCTCGCCGCAACGCCGGTGAGGCCGAGGGTCATCAGGCGCGGGTCGGACTTGTGGACCCCGAAGACCGTCCAGCAGGACAGCTCGCCGAGGATGAGGAGCCAGGTTCCCTGCGAGATCCCGGTGGGGCGAGCGGTTCGGTAGGCGGTCCAGACCGACGGGGTGACCTGAACGACGAAGGCCGCCGTGAGCAGCGTCCCCAGGCCGCTGCGGCCGGCGACGGCGAAGGCTACGGCCAGCAGCGCGGCCCAGGCGCTGATCAGCACCGCCGGCTGCGCCGTGGCCCGTCCCCGTCGGGCCAGCATCACCGCCAGCGCCCCGGCCAGCAGTGTCGCCGAGGAGGCCGGGACCAGCGCCGCCCAGTAGGCCGAGGCCGCGAAGTAGCCGAGCCAGGCGGCGTTGTTGACGCTGGTCAGCGTGGCCCACGGCCAGGAGACGCCGGCCGTGTCGTCGGTGCGGCGCAGCTTGCGGAGCTGGGGCAGGAACTGGGGGATCGCGAACGCCGCGGCTGCGATCGGCAGGGCGTCGAGGAGGTCACCCATGACAGCCATCACGGTTGGTGACAGGCGAGTTGGTTGGCCTGGCCGGGTTGCCAGGGGTGGCGGCGTGGCCACCAGGCGGGCACGGCCCGCCGGTAGGCCTCGTACTTCGCCTTGGCGTTCATCGGTTCCCTCCTGCTGTCCTTGTGTCCGCCTGCTTGTCCAGGCCGAACTGCGCCAGATCGCGGCGTCCGATGGTCAACGGCTCAGCACTGCCGGCTTCTCCTGGAGCTGATCGAGGTCGACGTCGTACTTGCGGGCCAGGCTGCTCGGCCACCAGATCCAGCGGCCGACGTCGAGGTTCAGCGCGGTGACCAGCACCGAGCGGACCACGAAGGTGTCCAGCAGGACCCCGAAGGCCACGGCGAAGCCGATCTCGGTGACGAACACCAGCGGCAGCGTGCCGAGGGCGGCGAAGGTCCCGGCCAGCACGATGCCCGCGGCGGTGATCACCCCGCCGGTGGCGGCCAGGCCGATCAACGCTCCCCGCCGGGTGCCGTGGCGCTTGGCCTCCTCGTGGACCCGGGTCATCAGGAAGATGTTGTAGTCGATGCCGAGGGCGACCAGGAACACGAAGGTCCACAGCGGGAACGAGGGGTCGGCCCCGGCGAACCCGAAGAGGTGGTCGAAGACCAGGGCGCTCACCCCCAGGGCGGCCGCGAACGACAGCACGACGGTGGCGACCAGCAGCAGCGGGGCGACCACTGCCCGCAGCAGCAACCCGAGGATGAGCAGCACCACGACCAGCACCAGCGGCACCACCAGCCTGGTGTCGTGCTGGGAGGCCCGCTGGATGTCGAGGTTGACGGCGCTGCCCCCGCCGACCTTGGCGTCGGCGCCAGGGATCGCATGCACGGTGTCGCGCAGGCGATCGACCAGATCGTAGGAGGCCTGGCTGTCCGCGGCGGTGGTCAGCGTCCCCTCGAGGTAGGCGTAGCCGTCCCTGGTGACCGGACGGGTGACATTGGTCACCCCGGCGGTGCCGGACAGGGCGGACTGCAGCTGGGGCGCGGCCTCGGCCCGGCCGATGACCTGGACCGGGTTGCCCTCACCGGCCGCAAAGTGGCGGGCCAGCACCGCCTCCCCCTTGACCGCCTCGGGGTCGGTGCGGAACGAATCCTTGCTCTGCAGGCCGTTGGCTTCCAGCTGGGTCACCCCGAGCGCCAGGGCTCCCAGCGCCACCGCGGTCACGATCCAGACCACCCGCGGCTGGCGGGCCACGCGCTGGCCGATCCGCGCCCACAGCCCCCGCTCGGTCGGCTCAGCGGAACCCACGGTGGGCCGCAGCGGCCAGAACACCCAGCGGCCGAAGATGACCAGCAGCGCCGGCAACAAGGTGATCATGGCGCATAGCCCCACGGCGATGCCCACCGCCATCACCGGGCCGAGGCTCTTGGTCGAGCTGAGCTCGGCCACCAGCAGGGCCAGCAGGCTCAGGATCACCGTGGCGGCGCTGGCGATGATCGCCGGCGCCGCCCGGCCCAGCGCGACTGCCATGGCCTCGTGCCGGTCGGGGTGGCGGCGCAGCTCCTCGCGGTAGCGGGCGGTCAGCAACAGGGCGTAGTCGGTGCCGGCGCCGAACACCAGCACCGTCAGGATAAAGGCGGTCTGGCCGTTGACGGTCAGGCCGAAGTCGCGGGCCAGCAGGTAGATGACCGCCTGGGCGGCGGTGAGGGCGACGAACACCGTCGTCAGGGGCAGCACCCACAGCACCGGGCTGCGGTAGGTCAGTAGCAGGATGACGATCACGATCGCGGCGGTGATGTACAGCAGGGTGGCGTCGAAGCCGGAGAACACGTCGGCGAAGTCGGTGGCGTAGCCGGCCGGGCCGGTGACGTGGACGCTCCCGCCGCCGGAACGGGCGATGGAGCGCACCTCCTCGACCACAGGGGCGACGTCGTTCCAGCCGCCGCTGCCCATCTCGACCGGCACGACCACCTCCAGGGCGCGGCCGTCGCTGGCGGGGATCGGGCCGACGACCTTGCCGCCGACGTGGTCCAGGCCGGCGAAGCGCTCGGCGTCGGCGGCCGTCCTGGCCTGGTCGGCGGGGGTGACGGGACCCGGGAGCTCATAGACCACCACTGCCGGGACGATGTCGCTCGGCGTGAACCGCTTGGCCAGCTCGATGACCTTGGTGGACTCGGCGTTGTTGGGCAGCCACGCCGACGCGTCGTTCTGCTGGGCGCCGTTGAGCTTGCCGGCCATCGGGCCGGCGACCGCGACCACCGCAATCCAGAAGGCCAGGACCACCCATTTGGTCCAGCGGCCGCATGGCAGGGCCGCGATCCTTTGCGTTCGGTTCATGACACCTCCAGCTGTTACTTGGCGAGGATGGCGGCGTCCTCGGCGGCGATGGAGGCGCCCTGCCCCGAGGTGGGGGAGGGGGCGTCTGCGGCGTCGCCGATGATCACCATTTGGCCCGTGCCCGGGTGAGGTCGAGGCGGGCGGCCTGGGGCGAGGCTGACCAGGGGCGGGAACATCGCACCCTGGGCCTGGTCGGGTTGGGTCTTTGGCTGGTTAGCCATCGTGGTTGCTCCCTGGTCTGGATCTGGGCTGTTGGCGCTGGTGCCCACCGTCGCCGGGGGTCATGGCCCGCAGCCACAGCCCGACCAGCTCGCCGACGGCCGCCTCCAGCGCGAGGGGCATCCCGCGATCAGGGCCGGACTGGGACCCGGCCTGGGATCGGGCCAGCAGGTGCATCACGATCGGGCCGATCAGGGCCTGCACCGCCAGGACCGGGTCCATCCGGCGCAGGCGCCCGGCCGCCATCTGCTGATCCAGGTAGTACGCGACCAGCGGCAGGGTGCGCATCGCCTGGGCCGCATCCTGCTGGGAGTCGGGACCGGCGTGGCTGTCGGGATCGCTGCGGGAGACCTCCAACAGCAGCTGCAGCAGCAGGCCGATGTGGCCGTCCATGGCGGCGGCCATCGCCTGGGCGATGGCCGGGATGACCTCGGCCGGGGGCCGCTCGCCCATGGTCTCCAGCACCGCCGCGATCGGCTCGAAGGGCGAGAAGCGTCGGACCAGCTCGGCGAACAGCGCCTCCTTGCCGGGAACCAGCCGGTACAGGGTGGCACGCGAGACCCCGGCTCGGGCGGCCAGCTCGTCCATGGACAACTCGGCCAGGCCATGCCGTCCGACCAACTCCAGCGCCACGTCAAGCACACGGCCGCGCACCGTCGGCGGCGGCTGGAGGCCGAGCTCCTGCAGCAGGTTCTGCTGGCTGCCGAACAGCCGGTACAAGGTGGCGCGGGAGACGCCGGCTCGGGCGGCCAGCTCGTCCATGGACAGCCCCGCTAGGCCGCGTTGGTCGTCCCCCTGGCCCTGCCCGTGGCCGACCTCCCTGGCCGCAGTGAGGGCCGCCAGGACCTGCTGTTTGGAGATCGTGGGCATCGGCATGAGATTATACTAGACGAGATGTACCGCCTCGTCTAGTATCTAATCCATGCTCGAGGTACCCGTTCATCTGGCAGGCCAAGGGCAGGCGGCCGGGCTGATCCCACCCGGCTCGACCACCTTCCACCTGCTACTGGCCATCCACATCGCCGCCGCACTCACCTGCGTGATCGCCGGCGCCATGGCGGCGCTCAGCCCCAAGCGCCCCGGCCGCCACCCCCACCTGGGAACCCTCTACTACCGGTCACTCTGTGTGGTGGTCGCCTCCGCGGCCTGGCTGGCCGCCCTGCGCTGGCCGCAGGACGCCTACCTGCTGGCCCTCGGCACCCTGTCGCTTGCCGCCGCCACCCTCGGCCGAACCGCCCGGCGGCGACGGTGGCGATGGCGGCGCTGGCGCTGGATCGGGCTCCACCTTGCCGGCATGAGCGCCTCCTACATGCTGCTGCTGACCGCCTTCTACGTCGACAACGGCGAGCACCTGCCCGTGTGGCGGAGCCTGCCGCACCTTGCCTACTGGCTGCTGCCCAGCGCGGTCGGGCTCCCCCTGGTCGCTCGCGCGCTGGCCCGCCACCGCGGCCTCGCACCGCATCCATCCACCCACGCCTAAGCCTCTCACCGACGCAGACCCTCAACCTCAACCGCAGCCTCGGGGTCGTGCAGCAGCCTCCATGTCGCGGGATCCCGGCCAGACGATGGCTGCAGCCTGCCCTCGCAACGGCGCCCGCTGCCAGCCCCTACTGGGAGTTGGCGTGTCCGTCGGCGTGTCGTTCTGCGCGGCGCTTGATCGCCGCCAGCCAGCTGCGACGGATCGTGCCGCTGGCAGGGCGGATCAGCCACCAGTAGCGGGCGAAGCGACGCGCCGAGGCGGCGTCGGTGCAGGCCACCCGCGTCTCAGTGGTGAGCTGGATGGCCCTGCCGCCGGCGATGGAGGCAAGCCGGAAGTTGGCCGCCATCTTGGCGTAGCCGGCCTGGTCGAAGGTGGCGAAGTCGTCGCCGCCGCCAACGGCGATGCCGTGGCCGCCAACGAGCCGCCACGGCTGCCCGATGGCGCCGACCACCAGCTCCCGCGGGGCGTCTTGGCCGAGGATGGTGAAGCCGAACCGAACCGTCCAGCCCAGCAGCGGCTCCTCGGCATCGAAGCGGGCACGGTGGCTGCCGAGGAGCCGTCCGGGAAGCAACCGGACACCCATCAGCAGGCGGAACAGGCACAGCTCGCCGGTGGTGACCTGCGCCAACGCGGCCCAGACGTGGTCGGCCGAGGCGGCGATCGTCGTCGAATGGCGCTCGGCGGCCTGGAAGGTAGGCACCAGCCGGTCCAGGACGGTGGCGGCCGACCGTTCGGCGTCGGTCATCGGGCCTCTCCCATGGCCGGAGGCCACGCCGTGGCCCTCGTTGTCGGCCGTGGCTCGACGGACTCAACGTAGCAGCACTCGGCAGCCGGCCCACGACCAGGTCGGTCAGCAGCAGCCCGGTTGGGAGGCAAGCGGTAGGACAGCATGGCCAGCCGACGCGGTGACGCCAGTCGGTTGGCTGGTGTCGGTTGGCTTGGTGGCCTTGATGATGGCCGAGTGGAGGCCGTCGCCGACCTGGTGGGTGAAGGCCACCGAGATGGCGGTGAACCCGGCGGCGGTCAGGCTGGCCTCGTATTCGTGCTTGGACAGCGCCCCGGCGATGCAGCCCACGTAGCTGCCGCGCTCGGCTCGGTCCTCGGCGGTCAGGTGGTCCTCGGCGACCACGTCGGTGATGCCGATGCGGCCGCCCGGCTTGAGGACCCGGAAGGTCTCGCTGAACACCGCCGGCTTGTCGACCGACAGGTTGATGACGCAGTTGGAGATGACCACGTCCACGGTCTCGGCAGGCAGGGGGATGGCCTCGATGTGCCCCTTGAGGAAGTCGACGTTGGTGGCGCCGGCCTCGGCGGTATTGCGGCGGGCCAGGGCCAGCATCTCCTCGGTCATGTCCAGCCCATAGGCCTTGCCGGTGGGGCCGACCCGCTTGGCGCTCAAGAGCACGTCGATGCCGCCGCCCGAGCCCAGGTCCAGGACCGTCTCACCCTCGGCCAGCTCGGCCACGGCGGTGGGGTTGCCGCAGCCCAGGCTGGCCAGCAACGCCGTGTCGGGGAGCTGGTCGCGGTCGAGGGCGGCGTACAGCTCAGCGCCGAAGCCGGGCTCCTCGGCCGTGGCCGCGCCGCAGCAGTCGCTGTCGCAGCCGCAGTCGGCCGGCTGCCCACACCCGCAGTCCCCCGCACCGGCGGTGACCTTGGTGGCGGCGGCGGCATAGCGGGCCCGGACCTGCTCGCGCAGGGCGTCCTGGTCGGTGTGCTGGGTGGTCATTGGCTGGCTCCTTGGAGGTCGACGACGGCGGACAGGCGGCCCAGAGCGTCGCGGTTGAGGGAGTAGTAGGCCCAGGTGCCGCGCTGCTCACGCTCTAGGAGCCCGGCCTGGACGAGCTTCTTGAGGTGGTGGCTGACGGTCGGCTGGCTGAGCCCCAGGGGACCGGTGAACTCGCACACACAGACTGGCTCGGGGCTGGTGGCGAGCAGGTTGACGATCTTGACCCGGTGGGGGTCGGCCAGGGCCTTGAACAGCTGGGCGGTGGCCCGGGCCTGGTCGTCCGACAGCGAGGGCGCTCCCAGCGGCGTGCAGGCCGCTGGCGCCTCGGCGTCGTTCGGTGGGGCGGTCGTGGTGGGCATGGGCGTCCCTTGCATCGAGCGTTGTCGATGTAATAATGCGGGATGCATCGAGATCCGTCAATGTAGAGTCCTTGCGAGGGCGTACCGGGCCGCTACTCGGCCGTCGCCCCGCTTGCCCGTCTGGGCGGTCGCCCCGCGAACCCGACCGCACCGGCCACCAACAGCAGCACTCCGCCCAGGTAGTAGACAGCGCGGATGCCCAGGGCATCGGCGGCCACGCCGCCCAGGACCAGCGAGGCCAGCCGGCCGGCCTGCCACAACAGATCGAAGCCGGCGAACACCCGCCCCCGTGCCTCGGGGGCGACCTCGGCCTGGAGCAGCGAGTTGTAGGTCACCATCCCGGTTGAGGTCCCCACCCCGTAGACGGCTAGCGCCCCCATGGCGATGGCCAGGCTGCGGGTGCTGGCCAGGACCAGGTCGACCAGGCCGCGCAGCAGCAGCGGCCCGAACACCAGCGCTGGGCGGCGGGGGTTGGTGACCAGCCGGGCTAACAGCAACGGGCCGAAGGCGGCGCCGACCCCGATGGCGGCCAGCAGCAGCCCGAACCCGTCTGGGCCGACATGGAGCTGGCGGCCGGCCAGGACCACCAGCAGGGCGCTGGTCGCCCCGGCCGACAGCGCGGCCAGCAGCTGCACCAACCCCAGCAGCCGCAGCAGCCGATCGCGAACCAGCAGCCGCGCCCCCTCCCCGACCCGGCCCAGCCAGGGGCCCGCCGGCGTCGCCGCCGGCCGGCCGGGCAGCCGCAGCCCAACCAGCAGCAGCGCGGAGGCAGCGAAGCTGGCCGCATTCACCAAGAACGCCGGCGCGACCCCGACCGCGGCGACCAAGGCGCCGGCCAGGGGGGCGAGCGCGATCTGGGAGATGACCGCGGCCGACCACAGACCGCTGTTGGCTGCCACCAGCTCGTTGTCGTCGACGATGCTGGGCAGCACGGATTTGGCGGCTGGGTTGAAGAACACCCCGCCGGCGGCCAGCCCGAACGCCACCGCATAGACGAGAACCAGGTGCTGGTCGACCAGCGGCAAGACAGCGGCGAGGGCCATGCGCCACAGGTCGGCGGCGATCAGCACCCGGACCCGGGGGAGGCGGTCGATGACGGCGCCGGCCAGCGGGGCCAGCAGCAGCACTGGGGGCGATCTCAGCGATGACGGCGCCGGTCACGCCCAGGCCGGAGCCGGTGAGGCGGAACACGAGCACGACCAGGGCGACGGTGTTGAAGGTGTCACCCCAGCGGGAGATGGTCTGGGCAGCGAACAGCCGCCGGTAGGCCGGCCGGGCCAGGACCTTCCCCAGCCCTGGCCGCTTGGCAGTGGTCATGGCGGTATGGTGCCCGGCGTGGGCGCCGGGGGGGGGAGCTGCTGCGGTTCGTTCCTCGCAGTTTGTCGGTTCCCGATCGGCGCGGGCCGCACACGCAAGGAGGCTGGTGATGCTTGACCGGCGAGTAGAGATCGTGAAGACCTTGCGGGCGACCCCGGTGGTGCTGCGAGCCCTGGTCGAGGGCATCGACGACGCCCGACTGCGGCGCCGGCCGGCGCCGAGGGAGTGGGCGATCATCGAGGTCGTTGGGCATCTGGCCGACACCGAGGAGCGGGCCCTGGGCCGGGTGCGCCGCATGCTGGCCGAGGAGGACCCGGTGCTGGCGCCGTTCGACCAGGAGGCCCTGGCCGAGGAGCGCCGCTACCTCGGCCTTGACCCGGAGGGGGAGCTGGCCCGCCTGGAACGGCTCCGAGCCGAGCACCTGGCCCTGTTGGTCGGGCTCGACGGCCCCGGCTGGGAGCGGACCGGTCGCCATGGCCAGCACGGCGATATGACAGTGGAGCTGTACGAGACCCACGTGGCGGCCGAGGAGGTCGACCACCTAGCCCAGATCGCCCGGCTACGGTAGTCCCGGAGGGGGGCCGCCATCCGGACTGGCGACGCCGGCGGGCCCGGTCAGTAGTGCGAGACGATGGGCAGCTTCGTGGGGACCGATGGAGTGGCTGGGTGGACGGTCGCCCGAGCAGCGCGGGTTGAAGATCCCACCTTGGCTCCCACCTCCGAGGGATGCCGTCGCCTGGACCCGTCGGTAGCATGCTGGCATGAGCAACAGGGCACAAGGCGAGACCACCAGGACGAAGCTGGCGGAGGACGGCGGGCCGCCACGCCAACCGCGCGGTTCCCTGACCGGGCACACGGTCGCCAGCAGGGCATGGGCGCTGCTTCGGCTGCCCCTGGCCGTCGTGGCCGCCGCCATCGCCGGGGTCCTGGCCCTGGTTGGCGCGGCGTCGGCGTCGGCCCGGCCGGCCGTCTTCCTGGGCGCCGGCTTGGTCGTCTTTGTGGCCGCCACCGCCGCCGGCATCGCGCTGGTCACCCGCAAGCTCCCCGAGCGGCGGCGTCGGCGGACTCGGCTGGTCGCCGTCACTGTCGGTGTGCTGGCCGGCGTGGCCGGCTTCTGGGCGACGGCGCTGGTGCCGGTCGGCGACCCGCGGCGGCCGCCGGCGCCCGTGGCCGGCCAGCGGTACTGGGAGCTGCCGACCGGCTCGCGGATCGCCTACGCGCACCTGCCCGCCCAGGGCACCCCGCGGCCGGCCCCGGTGGTGTTCCTGCACGGCGGCCCGGGGGTGGCCGACATGGCCGGCGATGCCGCCTACTTCGGCCAGCTCACCGCCGACGGCTTCGACGTGTGGGTCTATGACCAGGTCGGCACCGGCCGCTCCAGCCGGCTGGGCGACCCTCGCGGCTACACCATCCCCCGAGGGGTCGCCGACCTGGAGGCCATCCGGCAGCGCATCGGCGCCGACCGCATGGTGCTGCTGGGCCACTCCTGGGGCGCCCAGGTCGCCGCCAGCTACCTGGCCGCCTACCCCGAGCACGTGGCCAGGGTGGTGTTCTCCTCCCCGGGCGCGCTGGCCCCGGCGGTGGACGACGGCAGCGACGCGGGCGTGCGCGAGCGGCTCGCCAGGAGCCAGCAGCTTGGCCTGTACCGGCTGTTGGCCCGACCGCGGGTGCTGCTGGGCTACGCCCTGCTGCAGGTCAACCCGCGGGCCGCCCACGCCTTCGTGGGTGATGCCGAGATGGACGCCCGCAACGACCGGGTCTACAACGCGGGCCGGGCCGGCACCCACTGCCAGGGGCTGGGGCCGGGGCCGGCGCTGCACGGGTTGGGCTTCTACGCCTACCAGTTCCCCCAGTCGGCCGCCGCCCGCCCCTGGGCCGACCCCCGGCCGCAGCTGGCCCACCTGCAGACGCCGGCGCTGGTCGTCAAGGGGTCCTGCGACTACCTGTCCTGGGCCAGCGCCGTCCACTACCGCCAGGCGTTGCCCAACGCCGAGCTGGTCTACCTGCACCGGGCCGGGCACAACGCCTACCAGGACCAGCCGGCCGCCTTCCTGGCGGTCGTCCGTGCCTTCCTCACCGGCCGGCCCCTGCCAATCGCCTCGTGGTCAGGCAGCGGGGTCCCGGCCGACTACGAGGGTCCCGAGGGTCAGCTGCCGGTGACCGGACGCCAGTAGGCGGACCGGCCGGCAGGGCCAGCACGGCGAGCTGTCGGTGGAGCTGGACGAGGCCCACATCGCCGCTGCGGGGTCGACTACCGAGCCGAGATCGCCAGGCTTCTGTGGATGCTGGCAACACGGCCATGGCAAATGGCGACGCGTGCGGACAGGCCGCCCACTTGCCCGGGTACTTCAATCAAACTATGTTGATCTAGATGGCCACGACAGCTACATCAACTGCCCCGCCTGTCGGCTCCGAGGCGCTCCCGGTCGAGCTGGCCCGGGCGCTGGGCGACCCGCTGCGCTGGCGGATCGTCGAGCTGCTGGCCACCGAGCAGCTGTGCGTGGCCCACCTGGCCGAGGAGCTGGCGACCGCCCAGCCGCTGGTCAGCCACCACCTCAAGGTCCTGCGCGAGGCCGGGCTGATCGAACCGGACCGCTACCGCTACTGGACCTACTACCGGCTGCGGCCCGGCGTCCTGGTCCGCCTGGGCGCCACTCTCGGCCTGATCGCCCGCTCGGCCCCGAGCGGAACCGCCTGCCGGCGCCTGATCCCCGGTGCTGATGCCGCTGCCCCGTCATCCTCTGCCCGGCCGCCTGCCCGCCAAGGAGGCCCTGCCATGCCCAACGGCCAGCTCGACCCGACCAGCCGCTCGACCTTTGCCCGCTCCATCGAGGCCCTGCATGAGGAGTTCCGCGGGATCTTCTCCCTGGAGACCATCGAGCGGTTCGTCGATGAGTCCATCGACCGTATGTCCGGCGCCCGGGTGGTGGACTTCATCCCCCTGTTCGTGCACCGCTTCTCACGGGAGCGGCTGCGCGCCCTCGCCCAATCAGAAGGAGCCATCTTGAAGGATGTCCCTGAGGTCCTGTTCGTCTGCGTTCACAATGCCGGCCGTAGCCAGATGGCGGCTGCGCTGCTGGATCATCACGCCAAGGGCAGGGTGCATGTCCGCTCGGCGGGCAGCGCCCCCGCCGACCGGATCAACCCGGCCGTCGCCGCGGCCATGGACGAGTGGGGCATCGACCTGTCCCGGGAGTTCCCCAAGCCACTCACCGACGACTTCGTCAAAGCCGCGGACGTGGTGATCACCATGGGCTGTGGGGATGCCTGCCCGATCTACCCGGGCAAGCGCTACCTGGATTGGGAGCTCGATGATCCCGCGGGCCAGCCGGTTGAGGTGGTGCGGCGCATCCGCGACGACATCGACGCTCGTGTCCAGCAGCTGCTCGCCGAGCTGGTGCCCGCCTCGGCCTGAGTGAGATCAGCGAGGCTGGTCACTCCGGGCATGGTCGACTAGCCGGGAGAAGGGAGCCGGGATGCGGCTACTGGCCATCGGCGGCAGCGACGCCGGCATCGCCGCCGCCCTCCGCGCCCGCGAACTGGACACCTCGGTCGAGGTCACCGTGGTGGTAGCCGACGCCTTCCCCAACTTCTCCATCTGTGGACTGCCCTACTACCTGTCCGGCGACGTGCCCGACTGGCGGGATCTCGCCCACCGCACCACCACCGATCTCGAGGACGCGGGTATCGAGCTGCTGCTGGACCACACCGCCCGGGCGATCGACCCGGCCGGCAAGCAGGTCACCGTGACCAGCCAGTGCGGTGAACGGCAGCTGGGCTATGACCGGCTGGTGATCGGGACGGGCGCGGTCCCGGTCCGGCCCCCGATCGACGGCCTCGATCTGCCCGGGGTGCACGTGCTGCACACCATGGCCGACACCTTCGCCCTCCACCAGGCCCTCACCGCCGGCGCCCGCTCAGCGGTCATCGTTGGGGGTGGCTACATCGGCTTGGAGATGGCCGAGGCCTTCTACGCCCGCGGCCTCGAGGTCACCGTGGTCGAGCAAGCCCCGGCAGTCATGCCGACCGTCGACCTGGAGCTGGGCCGGCTGCTGGGCGAGGAGTTAAGCCGCCACGACGTCCAGGTGGTCAATGACGTCACCGTCAAGGCCATCCACCACGAGGTCGACGGCCTGACCGTGGCCGGCCAGCCCGACTTCGCCGTTACCGTCGACCTGGTCCTGGTCGTGGTCGGGGTCCGCCCGGACACCGAGCTGGCCGTGGCCGCCGGGGTCCAGACCGGTGTCCGGGGTGCGCTGCGGGTCGACCGGCGGATGCGGACCAACCTGCCGGATGTGTTGGCGGCCGGCGACTGCGTGGAGACCTGGCATCGGCTCCTCAACGAGCCCACGTACCTGCCGCTGGGCACGACCGCCCACAAGCAGGGCCGGGTCGCCGGGGAAACGGCCGTCGGTAGGGATCGGGAGTTCGCTGGGTCGCTGGGCACCCAGGTCGTCAAGGTGTTCGAACTCGCCGTGGCCCGCACCGGCCTGCGCGATCAGGAAGCAGCCGCAGCCGGATTCGACTCGCTGACGGTCGAGTCGACTCAGTTCGACCACAAGGCGTACTACCCGGGCGCCCACCAGCTCCATATCCGCATCACCGGCGACCGCACCAGCGGGCAGCTGCTCGGTGCCCAGCTGGTCGGCCACCACGACGCCGAAGTCGCCAAGCGCATCGACATCCCCGCCAGTGCCCTGTTCCACCACATGACCGTGGATGGCCTCAACGACCTCGACCTGAGCTACACCCCACCCTTCGGCAGCCCCTGGGACGCCATCCAGCTCGCCGCCCAGGCCTGGACCCAGGGACGCCGATCCCCGGCAGCTGCCAGCCCCGACCCAGGAGTCGGCCCATGAAGCTGCGGCTGTTCCTCCGCCAAGAAGACGCCTACTTCGGGCTGTTCCAGGCGGCCGCCGACAACATCGGCGCCGCCGCCACCGTCCTGTTGGACCTGCTTATCGACCTCACCGACCCCCGAGGCCAAGGCCAAGCACCTGGCCGACCTGGAGCATGAGGGCGACCGCATCACCCGCACCATCCTGACCCGGCTGGCCTCCACCTTCATCGCCCGCTTGGACCGCGACGACATCTTTGACCTGGCCGAACGGCTCGACAATGTGATTGACGCCATCGAGGAGGTCGGTGACATGGTCTTCCTCCACGGCATCACCCAACCCCTGGACCCGGTGACCGAGCAGGCCCGCGTGCTGCTGCGAGCGGCCGAGCACACCAGCCAGGGCATGCGCAGCCTGGACCAGCTCCACTCCGACCGCCTCAACACCTACCTGACCGCCATCGATGACCTGGAGCATGAAGGCGACCAGCTGCATCGCCGGGTCCGCGCCCAGCTGTACGACTTCACCACCGAGCATCCTGCCCAGCACATGCTGCGCTGGAAGGACATCACCGACGGTATCGAGCAGGCCCTGGACGAGCTGGCTCATGTCGCCCACACCGTCGAAGGCATCGCCCTCAAGCACGCCTAGCCAACTCCTACTCGCTCTTTTGGAGGAGGCGCTCAATGAGCTGGCGCACGTACACCGTCCACGGCATCGCGCTCGAGCACGTGTAGCTGCCGATCCAGTTCGGCGCCACTAGACGCGGGTGCAGGTCGACGCCGCTGGCTCGGCGCTCACCGACGGAATCAATTACGCCATCGCGTTGGTATGGCTTGGTGCAGCGAATCGGTATCCGAACCCGCGGATGGTGATGATGTACTCCGGGCTGGTCGGATCGCGTTCGATCCGGTGCCGGAGGCGTTTCAGGTGGGTATGCAGGTTTCGTCGGCCGGTGGCGAAATCGGTGCCCCAGACCAGCTCGATGAGCCGCTCGCGGGAGATCGCTTGGCCCGCGTGGCCAAGCAGGACGCGCAGCAGCTCGAACTCCCTGCCGGGCATCTCGATCGGCTCTCCGCGGACCCGCACCGCATGCGCCCGCTCGTCCAGGATGACGTCCCCGACGGCCAGCACCTCGGAGCCGAGCGCGCTTGCGGGGTCAGCCTGGCTGATAAGGGTATGGAGCGCATGAACCAGTTCTTGGAAGCGAAGCGGCCGGCGCAAGACCAGCACGTCATGGCCTGAGCCACCGGTGAGCTCAGT
>Ga0307415_100000431_pt1 | contig 17989 bp, 18 predicted proteins | sample DK1Cmetagenome_FD_204524 | JGI IMG/M metagenome (GOLD analysis project Ga0307415, IMG submission 204524) | Maize rhizosphere microbial communities from greenhouse at UC Davis, California, United States - DK15-C-2 | ecosystem: Host-associated > Plants > Roots > Rhizosphere > Soil | place: USA...
GCGTTGGCAGCTCGAGCAGGCCGAAGAGTTCCGGCAAGAGGTCGAGCAGTATACCGACGCTGAGCGGGTGGTCTTGGCCGACGCCTATCAGGCGCTGCTGCGTTATGGGCCGCTTCCCCACCTGGGTCACCACTTGAGATTCATCGGCTCCGCGACCCGCGCGCTGGCGACGCCTATGTCCTGGTGCTTCCACAGATCGTGCTCGGATACCAGGTCCTCGGTGAGGTGATCGTGGTCCAGGCGGCCGACGTCATCCGGACCTGAGCGGCGCCAAGTTCCTCTGGCATTCACTCCGTCGGATGGAGGAGCCCGGCCACTTGTTCGGCCGGAGTCCTGAGCTTCGAGCGGCGAAGAGCCAGAGAGCTGACTGCTGAATTGTCCGATTCTCGGTCAAGAACTCATCCGGAATTCCGTCCAGCCGATGCCACTCGGTGCCACTCGCTGCTACTTGCTGCCTGGACGGGCTGTGGCCACCGGCACGCTGGGTGCCGGTGGCAACGGGGTCGGGTGAGCCGTCAGATCAGCCAGCGGTGGCGCTGCACGAACAGCAGCTTGGCCCAGAGCCTGCCGAGGCCCCAGGTGTGGCCGGCGTAGGTCAGGGCGAGGGCGATCAGGGCCAGGGCGTAGATGATGTGGTAGTCGACGATCGGGTTGGTCGACATCGACGGCTCGCCGGCCGAGGTGAACTTGGCAAGGGGCCACTCCGCGGCCCACATCCCCAGCAGCATCAGGGTGCCGCTGACGGCCGCGATCCGCAGCCCGATCCCGGCGATGAGGGCGATCCCGATCCCGAGCAGGCCGGCCATGAACAGCCAGTCCGCCCAGGGGGCGCCGGCCCAGGCGTGAAATGTCGACTCGAACGGGCCGACGGCGACGTTGCTGAGGAACCCCTTGGTGGGCGAGCCGCGGTTGATCCAGGCCCTTGCGGCCGGGGTCGCGTAGCCGAGTCCGAAGGTCTTGTCCAGGAACGCCCACAGGAACTCGAGGCCGGCCACCACCCGCACGATGGCGAGGAACTCGGTGGCGCGCTCGGTGATGATCCTCCCGAACGCCGGTCCGGTCCTGGTGGTGGGTTCGGCCGTCGGCAGCGAGCCGCCCAGCCCCTTGATCTCCTGCATGGCCATCGGTGGCCTCCTTTGTGCTCTACGCCAGCAGTCTCGCCTGGTTGGCTCGTCCGGGCATGGGCTGAACGGCCCCCGGTTCACGGGTCCTTCGCTGGTCCCGACCGGATCGGCCGGCGGGGATGCTGGACACCATGGAGCAGCTCGCCCGCGTCCCGACGAGGCATCGGGGGAAGGTGGCGGCCGCCGCGGCGCTGGCCGGGACGGTGGCCGTGGCCCAGTGGCTGGACCGGACGTCGGGGTCAACCCGGGCCGAGCGGCCCCGCCGGCTTCCCGGCGACGAGCTGGACAACCGGCCCAGCGCCACCCGGCTGGTTCCCGAGCTGCAGCGGCCGCTCCGGGCCGGCGACCACATCCCCGACGGGCCGCCCGGCACCGCCTGGTTCGTGGTCGAGCGGGTCGACCCGCCCCGCCTGCTGGTGCTGCACTCCACCACCCATCTTCCCCACGCCTGGCGGGAGCGGCTGGGCGCGGCCATCGACTGGACGTGGACGTTCACCCTTGCCGGCGCCAGTGACGGGGGGACGCGCCTGCAGCTACGGGTCCGGGGGCGGACCCGGCCGTGGTGGCTGACCGCCGCCTACGTGGCGGCGCTCGTCCCCGCCGACCACCTGATGGCGGGCAGCATGCTCACCGGCATCCGACGGCGGGCGGCGGCGGCGGTCACGTGACCCGGGCGCCGTCCGGCCCTGCCCATCGGCCATGGCGGCGGGGGTAGCCTGCGAGTTGGTCATCCACTGCTGGAGGAGCCGTCATGGAGAGCCGCAAGAGCTGGAACGACCTGAGCCCATCACAGCAGCGCGCGATCGTGGCCGCCGGGGTGGTCCAGCTGCTGTTGGCCACGGCGGCCCTGCTGGACCTGCGCCGACGGCCCAGCGAGCAGGTCAGGGGGCCCAAGGGGCTGTGGGTGGCGGCCGCGTTCGTCAACACCGTTGGCCCGCTCGCCTACTTCGCCTTCGGCCGGCGGCGCGGCTGACCCCATGACCGGCCTGTCGGACCGGGGTGCCGACTGGCCCCAGGGCCTGCCCCCGCTGGACGGCGGTGAGCCGCTCAAGGGCGGGTTCATCTGCAGCACCACCCTGGGCCGCCTGGTCGACGGGCGGCAGGTGGTGGTCAAGCGCTGCCCGTACCCGGCCGAGGTCGAGGCCGACGGCCTGGCCGCGCTGGCCGCCGCCGGTGCCCCGGTGCCGGCCGTGCTCGGGGCGGCCGGGCAGGTGCTGGTGCTGGAACGTGTCGGCGGGCCGCCGGACTGGCCGGCCCTCGGGCGGGCCATCGCCGCCCTGCACCGCCGCACCGGGGACCGATTCGGCTGGCACCGGGACAACTTCCAGGGCCTGACCGTCCAGCCCAACGGCTGGACCGACGACTGGCCGAGCTTCTACGTCGAGCGGCGGGTGCGACCCCACCTCGCCGACCCGCGGGTCCCCGAGCCGTTGCGGCGGCGGCTGGAGCGGGCCTGCGCCGGGCCCTTGCCTGCCCTGCTGCGCCCGCGGCCGCCGGCCTCGATGACCCACGGAGACCTGTGGTCGGCCAACGTGGTCGAGGGCCGCTGGCTGGTCGACCCGGCGGTGTCGTACGCCGACCGGGAGCTGGAGCTGGCCTACATGCAGCTCGGGAGCGGCCTGCCGGCCGGGCTGTGGGAGGCCTATGTGGCCGAGTGGCCGCCCGACCCCGGCTACGAGCGGCGCCGCCCGGCGCTCCAGCTGCACAAGTTCCTCAACAACATCCGCCACTTCGGCCCCGACCGCTACGTGCCCCGGATCGAGGCCGTCCTGGACGGCTACGGCTGGTGAGCCCGGCCCGTCAGCCGGCGAGCAGCAGCCGCAGGCCGACCACGACCCCGAAAGCGACCACCAGCCAGCGCAGGACCTGGTCGTCGAGCCGCCGGGCGAGGACCACGCCCAGCTGGCCGCCGAGCAGGCTGGCCACGGCCATGACCGCCACCGCCACCCAGCCGACCTCGGCGAACAGCGCGAACCAGACGGCGGCGACCACGCTGATCAGGAACGACAGCAGCCCCTTGAGGGCGTTGAGCCGCTGCAGGCTGTCGGTGAGGAAGATGCCCAGGATGGCCAGCATCATGATGCCGACCCCGGCGCCGAAGTAGGCCCCGTACATCGCGGCCAGGAACTGGGTGGCGAACAGCGGCACGGTGTGGCGGTCGGGGGTCTCCAGCGCGGAGGCCTGGTCGACGGCGACGGCGCGGCGGGCCCGGACCAGCCGGGCCAGGCGGGGCTGGAGGGCGAGCAGCCCGCAGGCCAGGAAGATCAGGAACGGCACGATGGCCTCGAACAGCTCCGGGGAGCTGACCAGGAGCAGGAAGGCGCCGACGACGGCGCCGGTTGCGCTGGTCGCCCCCAGGGCGAGGATCCGGCGGCGCTGGCCGGCCAGCTCGCGCCGGTAGCCGAGGGTGCCCCCGAAGTAGCCGAGGGTGAGCGCGACCGAGTTGGTCACGTTCGCCGTGATCGCCGGGTAGCCGACCGCGAGCAGGGCCGGGAACGACAGCAGCGAGCCGCCCCCGGCGACCGCGTTGACGGCCCCGGCGAGCAGGGCCGCCGCGGCCAGCAGGAGCAGCTGGGCGGGTTCCAGGCTGGGCATGGCCCAAGCCTATGGGACCGCCGGTGACCGGCGCCTCTCGCCGCCCGGGGATCAGCCGCGCGGGGTGCGGGGCCAGGGCAGGGGCGGGAGGCGCAAGCGGGCCAGGGGCGAGTCGACGCGGCCGAACCGCGGGTCCTCGGCCCGCCAGGCGGTGGCGGCGGCGACGATCTCCTCGCGGGTACGGGCGACGAAGTTCCACCACATGAGGATGGGTTCCTCGAAGGGCTCGCCGCCGAGCAGCAGGACCCGGGCCGGACCCTCGGCCGCCAGCTCCAGGCGGTCGCGGCCCCGGCCCAGGTAGGCGAGCTGGCCGGGGCGGACCGGGATGTCCTGGACTCGGGCCTGGCCGTCCAGGACGACCAGGGCGTACTCGAAGTCCGGCTCCAGCGGCCAGGCGCTGCGGCCGGGCCGCAGGGCCCCGTCCACCCCGACCAGCGGGGTGTCGTGGCGGGCCGGGGAGGTGGCGCCGGCGAAGCCGCCGACCAGGACCGTGGCCACGGCGTTGTCGAGCTCGGCCACGGGCAGCTCGGGATGGTGCTCGAAGGCGGCCGGGCCGTGGCGGGTCCGCTCGGGCTGGGCGATCCACAGCTGCACGCCGTGGAGCTGGCCGCGGTAGGCGCCGGTGGCCTCCTCGGAGTGGGAGACGCCGTGCCCGGCGGTCATCAGGTTGAGCTGGCCGGCCCGGATGAGCTGCTCGGTGCCGAGGCTGTCGCGGTGCAGGGCCTCGCCGGCCAGCAGCCAGGTGACGGTTTGGAGGCCGTTGTGGGGGTGGGGGCCGATGTCGAGGCCGGAGGTCTCGATCACCGGCGCCGGGCCCATGTGGTCGGCGAAGCACCAGGCGCCGACGGTCCGCCGCTCCCGGCGGGGCAGGGCGCGCCGGACCGGCATGCGGCCGACGTTGGCGACGCGGCTGGCGGTGACCTCGACGCAGGCCGGCTCGACCGCGCTCGCCCCGGCCTGGCCGGGCGGCGCGTCAACGGTGCCGACCGGGCCGCTCATCTCCCCCACTGTGGGGACGGGACCGGCCGCTGTCCAGCGGGGCCGGAGGCCACGGGCCGGGCCGGGGAGCCGGGGGGCGGGGGGCGGGGGGCCGGGGCCCGGGGCCCGGGGCACGTTTGCGGGCGGCTCGGGTGAGGAACGCCTCCACCGGTCCGGGCTCCCCTGCGCGCGGCCGGCCGGGTCGCGCTGGCCGCGATGTTCATCACCGGCGGCGCCGACGCGATGTTCGACCCCGGCCCCCGGACCGCCAAGGCCGAGGAGGTCGGAGTCCCCCTCGACCCCGAGCTGGCGGTCCGGGCCAACGGCGCGGCCATGCTGGCCGCCGGGACCGCCCTGGCCCTGGGGATCTGGCCGCGGCTGGCCGCCGGCGTGCTGGCCGGCACGATCGTCCCGACCACCCTGGCCGGGCACCCGTACTGGGAGATCGACGACCCGGCGGTGCGCCGGCAGCAGCGGGGCCACTTCTTCAAGAACCTCGGCCTGCTCGGCGGCGCCCTGCTGGTGTGCGCCGAGCGGCCGGCCCGTCGCCGCTGAGCCGCGGGGTCGCGGTGGTCAGGCCGACGGGGGGTCGGCGTCGGCGGCCGCCTGGGCGCGGGCCTGGGCCATGGCGCGGGCGCTGAGGATCGGCCAGCAGGCCACGGTCAGGACGCTCATGGCGGCGAAGCTGCACCAGAACGGGGCGGTCAGGCCGTAGCGGGCGGCCAGCAGGCCTCCGGCGACCGCGCCCAGCGACAGCGACCCGAAGCCGAACAGGGCGTAGGCGCTGTTGACCCGGCCGAGCAGGCGGGCCGGGATGAGCTCCTGGCGCAGCGACACGCTGATGACGCTCCAGGTCATGGCGTGGAAGCCGAACAGGGCGAACATGGCCCCGACCACATAGGGGCTGCGGGCCAGGGCCAGCACCAGGTGGGTGGACGACTCGATGACGAGACCGAGCCGCATGGTGGTGGCCGGGCCGAGCCAGCCGATGACCCGCTCGGCGACCAGTCCGGCGCTGATGCCGCCGACCGCCACCGCCGACAGCAGCAGGCCGTAGCCGACCGAGCCGAGGCCGAGGCGCTCCTGGGCGTACAGCACCGAGATGGACAAGGTGGCCGCCAGGGTCAGGTTCATGAGGGCGATGGCCACGGCCAGGATGCGCAGCAGCCGGTGACGGGCCAGCCAGCGGACGCCTTCGGCGATCTCGCTCCGCAGGGTGGTCGGGGCGGCGCCCTCCGGCCGCTCCACCCGGAACCGGCCGCCGATGGCCGCGACCAGGGCGGCCGCGGCCGCGAAGGTGCCGGCGTCGAGCAGGAACGGGAGGGCGGCGGCGGCGGCGAACAGCAGCCCGCCGAGCGGCGGGGCGACCAGCTCGTTGGCCACCATCTGGGCGCTGAGGAGGCGGCCGTTGGCCCTCGGCAGCTGCGCCTTGGGGACGACGGCGGGCAGGATCGAGATGGCCGCGCTGTCGAACAGGGTCTCGGCGGTGCCGAGGGCGAAGAACACCGCGTACAGCAGGGGCAGGGTGGCCATGTCGGCGAGCACGGCCACGCCGAGCAGGCCGACGGCCACGCAGCGGGCGGCGTCGACCCGGACCATCAGCAGGCGGCGGTCCAGCCGGTCGACCAGCGCCCCGCTGACCAGGGAGAACAGCAGCCATGGGAGCCGCTGGGCGACGGCCAGGCCGGCCACCAGGCGCGGGTCGCGGGTGAGGCTGGCGGCCAGCAGCGGCCCGGCCACCAGGGTGACGCCGTCGCCCAGGTTGGAGACGGCGGTGGCTGTCCACAACTTTGCGAAGCCGGGTCCGAGGCCGCGCGTGCGCAGGTAGGCTCCTTGTGCCTGGAAGGGGACCAGCCACAACCTTACTCAAGGGGGAGGACCCAGGGGACGAGACAGCTTGAGATGAAGCGAACCCTGCCGCTGCTGCTGACCACCGCCACCCTGGCCGCGGCCTTGGCCGCCTGCGGCCCCCGCGGGCCGGGCCGGGGATGGTGCCGGATCGCCGGGGAGGGCAGCGGAGGCGGGGACCACCGCGCCGCCCGCGCCGCCCGCGCCGCCCGCGGCGCCCCCAGTCCCCGGCGATCCCGGGGCGCCCCCAGCCCCCGGCGATCCCGGGACCCCCACGACCCCCGAGGCCGGGGGTGAGACCGCCGTGAAGGCGGGGACGGTCGTGCTGCCTGCGTTCCACGGGAGCGTTGCGGCCGGGCGGGACGCGGTGCGCTCGCGGGTGCGGTACTCGTGGCGGCGGGGGTGTCCGGTGGGGCCGGTGGAGCTGCGGCTGCTGCGGGTCGACCACTGGGGGCTCGACGGGCGGGTGCACCGGGGGGAGCTGATCGTGCACCGTGACCATGCCCGGCGGATGCTGGGGGTGCTGAAGAAGCTGTTCCAGGCCCGCTACCCGATCCAGCGGCTGCGGCTGGTCGACGCCTACCGGGCCGACGACGACCGCTCCATGGCCGCCAACAACACCTCGGGGTTCAACTGCCGCCGGGTCTCGGGCTCCAGCAGCTGGTCCGAGCACGCCTTCGGGCGCGCCATCGACCTCAACCCCCTGCGCAACCCGTACGTGACCCGGGGCGGGCGGGTGTCGCCGCCGGCCGGCCGGCCGTACGCCAACCGGGCCCGGCGGGCCGCCGGCATGATCCACGCCGGCGACACGGTCGTGCGGGCGTTCGCCGCCGCCGGCTGGCGCTGGGGCGGCAACTGGTCCGGCTCCCGCGACTACCAGCACTTCTCCTCCACCGGCCGCTGACCGCGGTCCCGCCCGGCGGGTCTCGGGCACCGGCCGCTGACCGCGGTCCCGCGCGTCCCTGTGCCGGCCATCGGCCGCCGGCCCGGTCCCCGCGTGCGCGCCAGAAGCGGTTCGGCGCAGAATGGCGGCGCCAGCGCGCTGTCCGAGGAGCCGAGGATGCCGAGTATCGAGACCCGACCGGTCGAGTCCGACGCCGACACCGGTGAGGACGACGGCTATGCCCACTACGCCCGCAAGGACGAGATCACGCGCGCCGCGATCGAAGGTGGCACCGTGGTCGCCCTCTGCGGCCGCCGCTTCCAGCCGATCCGGGACCCGCAGCGGTTCCCGGTGTGCCCGAAGTGCAAGGAGCTGGCCGGCATGCTGTGGGGCTCCGACTGAGCGCTCGCGGCCGGCCCGCCAACGAGGTCGTGGCCGTGCCGTCGCGCTGAACCACCCGCCACGTTGAACCACCCGCCGCCGCGGGCCCGTATAGGGGAGCACCTTCACCACCGGTCGACCCGACACGGGGATCTCACCGATGCCGACCTTCAGCTTCCCGGCGGCAAGCTTCGTCATCGAGGGCGACCCCGGGGCGGTCCGGGAGACCGCGCGCGCCTACGGCCGCTTCGCCACCACCGCCGGGGAGGCCGCAGCCGGCCTGCGCGCCCTCGACTCCGGCTCCTGGGTGGGCAGCGAGGGCGACCTGTTCCGAGCCCGGGTGGGCGGGATCCCCCCGCCCCTGGACGTCGCCAACGGCGCATTCGCGCAGGTCGCCCGAGCCTTGGACGGCTTCGCCGACGTGCTCGCCTCGGCGCAGGGCCGCATGGCCGGGGTGCGGGCCGACGCCGAGCATGCCTTCTCCGCCCTCGCCGGTGCCGGCGACGGCGCCGGCCCCGGCGGGCTCCAGGATGCCTGGGACGATCAGCTCGCCGCCGCCGCGGGCCTCCGCAGCCAGGTGGTGGAGGCGGCCCAGCAGGCCGCGGCCAGCGTCCGGGCCGCCGGGCGCGTCTCACCCACCGCCGGTCTGGGCTGGCTGGCCAACCACTGGGAGGACGGCCAGCGCTGGCTGTCGGCGCGGGTCGACGACCTCAAGGACTTCGTGGCCGAACACGCCGGCGTCCTGCGGACGCTGGCCAAGGGGCTGCGCTGGGCGGGCATGGCCCTGGTGGCCATCGGGGCCGTGGTGGCCGTCGTCAGCTTCGTCGCCGGCCTGTTCACCGACGGCATCGGCTGGCTGGGCGAGATCCCGGCCGGCACCCTGATCGGCGCGGGCCTGGTCCTGTGGGGGGCCGGCGACACCCTGGACACCACCGTGGACTGGGCCGAGGGCAGGATCAGCGGGGAGTTGGCCCGCAGCGGCGTCAAGCACTCGCCGGAGAAGATCGTGGCCATCGGCCGCGACCCGGACGGTAGGATCGTCTTCCTGGAAACGGGCAGCCCCAGCGCCGGGCTCGAGCACATCCTCCAGAAGCAGGGCCAGTTCGCCCAGCGAGGCGTCGGCCAGGACCAGGTGGCGGACTACGTTCTCACCGCCGTGACCAAGGGCAAGGTGGTCGGCATGCAGCGAACCCGCCCCATCTACGAGTTCCAGTGGAACGGTACGACCCACCGTCTGGCGGTCACCGTCGGCGACAACGGCTACATCGTGGGGGCGAACCCCGTTGGTTGAGGCCCGGCAGCTTCAGGTGCTGGCCGACTACGAGTGCTTCCCGGTGTGGCGGCCAGGGCCCTCCAGCGTCGAGAACGTCGACCCGGCGACCCTGCCCCTCTCCGAGGAGCTCGCGGCCGCCCTGATGGGCTGGGCTGAGGAGTTCGACGCCACCCTCAACCAGGAGTACCCGGCCGACTCGGGCTTCCCCCTGGAGCGGGACCGGGATGCCTTCCTGCGGCGGGGCAGGGACCTGGCAGGCCGCCTGGCGCGCGAGCTCGGACCCGGCTACCGGGTGACCTACCAGGGCGACGGCTCGATCCCCGAACAGCTCGTCGGCGGGACTGAGCCGGTCACCTAGATGGACCCGGCGGGCAAGGCGGGCTACGAGCTGGTGTTCGCCGAGGACTTCACCGGCGGCGTGCTCGACGACCGCAGGTGGGTCGCCCACTACCTGCCGCAGTGGACCACCCCGGACCGGTCGGCCGCCCGCTTCGACCTGCGGCCGGGCTGGTTGCGGCTGCGGATCGACGCCGACCAGCCGGCGTGGCTCCCCGACGGTGGACCGCTGCGGGTCTCCAACCTCCAGACCGGGTCCTTCTCAGGACCGCTCGGGTCGGCTCGTGGTCAGCACCGGCACCGTCCCGACCTCACCGTGGTCAGCCCCCAGCCCACCCGCCGGCTGTTCACGCCCTCCGGAGGCCTGGTCGAGGCGAGCCTGCGGGCGTCCGCGGACCCGACCTGCATGCTGGCGGTCTGGCTGGTCGGGTTCGAGGGGGACGCCCCCGACCAGTCCGGGGAGATCTGCGTCGCCGAGCTCTACGGCGACCGCATCGGCGCCACCGGCTCGGCGGTGCGCCTGGGGATCAAGGCCCACCATGACCCGCGGCTGCGCGAGGACATGACCGACGTGCAGCTGGACCTGGACGCCACCGGCTGGCACACCTACGCCGCCGCCTGGGACAGCCGCCAGACCCGCTTCTACGTCGACCACGAGCTCGTCCGCACCGTGCCGCAAGGGCTGGACTACCCGCTGCAGCTGATGATCGACCTGTTCGAGTTCCCCGCCGGCGACACCCGGGACCCGTCGGCGTACCCCAAGACCGGCGACGTCGGCCCGGTCCGCGGCTACCGCCAGCACCCGGACCTCAGTAGCTGAAGGTGGTGGCGCCGTCGTCGCCGATCCACTGCCACATGGGAACGGTGCCGCCCAGCTCGGCGGTCTCGACCAGCTGATCCTTGTCGAGCTTGCGGGCGTCGAAGCAGATGGGGCACACCAGGTAGCGCCCGGCTGCCTTGGCGTAGCGGTCGGCCAGCTCGGCCAGGGGCGGGCAGCCCTCGCAGGCGACCCCGGTGGCCACGCCCCACAGCGCCAGGCGCGCCGCCTCCTTGGTCAGGAACATCAGGGTCGGGCGGCCCTGCTCGGCCGCGCCGACGGCGACCAGGAACGCGACGGTGACCCGCTCGGGGTCCTCCAGCCCGGTGGTCAGGCTGACGACGGCCTTTCCCGCCATGAGTGCCTCCTCTTGTGGGTGAACCTCGACGAGGCAGACGCTACGGACCGGCGAGGGGCCGAACATGCGTGGATCTACGGGGTTATCGAGCCGGCCGAGGCGGGCGGGGCCAGGAGGCCGAGCTCGCCGGCGCGGCGGGTCGCCTCGGCCCGGGAGCGGCAGTCGAGCTTCAGCAGGATGCTGCCGACGTGCATCTCCACCGTGCGCGGGCTGAGGAACAGCTCGCGGGCGATCTCGCGGTTGGTGTGGCCCATGGCGACCAGGCGGACGACCTCGACCTCGCGGCGGGTGAGGCCGCTGTCGGCTCGCTGGGCGGCGGCTCGCCGGCCCCGGCGCCGGTCGGCCCGCTCGCCGAGCGCGGCGAGGCTGTCGCTCACCCGCTCCAGCAGCGGCCTCGCCCAGCCGCCGCGCCGTGCGGTGGGCGGCGACGAGCTGCTCCACCGCCTCCTCGCGCCGGCCGGCGGCGGCCAGGGCCGCCCCGGCGCGGCGCGCCGACTCCGCCCGGTCGAAGGGCGCGTCGACGCCCTGCAGCAGGGCCAGCGCCCGCGCGAACTGGCCGGCCACCTGCTCGGCACTGCCGTCCAGCAGGGCCGTCTCGCCCAGGGCATGCGACAGCGCCGACATCGCCTCGGCCTGGCCGGCGTCGGTGGCGATCCGGGCCAGCGCCGCCGTGCAGGTCCGCACCCCGGCGCCCTCCCCCGACTCGGCGAAGAAGCTCGCCGCCCAGCGGAGCGCCGCGACCGCGTAGTGGCGGTCCTCGGTCTGCCGCCAGCGCTCGACGATCGACCAGCAGTGCCCGGCCGCCGACCTGGTCGCACCCTCGGCCTGGTCCACGATGGCCAGCCCCCAGGTGGCCAGGATCTCCATCGCCGCCAGCTCGATCCGGCGGGCCAGGGTGAGCGACTCCAGCAGCAGCGGCCGGGCCCGCCTGGTCTGGCCACGGAGACCGAGGATCGAGCCCAGGATGCCGGTGGCCACGGCCCGGGCGTGGAAGGTCGCCTCGGAGGAGGCCATCACCTGCCGGCAGAGCGTGACCGCGCGGTCCCAGTCGCCCGACTGCCGCAGGGCGGCGGTCAGGCAGGCCAGGCAGAGCTGGGCGGTGGGCTCGAGCGCGTTGGCGGCGCAGAAGCTGAACGCCTCGTCGTAGGTGTCCTTGGCGGCGGGGTAGTCGCCGCCGTGCTCGAACGCGTCGGCCAGCCGCTGGTAGATCTCGGCCGCCGGGCCGGTGAAACCATGCTCCAGGGCCATGGTCAGGCCGGCCCTGGCCAGCTCCACCGCATCGTGGCCCTGGCCCATCCTCGCCCGGACGTTGCCCTCCAGGCCGAGGATCCGTGCCTGCAGGTCGACCCGGCCGTCCGCGCGCGCCTGCTGCCCGGCGGTCTCCAGGAGGTGCAGCGCCGCCCGGAAGCTCCCGGCCGACCGGAGATGGGCCGCCGAGGCGAGCCGCTCGGCGGCGGCGTGCGCCGCCAGCCCGGCGGCGGTGAAGGCGGCGGCGCCGAGCTCCCGGCTGGCCAGCGCCTCCTGCCATCGGCCCTGGAGCTCGAGGGCGGCGGCCAGCCGGCGGTGGGCGCCGCCGAGGCGGGCCAGGTCGCCCTCATGGCGGCGCCCGTCGGCGACCTCGCGCCAGGTCGTGATGGCCTCGCCCAGGTCCCCGGCCAGCTCGGAGAGGCCGGCGAGGCGCTCGAGCGCGTCGAGGCGGGCCCGCTCGTCGCCCTCCTCCGGCCACAGCGCCAGCGCCCGGCGGGTGGTCCGGGCCGCATCGCGGTAGGCGTGCACGGCCCCGAACGCCTCGGCCGCCGCCAGCAGCGACGCCCGGGCCTGATCGGGTCGCCGGCCGAGCGCCCAGTGCTCGGCGACCACCACCGGGGCGGCGTGGCCGGCCTGCAGCCGCTCGGCCACGGCCCGGTGCAGGGCCCCCGGCGCGTCCAGGGGACCTCCCCGTAGAAGGCGTCGCGGACCAGGGCGTGCCGGGACGCCATGCGCCCGCCGGCGGCCTCGGCCACGAGGCCGCGGCGGAGCAGCTCGTCGGGCCATTCCTTCAGCCCGGCGACGGCGGTCACCAGGTCGGGGTCGAAGGTCAGCCCCACGACCGTCGCCGCCGTCACCGCCGCCCGGGCGTCGTCGGACAGGCCGGCCGCCCGCAGCAGCACGGCGTCCCGCACGCTGTCGGGGAGCGGGACGTCCGCTCCCTCCAGCAGCTCCACCCCGGACGGGCCCGGCTGGAGCCGGCCGCTGGACGCCAGCGCCGACGCGAGCTCGTTCACGAAGAAGGGGACGCCGTCGGTGCGGTCGAACACGGCGCGCTGCAGGGAGGGTGCGGCCGTCCCCAGGGCCCGTTCCAGCAGGATGGCGGTGGCCACGGCCCCGAGCGGCTCGACCGTGACCTGCCGCAGGTGGCCGGCGCGGCGCAGCTCACTGCGCGTCCGCCGGATCGAATGGCCCCTCGGCAGCTCGTCGCTGCGGAACGCCCCAAGGATCAGCAGCGGCTGGGTGTCCACCGACCGGGCCAGCGCACCCAGCAGCTCCAGGGTCGCGTCGTCGGCCCACTGCAGGTCGTCCAGGAACAGGGCCGCCGGGTGCCGGGCGGCGATCGCCGCCAGGGCCAGGCGGACGGCCTCGAACAGGGTCGCGCGGTCGCCCTCGGGGGCGGCCGGGCCGAGCTCGGGGAGGAGCAGCGCCAGGTGGGCGGCCAGCGGCCCCTCGAGCAGCCGGCCGCCGCCCGCCGAGCGCAGGTGCGACCGCAGCACCTCCACGATGGGACCGAACGCGGCGGCGCCCCCCTGGACCCCGAAGCCCTCGAGCACCTCCAGGCCGGAGCCGGCCAGGACCCGCCGGGCCAGGGTGGTCTTGCCCACCCCGGCCTCGCCGGCGAGCAGGACCAGCGACCCCCGACCGGCGAGGGCGTCGGCCGCGCACGACCGCAACAGCGCCCACTCGCGCTCCCGGCCGATGAGCTGGTCGTCCAGGTCCTCATTCTGTGGCCGGCCCGGGATCGCCGCCACCGGCGCCGGCCGGCTGGTTAAGCTGGTCGGGTGACCATCGCGCTGACCCTGCTGCCGCGGGTGGCGTACCGCGGCCAGGAGATCACCAGCCCCCGGCTGCGCAGCCTGCTCGCGCTGCTCGCCGGCGATCTGCGGACGGGCTGCAGCAGCGGCCGGCTGGTCGAGGGGATCTGGCCGGACGCGCCGCCCGAGCACCCGGCCAAGGCGCTGCAGGTGCTGGTCTCCCGGGCCCGGGCCCAGCTCGGTGCCGAGGTCATCGCCAGCACCCCCACCGGCTACCGCCTCGCCCTCGCCGAGGACCAGGTCGACACCGGGGCCGTCCTGCGCAGCGCGGCCGCGGCCGCCCGCCACGCCCAGGCCGGCGACCACGCCGCCGCCCTGGCCCAGGCCGAGACCGGCCTGGCCCTGTGGGAGGGGGCCCCGGACGGCGACGCCGGGCTGGACGACCCGGTGGCGGCGCTGCGGGCCGAGCGGGCGACGGCCTACCGGTCCCTGGTCCGGGCCCGCGCCCTGGCCCTGGCCCGGCTGGGCCGCCACGCCGAGGCGGCGGCGCCGCTGGCCGGCCTGGCCGGCGGGCGCCCGCGGGACGAGGAGGTGCTGGCCGAGCTGCTGCGGGGCGAGGCGGCCACCGCGGGACCGTCGGCCGCCCTGGCCCGGTACGAGGCCTACCGGCGCGAGCTGCGCGACGAGCTCGGCACCGACCCCGGCCCCGCCCTCCAGGCCGTGCAGCGGCAGCTGCTGGAGGGCGCCGCCCCGGCCGTCCGCCAGGGCGTGCCCCATGAGCCCAACCCCCTGCTCGGCCGCGACGACGACGTGGCCGCGGTGACGGGCCTGCTGCGCTCCTCCCGGGTCGTCTCCATCGTCGGCCCGGGCGGCCTCGGCAAGACCCGCCTCGCCCAGGTGGTGGGCCGCCACGCCGAGCAGCGGACCGTGTACTTCGTCGCCCTCGCCGGGGTCGCCGCCGGCGACGACGTCGCCGGCGAGGTGGCGGCGGTCGTCGGCGCCGGCGAGTCCCGTCGCACCCCGGCCGGCCAGCCCGTCGCCCCCACCGGCCCGCTCGGCGGCATCGCGGCCGCGCTCGGCCCGGGCCCCGCCCTGCTGGTCCTGGACAACTGCGAGCATGTCCTGGGTGGCGCCGCCAAGCTGGTGGGTGCCCTGGTGTCGATGACCCGGGATCTGCGCGTGCTCACGACCAGCCGGGCGCCGCTGGGGCTGTCCTCGGAATCGGTGTACCTGCTCCCCCAGCTGAGCCTGCCCACCAGCGTGGCGCTGTTCACCCAGCGGGCCCGGGCGGCCCGTCCCGGCGCCGACCTGCCGGCCGAGGTGGTCGAGGAGGTCTGCCGCCACCTGGACGGGCTGCCGCTGGCGGTGGAGCTGGCGGCGGCGCGGGTCCGGGTGCTGTCGGCGGCCGAGATCGCCCGCCGCCTGGAGGACCGCTTCGGCCTGCTGCGTGGCGGCGCCCGCGACGCGCCCGAGCGGCACCAGACCCTCCAGGCCGTGGTCGACTGGAGCTGGAACCTCCTCCAGCCGGCCGGGCAGGCGGCCATGCGGGCGCTGTCGATCTTCCCCGCCGGGTTCACCGCCGACGCCGCGGCCAGGGTCCTCGGCCATGACGACGCTTCGGAGGTCGCACCGGTCCTGGAGGAGCTGGTCGACCAGTCGCTGCTCCAGGTCGCGGACACCCCGGCGGGGGCGCGGTTCCGGATGCTGGAGACGGTGCGGGAGTTCAGCACCGCCCAGCGCGAGGCCGCCGGAGCGACCGACCGGGCGGTCGACGGGTTCCTGGCCTGGACGCGCGACTTCGGGATCGCGCACCACGACGCCCCGTTCGGGTCCGACCCCTACGCGCCCCTGGAGCGGATCCGGGCCGAGCAGGACAACCTCGTCCAGGCCATCCGCTACGGGCTGGCCAGGGCGGACGGCGGCGCCGTGGCGGCGGCCTCGGCCGTGCTCGGCAGCCTGTGGACCGTCGACTCCAGCTACGCGCGCCTGATGGCGCTGGCCGCCGAGACCGACCGGCTCCTGTCGCATTTCCGTCCCGGGCCCGAGCTGGTCGAGGTCACCCGGACGGCCCTGGCCACCTGGACCAGCTACGTCTTCCTCCTCCAGGGGCCCCGCCCGGCGCGCTCGCTGGTCGCCCTGCGCCGGCTGCCGCCGGCGCCGCCGGACACCCTGACCCGCGCCATCGCGGTCGTGCTGGGCACCGCGCCCGAGAGCCGCTCGGCCCTGTACGAGCTCTGCGACAGCGACGAGCCGCTGGTGGCCGGGGCCGCCAACGGCATCGTCAGCTACTACCGGGAGAACGAGGGCGACCTTGAGCGCGCCCTGCGGGCCGCCCGGCGGACGCTGGAAGCCTTCGGGCACTGCAGGTTCCCCTACCTCGAGGCGGTCGGCCACAGCCGCATCAGCGAGCTCTGCCTGCAGCTGGAGCGGGGTGACGAGGCGCGGCGCCACCTGACGGCGGTGCTGCCGGTGCTGGAGCGGCTCGGGGCACGGTCGGACCTGGACGGCGTCCGGTCGTGGCTGGTGCTGGCCAACCTGCAGATGGGTGCCGTCGACGAGGCGGAGCACTGGCTGGAGCAGACGGAGTCCCGGGCCGACGAGCCGGTGGGCACGCTCACCTACGGCTTCGGGATCCGAGCCGAGATCCTGCTCGCCCGGGGCGAGATCGAGACCGGCCTGCGCCTGTGGCGGCGAGCGGTCGACCTGCTGGTCAACGCCGAGGGCCCGATCTTCGGCTTCGACGACGAGCCGAACCAGGAGACGTGGATCCTGGAGTCCACCGCGGTCACGGTGATCGCCCATGCCCAGCACGGCCGGCTCGACCTGGTCGAGGAGCTCACCGGCACGCTGCCCGACCGGCTGTCGACGATGCTCGCGAACCCGGCCGAGAACCCACCGCCCTACCTCATGGAGCTGCCCGTCGCCGGCGAGCTGCTGCTGGCGCTGGCCATGGTGGACCTCGACCGGGGCGACCGGACCGGGGACGGGCGGGCCACCAGGTCGGGGGCGCGGATGATCGCCCTGGCCGAGCGCTTCCGGTTCCCGCGCAACTTCCAGCCGACCATGTCCTCGGCCCGCGCCCGCCAGGCGGCCACCGACGCCGACCGGCCGGCGTATGACGAGGCGGTGTCGTCGTACGCCGGCCTGGGTCACGAGGACCTGCGGGCCGCCGCCCTGGACGCCGTGGCGGCGCGGGAGGGCGACTGACCGCCGGGCTACCGGATGGGGTCGCGGTTGTACAGCTTCCTGGCCCACAGGTAGCTGGCCAGGGTGATGGCCGCGCACCAGGCGAGGGCGACGACGCCGCTGCTCCCGATCGCGGTGCCCAGCAGCAGCCCCCGCACGGTGTCCATCATGGGCGTGAACGGCTGGTATTCGGCGAACCAGCGCAGCCCGGCGGGCATCGAGTCGGTGGGGACGAAGCCGCTGCCCAGGAAGGGCAGGAACACCAGCGGCTGGGGCAGGTTGCTGGCCGCCTCCACGTTCTTGGCGGCCATGCCGAAGGCGACGCACAGCCAGGTGAAGGCGAAGGTGATCGCGGCCAGGACGCCGACGGTCGCGAGCCACTCGACCGGGGTGGCGCCGGCCCGGAAGCCGATGACCACGGCCACCGCGGTGACCACGGCCAGGCTGAGCATGGTCTGGAGCATGCTGCCGAGGACGTGCCCGGTCAGCACCGCGGGGCGGAAGATGGCCATGGTCCGGAAGCGGGCGATGATGCCCTCGGTCATGTCCATGGCCACCGAGATCGCGGTCCCGGTGGCCCCGAGGGCCACGGCGATCAGCAGGATCCCGGGCAGGACGTACTCGAGGTACTGCTCGCGGCCGCCGCCCGGGCCGCCGAGCCCGGCGCCAAGGGTGCCGCCGAACACATAGACGAACAGCAGCAGCAGGACGATCGGCATGCCGACCAGCATCAGCGTCATGGAGAGGTACCGCAGCATGTGCCGCACCTGGCGGCCCAGCATGGTGGCCGAGTCGGCCACGGCGTAGGTGAGGGTGCTCATCGGGCGGGCTCCTTGTCCTTGTCGGGCTGGCCGGTGAGGGTCAGGAAGACGTCGTCCAGGTCGGGGGTGTGGATCGACAGGCCGGCGACCTCGATGGAGGCGTCGCCGAGCCGGTCGAGCAGGGCCCGCAGCGACTTGACGTCGCCGTCGCTGGGCACCTGCAGGGTGAGGGCCTCGTCGTCGCGGGTCGCGTCCCCGAGGGCGCGGGCGGCCGCCGCGAGATCGTCGGGGTAGGCGAACTGCAGGCGGATGTGGCAGCCGGGGATGCGCCGCTTGAGCTCCTCGGCGGTGCCCTCGGCGACCAGCCGGCCCTGGTCCAGCAGGGCGATCTGGCCGGCGAGCTCGTCCGCCTCCTCCAGGTACTGGGTGGTCAGCAAGACGGTG
>Ga0307415_100000432_pt1 | contig 17960 bp, 15 predicted proteins | sample DK1Cmetagenome_FD_204524 | JGI IMG/M metagenome (GOLD analysis project Ga0307415, IMG submission 204524) | Maize rhizosphere microbial communities from greenhouse at UC Davis, California, United States - DK15-C-2 | ecosystem: Host-associated > Plants > Roots > Rhizosphere > Soil | place: USA...
CGCTGTGACTGCGGAAAGCGAAGGACCTTGGAGAGCCTTGCACCGTCGCGTTCTCAATCCGGACCAAACCGTCGCTCATTTCATTTGCAAGCCGCCGCGCGATGCCCAGCGCGACTTCGTAGTCGCGATGATTGGTCCCGACGAAGCAGAAGAAGCGGTCCGGATCGAACTTGCCCGCGAGCGAGTCAACGCGATCGGATTTGGGTGGCAGTCCCAGGTACTTTGCCATTTCCTTGCGATTGAAGTTGTTGATGTCCCAGAGCTCGAGCACGGAGGGAACGTTGAAGCCGAGCGTCTCGATGCCGTTGTGAGGCGTGGCGTACGTAAACACGCGACCAACCATCCGGCGGTCCTCCGCCGTTCTGATATCGTCGTTCTGGAGCAAACAGCGACATACGAGGCCGCCCATGGAGTGAGCGACGAGATGCACGCGGAATGACTCGCGCGAAGGTTTTTCGTCCCCGCAAACCTGCTCGCGGATCGAGTGAATGAGTTCTCTCAATCCTTTCGCGGCTTCCTTTATGGACAATGCCTTGCCGGTACCCAAATCCGTGTCGGCAATCTCGTAGTAGCGATAGATGACGAGACTGCGCGAGGGAATCCGCCCCACAATTTCGGTGCCATTTGCATAGATGTCGCGATAGTCGTACTCCTTCATCAGGCGTACGAGCGGGGATTCGAAAATATGGCGGCTCACCTTACCGTCCCACGTCTGCCGGACCTTTGTGGACCCGAGATTGAAGCCCATGTAGGGCTCGGCGACCGTGGCGGCAATCTCCCCAGGCGTCATGGCGTACCCGCGGACATAGATGATGGGGTGGAACGGGGGAGTGATGGCTTTGGCCACGAACGTCACCTCATCGATTCGAGATCTACGCCATTTCCGAATCGTCTCCCGGTCGCCGTATGCGCTTCCAGGGATCGTCAGGGTCAACGTGCAGGATTTTTTCTTCCATGTGTTCGTGCGGCCTTTTCCACGGCGAATCGGGCTCGACGTGGTGATCCGGAAGAGGAAACTCGAAAGTTGGTACGGAAACGACCGGTCCCACCGGCTGGATCTCGACGGTTACGACCGACCCGCTGCTGCTCCCGTCGCCACCTTTCTCCGATGGCACAACAGGGATTTCAACCAACTTCTCATTCATTGTGGCTACTCCGGCACGAAGAAGCTGCCTGGCGGCAACTCGCGGTTTACGATTTCGGTGCATTCTTTCTTCAGCTTCTTGTCCTCTGGTTCAGTCCGGGTCAGGCGGCCAATGATCGCTTCCTTTCGTTTTAGGGCCCTCTGCAACCTTTTATGGGACTCCTTGTCGTAATCACCCTTTTGCTCGATCAGGACTGCAAGCTGCTCCAAGTCACTGTCCAAGGCGCGATAGCCTGTCAGCGCTTGTTCTACTGACTCCAGCCTTTCGGTCAGATGCAGGAAGGGTCGAATGACTGCGATCACAGCCGCCAAGCCGGCCAGGAACTGCCAGATCGGCGCGCCGATTTCAGACTGCCAGACGTAAAAGCCGGCGATTGCAGACGTCGGGGCGCAGATTGCCAAAAACATGTCAAACGCCTGGATGGTCCGGCGCAAATGAACGGCACGCGCAGAGTAGTAACGCACGTTGAGCCGCGCAGTCCTGAACTGATCGTATACCTGCCATACCGGATGCTCGGACCTCGCATTCATCAGACTGTCCTCGGGTCACATCCTGGGATTGCTACAGCAGGCTGAATCCGACCTTGCCGTTGACGAACTGCCGGACGACATTCAGGGCTGCGTTGATCGCGGACTGCACTGCGATCAGCGACATGCCTTCAGCGGCAGTGAGGACCGCAGAGGTGGCAATCTTCTGCTGGTTGAGCAGAATGCGGGCCTCCTCCTCGCTCACATCCCCTGCAATGCGCGCTTCGATTATCATGCGAAGCGTAATGGCGAGCTTCTCGCTCTCGCCACGCAGGAACTGCTTTACCGACTTGAACTGCTTTCCGAAGGTGTCCTTGGCAGTCGTGAAGATCCTGTCGCCGAGGTTGTCGGTCGTGACGTCTTCTTTTGCCTTAGCTCTAGACTTTGATTTCGACTTAGCCATCGGGGTTCACCTTGTCTCTATTCGCTGTCCGCCAGGCCTTGCTTCTTCATGAGCTCGAGATTCAGCGCCGCGCCAATGGTCTGGTTGATGTTTCGTCTGTTGGATTTGAGGGCCGTCGGGCTCGGGCCAGTGGCCTGGTTCGCTGGCAGGCAATGGAGATCGCGCAGACTTGTGCCTTCGGCGCTGCATTCTCCGGAACCCAGAAGTACCTGCCGGACAGCCGCGACGAGCCGCGTCGTATGCGCGTTGTTCGGAATCGAGCTCACCCGAAACTCGAGCCGCCGCACGTCGCGGTCCAGTTCGTCGTAGAACGCTTCGTGCTTGGTAAACGACGCGTCTGAGGTTCCGGCGGAGGCTTCGAGGGATTCGATGAAATCGTCACTCTTCTGCTGGAGTGCGGTCAAAGCGGAATCGGTCGCCTCGTCGTATCGGGAAACTAGCTCGATGCCGGAGCAGGCTGCTGCCAGCAGCGCGGCACACAGCCACAAAACTAGTAGACGATGATGCGGACGCGGCCACTCAGCGCGGCGTCCGATGATAGGCATCGCAATCATGATCCCCCTCCCTCGATGCGAAGGGGACTCTACGCCGCTTCACCGATCGCGGATTTATTTCTTTTTCAAGTCAAAAACGGTGAGACTTCCGCGGCGCACGTGACAGAATCTTGGGATATCCAGCGTCTAGTGATCACTCGCCCGGACCATCCTGGATCTGCAGCGTGTAATTCACGATTGCGCCCCGGTCAGCGGCGGGCAAGGGTTCGAGCGTTACGTCGTAGTACCCGGGCTTTACGGGCGTTCCATCGAGAAGCACGACGACTTCGCCGTTCGGTGCAGTCTCGACTACTTGGTCAAGGGCTGTGGTGTCTTGCGTTCCGTCGGAGCTCCGCAAGATCACCCGATAGCTGCCTGCCGGAGAGGAGCCGACATCAAACACCAGTTCCAGCTGAACCGGCCGTCCTGAGGCCTTCCACGTTACGTCGGCCCGCGCGTCGCCTCGTGTAGTTTCAAACCGCAAGGTTTCGATTTCTACCTCGGGCGGAGGCACATTCCGACGGTAACTGACGAAATACGAGATGACGCCGCCGCTGACCGCCACAATTACGGCGGCAGCTAGTGCCATCGGTACTCGCGGCCGACGTCCCGCCCGCGATTGCAGCAGCGAAGCGAGCTTTCCACTCCTCTCCAGCTCGCGAAATCCGTACCGCAGTGCTTCTGTAACTTCGACTTCCTGTCGGAACTGCGGATCACGAATGATCCGGGTCGTAACCATGAGTTCCTCTTCCTCGGTTAGTCCATTCGCGAGGTAGCGGCGAATCAGTTCGTATTCGGCTTGCGTGATATCTGTCATGAAGGGCCCGATCGTCCCATCGTCCTACAGTGAAACTGCGAAACAATACAAGTCTGCGGCACGGTACCGCTTGTCGAGCAATGCCTTGAAGCGCTCGCGCGCACGGAACACGACGCGGCGGAAATGAGCATCGTCGATGCCGAGATCGCGACAGACTTGGTCCTTGTCTTCGTCGCGCAGGTAGACCCGTACCAGGATTTCGCGATCGCGGACGGTAGGCAGCTCCGCCAGAATCTTCTGAACCGCATCGGTGCGGGCCTGGGCTTGTGATACGGCGCTTGGGTCCGCTTCCGGATCACCGAACTCATCGATCGCCTGTTGCTGGCCCGTGAATGTGCGCCGACGCACTTCCGCCCTTTGGGCGTTGCGGGCGAGAAGGCGCGCAGTCTGTGCCAGGAACGGAGCGAGCTTTTCGGGCTCCTCAAGCGGCTGCTGACGCAACCGTTCGAGGACGACCCGAAAAGTCTCATTGCAAAGGTCGTCGGCCATCGTCTTGTCGCGCAAGACATGCCTGAGTACGTGGAGCACGCCGTCACGCAGCCCTTGGAGTTCGGCGGGGCAGTTCAGGCTGCGGGCAGCGGCATCCATCTCGGCCATACGTCGTGGCTCAGGAGTCTACGCCGTGCGAGCCGCCGTGGGACTGTGACAGCGAAATGATTCGCCGTTTGCCGTTTATCAGATTGATCGAGAAGAAGAGGCGGCCGACTCCGCCCTCAAAATCGGCATACAACGTACCCGGCAACAATTCTCCGACGTCGAACTCGCCGTGTTTTTCATCACTCTCGGTCAGTTTTCGCGGCTGATTCATGGGTGCCTTCAGCTGCGGGCTTGGCAGGTACCAGTAGCTTCCGAACGAGTCTTTTGCGATCTCGAACGATCCACCGAGCGGCAGGCCTTGCTTCCATGGCTGCGGTTTGCCGCCATGCGGCTCGTCATAGATGATCATGACCCACTGCGCCACAAAGTGATTTGCATTCATGCGCGTCCCCCTCAAGTTGGATTGTTGAATGCGATCGGACTGTTCGACGTCAATTGAAATCCGGCCCAATAGAAGGGATCCGACCAACGAGGCCGGCTCCGGATGCGGTCCTGTGCAAGCGCAAGGGCTGTAGCGGGCGTCCGCTCATTGACGAGCAGCTCGCGGTAAAACTCCTGCATCAGCAGCGCAGTTGAGGTGTCCGGAACCTGCCATAGCGTCGCCAGTACGGCCTTGGCGCCGCTTCGAAGGAACGCCTGGGATAAGCCGAGCGGCGCTTCCCCGGCTATCTCTCGCCCGACGGCGGTGTCGCAGGCGCTGAGTACGACGAGGTCTGCCGAGAGTCTCAACTGCGCGATGTCGATGGCTCGCAGCTCGCCGTCGATGCTCTTGCCGCGGGCGTCAAACCGCGAGAGAGCCAGCAAGGCAAGCGCTGGATCCTGGCTGTCCGCAATGGCGTGGGTCGCGAAGTGGACGATGCGATATTGCTCGAGCGCAGCTGCCTCGACTTGCTGCCGGCTCGCGTCGGCTCCCTCCAGCCGGAGCGTGGCGACGTCGTCGGCGAGGGACACGATCGATGCCGCCTCCGCAGCTGCCGAGGGCAGGCGCGTCATTCGCTCGAGGCCTGAGGCGCTTCTCGTCAGGAACTCATTGCGTGCAGGAGCAGCGGGCAGCTTCCCGCCAAGCCTTGAATCATCAGGCGAATAAATCGGGTCAGCCACGACGGCCAACAAGCTCCTCGCGCGCGCCCTTTTGGGCGCGATCGGATTTACTAGCGCAGCAAGATTGGTGGCGATTTGCACCGATCCGGGACTGACGTGGGGCAAGGCCTGTTCGGCAAGCACCGTCATCGGAATCAGATGCAGCGGACCGTCCGGAACGAGGTGGAGCGTCTCGCCGGCAGCCAGCTCGTCGAGCGGTTTAAACAGCGAATCCATGAGCGCAACGGAAGCGGCTTCGGGCGTGCGCCGTGAGGCGCTCGGTTTCCGCCAGGCCAAGTGAAGCTCGCGGGCGAGGTGGACGACTTTATCAGGAGCCGGGATGGTGTGAACTCTCAGCTTCCCGTTGCGAACCTCGAACAACCATATGTGCGTACGGCCTACAAAATACTCGGCAACGACATGACCTTTTGGCAGCCGATCAGCCAGACGTTCGTCAAGTTCGCGAGCCTCTCCCGATCCCGGAACCGGCGGCGTGCCCGCAACTTCGTCTTCGAGCAACCGGGCTTCGGTGCGCAGCAGCGCGATGTCGCGCGTGAGGTCGTTGATCGCGTCGAGATCGGGGCTGGCGGCGTTCTGCAATCTGTCCCGCTGGAAGCGCTTGCCTGCGATGCGCACATAGATTTCGTTGCGGCGGTGTTGCGCCTCAACCGAAACCGGCGCTTGGCGCTCAAGCGAGGGTTCGGCAATCAGTCCGGCGCGCGCGCGATCGCTCGATAACAATGCCGACGTTGTGGCGTGGCGGGCGAGGAGGTCTTTGCCACGATTTCTCAAGGCCTCCGCATTCGCCAAGTGGGCCGCTATCTGAATCTCGATTGCGTCCCGGTAGCTCGCCCTGAAGGCCGCACGACTCTCAGCCTGCAGGGACTGAAGGCCGATAACTTCGAGTTGACGCAGTGCAACTATCGTGTCCCTTACTGCATCATTGGGCCTCGCGAACCGCAGTTGCGATTCGGCCCTACGTACGAGCGTGCGTGCAGAATCGAGATCGGATCCGTTGGACTTCAGGATCTCGATGGACTCTGCGAACAGCTGCGACGATCGTTCATCATGACCCGCCAGGGACTCAAGTTCTCCGAGTTCGGTCAGGGCGAGTCCCCGATAGCGATGGGTTGCCGGCAACGTGAGGCGCAGGAGCGCCTTGAGCTCGCGAGCGGCGTCCCCAGGACGCCCCGCGGCGTTGTATGTTCGCGCAAGGGACAGACGCGCTTGCGCCAGATCATGTGGCGCAGTCACGAGTGACAGCGCTTGCTCGTGATGGGATATGGCCTGATCGAGGTCGCCTTCATCACGCTCGATCTGTCCGAGTACGAACAACGAGACCGCCTGTTCGCGCTTCGAGCCAGACGCACTCCTGAGACGAATGGCCGACTGCAAGAGCTCGGACGCGCGCTCCGGCTCGCCGGCAAACATGAGCGTCGTTCCAATGCCATGCAGTGCTCGAGCTTCGCCATCCAGGTCGCCGCGCTCGCGGAGGATGTTCGCCGCTTCGTGAAACCTCGCAATGGCCTCCGTGAACCTGCCGACGACGCGCAGGGGAAGAGCGCTGTTGTGGAGCGTGTGGGCGTAATTCTCCGGATCCTCTTCGCGCGGAATCAGCGCGAGCGCCTGCTCGAATTCCCGGATTGCATCGTTGACACGGCCGTCCTCGTGGCTCTGCAAGGCCAAGCTCTGCAGCGAGAGTGCCTGCGCCGGCTCGTCCTTCGCGCGCGTGAAGTGCTCGAGGGCCGACAGAAAATCGGTGCGAGCGCGTTCCCGCTCGCCCGCGACGTCGTAAGAGACGCCTCGATAGTTGAGTGCATAACCGGCCTCATAATCATTGCCGAGTTCAACGAAGTGTTCGAAGGCGTCGGATAGGCTCTCGCGTGCGTTCTGGAGATGGCGATTCCGCATCGTTGAATCGACAAGGGACGAGTTGGCGAGTTGGTCCAGTGCGGCTCCCTCCACGCGCAGTGCCATGGCCGCGTACTGGGGGTCGTCCTCCCGATCGAGATCCCGGGCTGCCAGGGCAGCCAGTTCGCTGGCGCGCGACCAGTCGTCGAGGCGGGCATATCGCGCTCCGGCGGCATTCAGGCGGCTAAGCCCGGCGTGCCTGCGATCACCGATCTCGTCGTAAAGTCTTGCGGCCTCCTCGAATGCGTCCACAGAATTCTGGCCACTGTCGAACTCCGGATAGGCGAGGCTGCCACGCGCATCGAATCGCGCCGCCGCGACACGCTTCCCGTCAGCGTCCGTAACGGCGGGCAAGGCGACGGCTGTGACATCCGCGTATCCAGCAGATTTCGAATGATCGTTGCGTTCGATGATCACCCGCACAATTGGGTCATGCGGAGCCTCAATTAGCAAGGTTTCGACGCCCATCCGGCGGTTAGGCGCATCCGCAAACGCCTTCACATCGCCGATTGTGGTTGCGACCGACGCGCGGACGTCGACGGATTGGCCACGAATCGTGACCAGGACGGGGAGTTGAGTCGGCGCCTCGATAGCCAGCTGCTGCCTGCCTGGCCCGCGGACATCGACCCTCGTCACCACCAGCACGCGCTCGGGGGAAAGTTCCGGGGCGCATGCGGTGACCAGGATTAGGGCGAGCGGCGTCCAAGCCCAACGGACCCGCGTCCGCGATTCTGTGCGTCGTGAGTCAACCGGGCCAGCTGGCTGCATAGAAATAGTGCGCCCAGAACAGTCCGCGACTAGTTAGCACGGGCATGCGAAACGGGCAACTTGGGGGAAATTCTGGTTTGCGAGTGAGACTTTCGGGAGGGTCGCGACAGATACCCCAATGGGGGATTGTCCGAAACAGCTCGCTTGCTAATGGAGAGCCAGATGCGCTTGCAGGAAACAATTGGCCTCGGAGTCCATATTTGGATGGGGAGTTCCGGCAAAAAGTATCGCTATAGCGTCCACATGTTCGGCACCACCTTCGGCGCTTCACCCGCCAATTTCATCTACGCGCGGGAGATGAAGCCCGGTCACTTTCTGCCGATCTACATCGGCGAGACTGCCGACATTTCCGAGCCGTTCGCGGATTACCTCATCAAGCAGTGCCTCAACCTCAGTCGTGCGACCCACCTGCACGTGCACTTCAGTGCTGCAGATGAATCCATCCGTCGCGCGGAACAGTCGGACCTCCTCGAGCATTGGACCCCGCCCTGCAACAAGATGCGCTGATTGTCCTGTCAGCGCCGCGCCACGTAAGTCTTTGCCGTTAGACGTGCCGCGGCGCCGGGATGAGACTTTCGTTCCCCTGGCGACAGAACCTGATGTCAGGGAGGGCCTAATGATGGACGCGCGAATTGTCGGGTTCTTCGGCGGTGCATTACTTGCCTTGGCGGCTGTTCCGGGAATCGCGTTCGCTGCTATGACCGAGGCTCCCAAGAGCTTCTCGCTACGGAATCGAGCCCTAGATAGCGTAGAGCAAGTAGTTCTGGAGCCGATCGACCCGGAACAGCTACTGGCGGAAGACCGTGGACGCGCAAAGCTGGGAGCAAGTCCCGGTCCGCTTCGCTTCGCCGTGAGCGAGAACGTGGAAGTCAATCTCCGCAACTCGGGAACCTGGAGTGCTCTGCCGGACGGTCGCCTGTGGCGCCTTCGCATCCGGTCACCTGGCGCAATCAGCAACAATCTAGGCTTCTCCCGCTTCGAACTGGGGGAGGGCGCCAAGCTCTGGATTTACGATCCGGATGGTAAGCACGTTGAAGGCCCCTTCACCGCTAGGAATCGCAACAATAAGGGCGGGCTGTGGACCCCGATCATTCGTGGCGAAGAGATCGTCATCGAGCTCTTCGTCCCCACTGAAAGCACGGGGCTCATGCTGATTCTCGAGCAGGTCAACAAGGGCTATCGCGGTTTGGGCAAGGAGGGCGTGGACAAGAGCGGCAGTTGTAACAATGACGTCGTGTGCCCTGAGGGCAATCCGTGGACCAACGAAATTCACTCCGTCGCGCGCTACTCGATCAATGGAACTGGCTTTTGCTCAGGTCAGCTCATGAACAATACGGCGATCGATTTCAGGCCGTTCTTCCTGAGCGCCAATCACTGTGGTGTCAGTACTTCAAACGACCACACGCTGGTCTTCTACTGGAACTTTGAATCCCCGAATTGCGGTGATCTGGGCGGGGGCTCACTGGCGGAAAACCAGACGGGAGCTACCTTCCGCGCGGCGTATGCGGCGAGCGACTTCCTGCTGGTGGAGCTGGATGCCGCTCCGGTCGCGGCGAACGCCTATTTCTCGGGCTGGGATGCCAGTGGTTCGGTCGCCGCTTCTACCGTCGGAATTCATCATCCGAGCGCCGACGAGAAAGCGATTTCCTTCAATACCAATGCCGTTACCAGCACCGCGTATTACTCGAACTCGACAAGTGCCACCGCGAATCACTGGCGCGTGGACGATTGGGAGGACGGCACGACCGAGGGCGGGTCATCGGGCTCGTGTCTCTGGGACACGTCCACGCGTCGCTGCGTCGGTCAACTTCATGGAGGCGATGCCTCCTGCTCGGCAGCGACCTCACCCGACTGGTACGGCAAGCTCAGCGTCAGCTGGGATGGCGGTGGTACGTCGGCTACTCGTCTGAGAGACTGGCTCGATCCTGGCAATACGGGCGCTACGTCCTTACATGGCGACCCGCATGTCACAACCATGGATGGGACGCATTACGATTTCCAGGGGGCCGGCGAGTACGTCGTCCTTCGCGATTCTGGCGTGGCGGAAGTCCAGGTTCGCCAGGCCCCGATAGCTACGACCTTCAATCCGGGGCCGGATTCCTATCACGGCCTCGCGACCTGCGTGAGCCTCAACACGGCTGTCGCCGTGCGGGTGGGCGAACGCCGGGTCTCGTACCAGCCGAACCTCAGTGGGGTGCCCGACCCCAGCGGCCTTCAGCTTCGAGTGGACGGCGCGGTGACGACGCTTGGGCCGAATGGCATCGACCTGGGCAATGGCGGTCGGATTTCCCCAGCCTCGGCGCCTGGCAGCCTCGAGATCACCTTCCCTGAAAGGTATGCGTTGCAAGTGACTCCGGGATGGTGGGCGTCGCAGAGCAAGTGGTACCTCAATGTCGGCGTCGTTCGAGTGCCGACCGCGGGAAGCGCAGGCGCCTCGCCGGGCAAGGCGTCGAACATAGGCGGTCTTGGCGGACCAATCGCTCAGAAAAGCTGGCTTCCTGCTCTCCCCGACGGAACGTCGTTGGGACCGATGCCGGCGTCGATGCACGATCGTTACGTGGGGCTGTATGGGAAGTTTGGCGACGCCTGGCGAGTAACCAATGCGACCAGCCTATTCGACTATGCGCCGGGCACGTCGACTTCCACATTCACGATGGGAGACTGGCCGCGGGAACGGCCGCCCTGCACCTTGCCGGATGTTCGACCCGTCGAACCCACAAGCCTGGAAGTCGCACAAGACGCCTGTGCCGCGGTGCGTAATCAAAAAATGCGCGCTGGCTGCGTATTCGACGTCCGGGTAACTGGCGAAACTGGATTCGCGGATACCTATCTACGCACGGAAGGTTTCACAACTGGGAGCGAGGGGAGGCAACTACGAGACTACCAGTGCTATCGCGTTGACAAGCCAACGTCGCAGTCGGAACGCCTGATGTCGACCGTACTCAACGATCAATTCGGCAGCAGCAAGTCGCGACTCGGCAGAATCACAAAGATCTGCACGCCTCTGAGCAAGGACAACAAGCAAGTTGCCGACGAGGAACCACATCTGGTGTGCTACGAAACGCTTGACCGAACCGACCCCCAACGACCTGTAGTTACTACAAATCAGTTCGGGGCAGCGCAGATGTATGTACGTGAGGCGCAGGAACTCTGTGTGCCGTCCACGAAGAAAGTAATGGAGTAAAATCGTCTAGCGCAGTAGGAAGATCTTATCGAGTAACTGTAATCCAGCGTCTAACACGCTGCGAACCAGGGAGTCGGGAGTTCGAATCTCTCCGGGCTCACCGTATCTGGAAGGCCGAAGTGGCCCAACGCGGGCCGCCTCGGCTTTCCAGTGTTCAGCTCCGAGGGAGTTCGAAATCACACTGCGCAGCCGTACCGCCATCGAGGGAACGCGCGAAGCACGTTGAGAGACCTCACCGCGGGGCGTTACGATCGTTAGCGAACACTACTTGGCGTGTAATAGGTCGCGACTTCGGCTCGCGCTGCCTGGATTGGTCAGCGCGAACAAACGCCAAACAGACGAACGACAAATTACCTAAGGCTGACTCATGGCATTAGCCGACTGGTTCAAAGAGTTCTGCACGACGATACAAGTTCAAAACATTGGAACAATCTCTACACGTTACAAGGCGATTACGCGGCGGCTTAATACAGACTTTTGGACAACGACGTCAGAGACCGCGCATAGCCTATACGTTGGATCCTACGGAAGGGGCACAGCAATTGCTGGTTTTAGCGACCTTGACATGATCATGCAGTTGCCGTTTGCCGTATATCAACAGTATGACGCACACGTCGGAAATGGACAGTCAGCACTGCTTCAGGCTGTCAAGACGTCCATCGAGCGGACATACCCGACAACAAGTATCAAGGCGGATGGGATCGTCATTCTGGTCCCGTTCAACGACGGAATCACATTCGAAGTAGTTCCGGCATTCCTGAACACAGATAATAGCTACACGTTTCCACGAGCAAATAGCGGTGGCAGCTGGGGCACAACCGACCCAAAGCCAGAAATTGACGCGATCCATGCCCGCAATACCGCATGCAACGGCAATCTCGTGTCTCTCTGCCGCATGATGCGATCTTGGAAGGGCACATGGGATGTTCCCATTGGCGGGCTTCTTATTGATACACTTGCGTATCAATTCATCGAGACGTACGAGTACAGAGATAAGTCATACCTGTACTACGATTTCATGTGCCGCGATTTTTTTCGTTGGATGGCCGATCAAGACAGCAATCAGGAGTATTGGAAGGCGCCTGGAAGTGGGCAGTACGTTTTTGGAAAAGGATTATTTCAATATAAGGCAACTCGCTGCTACAACATTGCCAGAGAAGCTATTGCCCATGAAACTGCAACACCTAAACAGGAATGGTCAGCAAAACAAAAATGGAGAGAGGTCTTTGGAACCGCGTTCCCAAACTAGCGATACAGCTGAGTCACGAAGAGTTCTGGAGAGCCAACTGCGTGATTGTTACGGGCGTGCTGTCTATTCACACAAGACACATGAGAAGTGCGCGGATATCCTGCTAGGTAGGCATGCAACGATAAAGATGTGGCAGATCATACTCTCGGCACTTACGACAGCTGGCTTCATTGCAACTGTTTTTGGCGCGGGTTCCGTTGGAGCGATTGCGGGGACACTAATATCTACTGTCCTACTTGCTCTCAATTCCTATACGAAGAACTACGATTTGGGCGAACTGGCCCAGAAGCACAAGCAGACGGCAAATGATCTTTGGATTGTTCGCGAAAAATACTTGTCGTTGCTTGTGGACCTAGCAATGCGAGAAAGGCCAATCGAAGGCTTGCAAGCGCAACGAGATATTCTTGTCGAGCAGTTGCATGCCATACATAGCGCGGCGCCGAGCACCACACCTAAGGGTTACAAGAAGGCGCAAGACGCACTGCAACGAAGACAGGAGTTGACGTTTACGGATACAGAGATCGATGCGTTCTTGCCGGCGGAGCTAAGAAGGTCGCGCGAAGCGTAACGACGTTCAAGGCAAGAACTTCTGACGATGAATCCATATTACGTGTACGCACCAAAGGTTACTCGGGCAGTATGAGCCGGACTCATGTCATGCCCCGATCAGGCGTTCGCGCGACGTGTCAGCCGGAACTCCATCCTCGGCCGCCCGCAAGTAGTGACGGCCTTACTTAGTATCAACGACGACACTCACGCGATTGATGTCGCCGCCGACACGCCACTGTTGTGGGCGCTCCGTGAGAATCTGAACCTACCCGGCACCAAATACGGCTGCGGCATCGCCCAATGCGGCGCCTGCACCGTCCACCTCGACGGCAAACCCATCCGCGCCTGCGTAACCCCCGTCTCCGCCTGCATCGGCAAACGCATCACCACCATCGAAGGTCTCGGCACTCCGGACAAACCCCACCCGGTCCAGCTCGCCTGGGCGGACATCGGCGTCCCCCAGTGCGGCTACTGCCAGTCCGGCCAGATCATGTCCGCCGCCGCGCTACTCGCCGAGCACCCGAACCCGACGGACGAACAGATCGACGTCGCCATGGCCGGCAACCTCTGCCGCTGCGGCACCTACAACCGCATCCGCGCCGCCATCCACAAGGCCGCCGCCATCATGGCGAAGAGACCCGCGCCGACATGAGCGCCGTCCCCGTCACCCGCCGCCAATTCCTGAAGGTCACCACCGCCGCCGGCGGCGGCCTGCTCATCGGCTTCTACCTCCCGAGACTCGAAGCCGCCACCGTCAACGCGAAGCCCTGGACCGCGCCGCCCCAAGGTGCCGAGATCAACGCCTGGCTCGCCATTGACGCTGACGGCAACGTCACCATCCGCGTGCCCCACACCGAGATGGGGCAGGGCGCCCTCACGTCCGTCGCGATGATGATCGCCGAGGAGCTCAACGTCGACTGGACCCGCGTGCGCGCCGTGTTTGCCGATCCCCAGCGACACCTCCTCAACGACAACGAATACAAGTCCATGAACACGTCCGGCTCCGCCGTCGTGCGCCGCCAGCATCCCCACATCATGCAGGCCGGCGCCTCCGCGCGAGAGCGGCTCAAGGAAGCCGCCGCCCGCGCCTGGGGCGTCGAGCGAAGCCAGGTCGAAGCCAAGCTCGGCACGCTCAAAGCCGGCCAGCGCAGCGGCAGCTTCGCCGAGTTCGCGACCGCCGCCTCGAAGATCACGCTCCCCGAAGAGCCCGCGATCAAGAAGCCCGGCGACTGGTGGCTGCTCGGCAAGCCGCTCAAGCGGCTCGACGTCGAGGTGAAGTCGAACGGCAGCGCGGTGTACGCCATCGACGTGCAAGTGCCCGGCATGGTGTACGCGGCCGTCAAGGCCTGCCCCGCGCCCTGGGGCACCCTCAAGAACTACGATGACAAGGCTCTTAAAAGCCGTCCCGGCATTCTCCTCGTCACCGCACTCAAGGCCGTGCCCGGCAAGACCGACAACTCGGATCTGCAGGACTGCGTCGCCGTCGTCGCCGACAGCTGGTGGCGCGCGAAAACCGCGCTCGAGGAGGTGACGATCGACTGGGATTACGGCCCGTACGCGAACGTCAGCTCCAGCTCCCAGCTCACCCTGGCGCGCCAGCGCCTCGGGCAGGCCGGCACCGTCGTCGCCGAGAAAAGCGAAGGCGCGCTCTACGTCGGTGAGTCACGCAAGGTGACCGCTGAGTATCACCGCCCCTGGGAAACCCACGCCCGCATGGAGCCCATCAACGCAACCGTCAGCGTCACGCCCGAACGCGTGGACGTCTGGTCGCCCACCCAGGACCAGTCTACCGCGCTCGAGCTCGCCGCCGACCAGGCCGGCCGCGACATCAAGGACGTGTACGTCCACACCGTCTTCCTCGGCGGCGGCTTCGGCGGCAACGGCGGCGGCGCCACCGCCGTCACGCGCCAGGCGACCGAGCTGTCCAAGCGACTCAAGCGGCCGGTCAAGGTGATCTGGACCCGCGAAGAGGACATGGCCCAGGACAAGCAGCGCCCGCCTAACGTCACCCGCCTGACCGCGGCACTGCGCGCCGACGGCCTGCCGTACGCCTGGACCACGCGCTCCCTCTGGTACACGCAGGACGGCATCGCGCGCGTCGGCCCCGCGACCGCGCACTACGCCATCAGCAACATGCCCTACCAGGTGCCCAACCGCCGGCACGAGGCGATCAACGCCAAGTCCCACGTGCCGGTCGCGACCCACCGCGCGCCCGGCACCAACCAGAACGGGTTCATCGTCGAGTGCTTCGTGGACGAGGTCGCCATCGCCGGCGGCTGGGATCCGCTCGAGTGGCGCCTCGCCATGACCGCGGGCCTCGCCGACTGGCAGCTCGTGCTGCGGACGCTCAAGGACAAGTCCGGCTTTCGCACCGACGTGCCGAAAGGGCAGGGGATGGGCGTCGCCATCGTCGAGGACCACGGCTCCCTCTGCGCCGCCTGCGCGACCGTGCGCGTGAGCCCGGCCGGCGAGCTCAAGGTCGAGAAGGTCGTGATCGTCATCGACAGCGGCCACGTGATCAACCCGCACAACGCTGCCGAGCAGCTCGAGGGCGGCGTCGCCTGGGAGCTCTCGCATGCCTGGATGGGTGGCCTCGAGATGAAGGAAGGCCGCTTCGTGAACACCAACTTTGACAGCTATCCGCTATTGCGGATCCACCAGATGCCGCAGGTCGAGGTGCACTTTGCTCTCTCCGGCGGGACGAAGTGGGGCGGCATCGGCGAGCCGGCGGGGCCGCCGACGCCGCCGGCGGTGGCGAATGCGATCTGGTACGCGACGGGGAAGCGGTTGAGGTCGACGCCGTTTAAGAACCACGATCTGAGCTGGGGCTAGCGTCGGGGGTTCACCCCATATCGCTACTGAAGGTATCTTTTCGTCGCTCTGGAGTAGACTCGCTCAAGTAACTGACCGCTAAGAGCCGATACGGGACTCGTCCAGAGCCTTATATGTCGGACATGGCCGGCAGAGTGTTCATGAGCTACGCCTCGCGCGACGCGGACATCGCGCGCGAATTGTGCGCGGGGCTCGAAAGCGCAGGCCTCCCGTGCTGGATAGCGCCGCGCGACGTGCGGCCCGGGGAGCCCTACGCGGCGGCAATCGTGCAGGCACTGAACTCCTGTCGCATGCTTGTCCTCGTTCTCTCGAAGAATTCCATGGAATCTCCGCACGTGCTGCGTGAGGTCGAGCGGGCCTGTTCGAAGAGAAGGCCCGTGCTGTCGGTCCGCGTCGATGCCGCGGACTTGCCGGCAGAGCTTGAGTACTTTGTAAGCTCGACTCACTGGCTTGACGCTTCCGGCGGTCCGGTCAAGAGAATTCTCCCGGCGCTCATCGAGTCCGTACGCAGCGGGCATGCCAGCCAAATCGCCCTTGAAGCGCCTTCCACCGTCATTGCAGGCAAGGCGTTGTCTCGCTGGCGAAAGCCGGCGCTCGCTTCCGCGGCGGCTGTCCTGGCCGTCGGCCTTATTTTTGCCCTTGCCGACAGGACGTGGCTTTCAACACTGCGAGACCCGCAGCAGTCTTCGGAAGCCGCGCGGTCTGCGGCCCCGGAAACATCGGTCGCGGTGCTGCCATTTATCGACATGAGCGAAGAAAAGGATCAGGGATATTTTTCAGACGGCCTGACCGAGGAACTGCTGAATTTGCTCGCACAGAATCCGAATTTGAAGGTAGCTGCACGGACCTCGTCGTTCTACTACAAAGGCAAGGATTTCAAACTGGCGGACGTCGCGCGCGAACTGAACGTCGCGCATATCCTCGAAGGATCGGTGCGCAAAATTGGCAACCGGGTACGTATCACCGCCCAGCTTATCCGCGCCTCGGATGGTTACCATCAGTGGTCGCAAGTCTTCGATCGGCAGCTGGACGACATCTTCAAGGTGCAGGATGAGATCGCAGCGGCCGTGGCCGGGGCGTTGAACCTGAAACTGCTTCCAGCGCACAGGGAATTGAGTGCAGGAAGCCGCACCACCGATCCCGCGGCGCATACGCAATACCTGCTGGGCCGGCAGTTCTTCAATCGCACCAACATCGACGACTTTCGCAGAGCCGTCGCGGCCTATCAGAAGGCGATCGCGATCGATCCTAACTATGCGTCGGCCTACGCCGGCCTTGCAGTCGCAGAGAGCGAGCTGTCCCGTGATCCCGGGAATTCGGTTGCGCAGGTGGTGGCCGGGCAGAAGCGCGCGCTGGAGGCCGCCGACCGGGCAATAGCCATCGATCCGGCACTCTCGGAAGGCTACGCAGCGCGCGGGTTTTTGCGGTTCACGATCAACTGGGATTGGGCCGGCGCCGAGGCGGACTTATCGCGCGCATTCGCGCTCGATCCCGGCTCCTATCGAACCTACACCTGCTACGCGTGTTTTCTTGCAAGCCTCGGGCGCTTGCCTGAAGCACTCGAGATAAACAGGAAAGCGCTTGAACTGGATCCCCTTTCGGCGGACACGTGGTTCCGCCGCAGCATCCAGCTGAATGCCGCCGGAAGACTGCCGGAGGCTCGCCAGGCGGCGATGCGTGCTCTCGAGATCAGTCCGGAGCATGCATTCGCATGGTTCAATCTCGGAGTTGCCTCGCTACTGGAGCATGACCCGCAGAGGGCGCTGACCGAGTTCCAGAAAGCGAGTAAAGCACGCCGGGAAGCGGGCGTGGCGATGGCGGAGCACGACCTCGGGAACGTCGCTGCTTCGCAGCGAGCGCTGGATGCCTTGGTCGCGGAGTATGCATCGACTAACGCGTACCAGGTCGCCGAAGTGCACGCCTGGCGCCGGGATCCTGATGCGGCCTTTGACTGGCTCGAGCGTGCATACGAGCAACACGATGCGACGCTCGTCCAGCTGAAATTCGATCCGCTTCTTCGCAACCTTCATTCGGATGCGCGCTTCGCGAAGATGGTGAGCAAGATGCGATTGCCCCCCTGAGGTGTCGCCCGTCACCCAGCGCTCACTCGCGCCTGAACACGGCGTAGGAGAAGCGCTGCACCGCGCCTCCGGGGGTCGTATGAGCTTCCTGTCTCGACGTCGATAGGACGAACGGCGTTCCGAGTCGTGCCGCGAGGGTTTCCGGGCTGTAGCGTTGGACCGGCAAGCCGCTGCATTTTTCGGGGCCATCCAGTGCGAAGGTCGCGATGATGACGGTCGCTCCGGGAAGCGTGGCGGCCTGCAAGGCCGCGACATAGGCGCTTTGCCGATCCGGAGTCGTGAGG
>Ga0307415_100000433_pt1 | contig 17958 bp, 19 predicted proteins | sample DK1Cmetagenome_FD_204524 | JGI IMG/M metagenome (GOLD analysis project Ga0307415, IMG submission 204524) | Maize rhizosphere microbial communities from greenhouse at UC Davis, California, United States - DK15-C-2 | ecosystem: Host-associated > Plants > Roots > Rhizosphere > Soil | place: USA...
CGTGCTCGAGAAATGCGGCTTCCGACCCGTCGGTGACCCGGTGGTCGGCGCCGATGGTGTCGAGGAGCTCACATACGTCCTGGAGGGACAGTCACCGATCGTCGGCCCGTAGGTGATCCCGGTCGCTACCGCTGCCGTCGATCGCCCGCCGGTACCGGTCGGCCAGCGTGCGCAGCGCGTCGACCAGCTCGGGCGAGTCGACGACGGTGAAGTCCGCGTCCAGCATTCCCAGGTAGACGGCGAGCATGTGCGGATTGTCGGAGCCGGGTTCGAACGAGCACCGGCCGTCACCGGCCGGGGTCACGTCCACCGGTATCGGAAGCCGACGGCGCACATGGGCCGCGGGTGCGTGCACGGTGACCCGTGCCCGGTACCGCCAGGTCGCCTCGCCCACCCCGCGGGCCACCCGGGCCGCGATCTCGCGGTCGGGCGGCAGTCGACGCGGGGTGAACCGGGGGCCGGTCGGCGTGCGCGGTTCGATCCGGTCGACCCGGAACGTGCGCCAGTCGTCCTTGTCGCAGTCCCAGGCCACCAGGTACCAGCGCCGCCGGTCGTTCACCAGCCGGTACGGCTCGACCGAGCGTCGACTGGCGGCCCCCGAGTGCGTCCGGTAGTCGAACCGTAGTCGTTCGTGGTCGCGACACGCACCCGCGATGACCGTCAGGACCTCCGGGTCCACGCGCGGTCCCGGCGACGGCATCGGCAACGTGGAGGACTGGAAGGCGCTGATCCGGCGGCGCAGCCGGGACGGAAGCATCTGCTGCAGCTTCGCCAGCGCCCGTACCGACGTCTCCTCTATACCCGCGACCGAAGCGCTGGCCGCCGTACGCAGTCCGACGGCGACCGCCACGGCCTCGTCGTCGTCGAGCAGCAGCGGCGGCAGCGCACCGCCGGCACCGAGCCGGTACCCGCCGGCCACGCCCTTGCGCGCGTCGACGGGATAGCCGAGCCGGCGCAACCGATCCACGTCACTGCGGATGGTGCGGGTGGTGACGCCGAGCCGGGATGCCAGCTCCGTACCGGTCCAGTCGCGTCGCGCCTGCAACAGCGACAGCAGGCGCAGCAGACGAGCCGATGTCTCCAACATTTCCCGATCCTCGCGACCAATGAGGAAGGAACACTTCCGCTATCTATCCTAGGCTCATCTCCATGGTGGCCAAGGCCCGTAGACGAGGAGAGACGCGATGAGCGACAGTGTCCGCCCCTTCCGCATCGAGGTACCGCAGACCGACCTCGACTATCTGCACGACCGGCTCGCCAACGCCCGCTGGCCGGGCGAGCTGCCCGGTGTGGAGTGGACCCGCGGTGTCCCACTCGGCCACCTGAAGGAACTCGCGGATTACTGGCGCATGGGGTACGACTGGCGAGCCCAGGAGGCCCGGCTCAACGAGTACCCGCAGTTCACCACGGAGATCGACGGTCAGCGCATCCACTTCCTGCACGTGAGGTCCGACCGCGCCGACGCCAAGCCCCTGCTGATCACGCACGGCTTCCCCAGCTCCGTCGCCGAGTTCCTGTACCTGATCGAGCCGCTCGTCAACCCGGCCACGGGCCCGGCCTTCCACGTCGTGGCCCCGTCCCTGCCCGGGTACGCGTTCTCGACCCCGCTGAGTGGGCCCGGCTGGGCGATGGCTCGCACCGCCCGAGCCTGGATGGAGCTCATGCGCCGGCTGGGCTACCAGCGGTACGGCGTGCACGGCGGCGACGTGGGTGCCGGCGTGTCGGGCACGGTCGGCGGTCTCGACGGCGAGCACGTCATCGGCGTACATGTCGTGACCGATCCGCTGACCGCCGCCAACACCGCCACATTCCTGCCCGGAATGGCTGACCGGCTCGACCGCGACGATCCGGTCGACGCGCTGATCCTGCAGCGGATGGACGCGTTCACCAACGACGGCTCCGGATACCTGGCCATCCAGAACACGCGACCGCAGACCATCGGCTACGGCCTGGTCGACTCACCGCTGCTGCAACTGGCCTGGATCGCCGAGAAGGTCCACGAATGGACCGACCTACCGGTCGACCGCGACCAGCTCCTCACCACGGTCAGCCTGTACTGGTTCACCGGCTCGGGAGCCAGCGCCGCGCACACCCTCTACGACCAGATGCACTCGACCGAGTGGGGCGCGCCGCCGTCCGTACCGCAGGGCTTCGCGGTCTTCGGCGCCGACCCGACCGTCCGCCGGTTGGTCCCCGCCCCGGCCGATGCGCACTGGACCGAGTTCCAGCGCGGCCTGCACTTCCCGGCCATGGAGGCGCCCGCCGAGCTGGCGGCCGACCTGCAGGCGTTCTTCGGACCGTTGGACTGACCGGCCGGGTCGGGCGCGGCGCGTCTACATGAGAGGCTCTGCGCGTGGCGGAAGGGGTGCCGGTCGAGGTCACGGTGAGGGACGTGATCGACGCGGATGTCGAGGTGTTCTTCGAGTACCAGTTGGATTCGGACGCCTCCCGGATGGCGGCGGTCGCCGCCCGTGATCGTGAGGCCTTCTTCGCCCACTGGGCGCGGTTGCGGGCGGATGAGTCGGTGATCACCGCGACGGTGATCGCGGACGGTCGGGTGGCGGGCAACGTGGTCAGCTGGGTGACGATGAGCCGGCGGTGGGTCGCGTACTGGATCGGCCGCCAATTCTGGGGTGTCGGCGTCGCGACGCGGGCCGTCGGTCTCGTGCTTCTCCAGGTGCGGGAGCGACCGCTGTACGCCTACGTCGCGGCGCACAACCAGGGCTCGCGCCGGGTGCTGGAGAAGTGCGGTTTCCGGCCCTTCGCCGCCGAGGTCGGCGCCGGCGGGGTCGAGGAACTCACCTACGTGCTGGACCTAGGTGACACGGCTCAGGTGGGGCAGTAATGCGGGAGGAAGGTAGTCCCACGGGTTGGGCCCGCCGTAGGCCTACGCATGAGGCGTCGCGCGGCCCAGCACGACCGCGGCGTAGCCGCCGAGCAGCGCGAGGAGTCCACCCGACACGAGGGGTCGCACCCACGCTCCGCCATCGCGAAACACCATCTCGCCGGTCAGGGCCACGGCGCAGGCCAGCACGGCCGCCGCACCGCGGTCGTGCGCGAGGAGCAGGAGCGAGACGAATATCGCGCAGCCCAGCGCCAGGAAGCTCACCAGCACGGCCAGTGCCGGCCACCCGGGCCGAATGGCCGTCGTACCGACCCCGATGACCGCCCCGGTGGTGGCCAGCACCAGGGCGACCGCGAGGTACTGCCCGACCGCCCGGAGCAGGGCCAGGCGGGCCCGGCGCCCGAACCCGCCCAACCGGTGGGTGGTGCGCAGCAGCCGCCGGATCCGGTGCCGGTACGACGAGACGCACCATCGGACGGCGCCCATGCTCAGCGACAGGCCGACCGCGGCGAGGGCGACCGCGGCACCGGCGCCCGGGTCGGTCCGCGGGCCCGGCAGGACCGGGACGAGGACCAGCGCCGGCGCGAGAAACCCGAGGGCCAGCCCAGCCAGAACGCTGCGCGGTTCGGACCGTCCAATCCCGAGACGTGGGGCGGCGGCCGGTACCGGCTCGGCCGGTTCACGGGGCACCCGCCGGTACATCTCCTCGGCGAGGGCGAACACGGTCGGCATCGCGTACCGCTCGCGCGCCGACCGGTCGGACAGGCCGGCGAACTCCAACGCCGCCGCCACCTCCAGGGGATCCACCGCCGAGGCGCAGACGGCCTCCATCGCCTGGCACAGATCGTCGATCCCCACATACCGGTCCGCGTGTGCGGGACCGATCTCGGCGATCCACGGGGCGGGGGAGGGCATTCCCAGCACGGCCGGCGCGTTCACCGCGCCCGCTCCAGCGACCGGTAGATTTGGCCGAACGCCGTGATGGTCTTCTCGACGGTGAACAGATCCAGGGCCCGCCGCCGGGCGGCCGCCGCCAGCCGGCGCCGCCGCGCCGGGTCGCGGAGCAGGGCGAGGCAGGCCCGGGCCAGCGCCGCCGGGTCCCGGGGCGGCACCAGGAGTCCGGTCTCGCCCAGGGTCTCGCCGACGCCACCGACGTCGGTGGCCACGCACGCCCGGCCCGACGTCATCGCTTCGATCAGCGTGTACGGCAGGCCCTCGGAAACGCTGCACAGCACGACGATGTGGCCCGACCCGTAGGCCTCCCGAAGCGTCGGAGCCCGCCCCTCGAACGTCGCCGCCGACCCGGCACCCAGATCGTTGGCCAGGTGCCGGCAGTAATCGAGATAGTCCTCCCGACCGGGCGGAGGCGACCCGTACATCCGCAGCCGAGCGTCGGGGATCTCCCGCCGCACCAGCGCGAAGGAGCGCAGCAGGGTCGCGATGTCCTTGATGGGGTCGACCCGGCCGACCCACACGATGCTCGGCTCGTCGGGCTCGGAGTCGAGCGCCGGGAAGTCGGCCGGGTTGACACCATTGTAGACAGTTCGGACGACCGACGGGTCGGCGCCCAGGCGCTCCTGCCACCGTCTGTTGTAGACATTGCAGGACGTGATCACGGCGGCCTCGCGGTAGCCCAGCGCGCAGAGCCGGCGCAGGAAGGCCAGGTACAGCGCCCTGACCGGCCACCGGTACGCGCCGTTGCGGGCGTGCAGGTACTGCTCCCGCAGGTACACCCCGTGCTCGCTCACGACGAGCGGGGTGCCATGGAGCCACTTGCTGGCCAGCGCCGGCAGCAGGCCGAGCCCGCTGGTCGAGGCATGCGCCAGGTCGGCCCGTACCGGCGGATCGACCAGCGGCCGAAGCGCGTGTTCGAGCAGCTCCAGGGCCACGAGCGCATCGTGGACGGTCGGCACCGTCGCCCCGTCGGGGCCCGGGTCGCCCTCATGCCAGGCGTCGTCGAGCACCCGCACCGCCTCCTCGGTGGTGAATTCCGCGGTCAGGCTCTCACGCTGTCCATGCCTGACGAGCGCCCGCAACACCGCGCCGAGGCGGTCCGGCGCCGCGGCCGACGGATCGAGCAGGACATCGAGGAGCTCGGCCAGGATCGTCCGGAATTCGCGACTGCCGCGCCGGCGCCGTCGGGTGGCCGGCGGAGCCGGTGGCCAGACGGGCACCGCCCGCACCGACGCCACGTTGCCCGGCATCGGCCACGCCCGCCTCTCCGTACCGGTCGCGACCAGGGCGACCACGTGGAAGGTGTGGCCGGGCAGCGCGCGGATCAGTTGGTCGCACCACACGCTCACCCCGCCGAACTCGTACGGATAGGTGCCCTCGGTCACCAACGCGACCTCGGTCACGTCAGACCGATCGGTGAGCCGTCGACGGGAAACCGTCGGCCGCCTCGACCGGCCGGCCGTGATTCCAGATCCGGTCGAACTCCTGAAGGAAATGGCGGTACCACCGGGGGTCTCGGCCCGGTGACAGGCGTAGCACCGGCTCGGGACCGGCCGAGCGGTGTGCGTATATGTCGACGTGGATACGACCGTCGGCGTCGTCCGGGTCGACCATCGTCAGGCCGAAGGCCGGCACGAACCTGAGAAACCGGACCTCGAGCCGGTCGACGAACTCGGCGGAGCCGGCCAGTTGGCGCAGGAGGTCGACGGTCGGCCTCAGGCGATTCTCGAAGATCTCGGGTGCGTCGGGAATGGTGCTGCGGCGGGCCGCCTCCAGCACGGCCTCGCTGCCCGGCTCGATCAAGGCGATCTTTATGTGCGCGCCCTTCGCCAGCCGGCGCTCCAGCTCGTCGACGTGGTTGCGAATGGTCCGGCTGAGGCTGACGCCGACGAGCCGGATGTCGGTGGCGCCCCGCAGCTCCACGTCCAGGCCGGAGGTGGACGGGGACAGGTACTGGTCGGCCGACACTGATCCACCCGACTGGCGCACCAGCGAAACAAGATCGTTGGTGGCCGCCTCGAGCGCCACGACCTGCCGGCGCGTGCCCAGCGACCCGATCGCGACGAGGGCCAGCGTCGCCAGGGTCGCGGCCGCGATGATCTCGGCCGTGACCACGTTGAACACGCCGAGCAGGCCGATGGTCAGGGCGATCACGACGGTCACGTACAGGTCGAGATTCCGGCCGGTCGCCAGGTTATCGCGCAGCCGCGCCCAGGGTCGCATGGCCCCTATGATGGCATCGCCGCGGTAGGCCCACGGCTCAGCGGTTGAGGTGGTCCCGCAACGCGTCGAGCCGACCATCCCAGTCGCGGGCCAGTGCGGCCAGGAACTGTTGCGCCACCTGCATCGGGGCGGAGCGCAACCGGTACCGGACCCGGCGCCGCTCGCCCGGCTCGGCCGTCACCAGGCCGGCCTCGGCCAGCAGGGCGAGGTGTTTGGCGATCGCCTGCCTGGTGATCGGCAGACGATCGGCCAGGTCGGTGGCGGTGGCCGGACCGCCCGAGGCCAGCGCGGCCAGGATGCCGCGCCGGCTCGGGTCGGCCAGGGCGATGAAGACCTGTTCGGCGATCGCCTCGACGCCGTCCCCCTTGTCAGGCGGCATTGAGGTACGTGACCAGATCGTCCAGCTCGCTCGCCCAACCCTCGGTGTTGCCCTCGTACGCCTTGCGGTAGGCGTCCTCCGGCAACTGGGCGAAGCCGGACTCGACCACGGTCAGTCGCGTGCCGGCACCGACCGGTTCGAGCGTGAACTCGACGTAGGTGCGGCGGGGGTCGTCGTCGGGCAGGCCGTAGATGTGCCAGGTGAAGCCGAAGACCGTTGGCTCCTCGACCCGTTCGATGCGCATGTCGGCCTTGTCGCCGCTGGTCCATGTCATCCGCGCGGTTCCGCCCGGACGCAGGTCGATCGTCGCGTGATTGCCGAACCAGGTGCCCAGACCCTCCGACGTGGTGAGGGCGGCCCAGACCGTGGCCGGCGGGTGGGCGAGCTCGACGGTCCGCTCGATGCGATCGGGGAATCCCATGACAGCCTCCAATAAGTAGCAACCGTTCAGTTGCTACTCACACTATTGCAACCGTTGGGTTGCGTCAAGGGTTCGGACGGTGGCTGTCGCGATCTCGCATGCAGCCAAGGACATCGATTAACGGCGGCTCGTTGTCCAACGGTGTCCAACCCCATCCGGTATCGGGCCACGGATGGCCCAGCATGGTGGCCAGACCGCGTCGCCTGACCCGTCACCCTTGGGAGCCCTCCGATGAGACACCGTGTCGCGAGACTGTCCCCCCGCCGGATCGCCCTCATCGTGCTCGGCCCACTCGCCGTATTCGGCGCCGTCGCCATGTCCGCCGGCGGCGCGCAGGCCGCGGTGGACACGACCCCGCCGACCAGGCCGGCCCGCCCGGTCGCGAACCCGATCACTGAAATCAACGCGACCATCCGCACGAGCGGCTCGACCGACAACGACCGGGTCGCCGGCTACGTGGTGCAGCGGCAGGTCAACGGAGTCTGGACCGACTGGTCCTCGTCCAACATCGAACCCAGCATCGTCTATCTGCAGCCGCTGACGCCGGGCACCACGTACACGGTGGTCGCGGTGGCGTTCGACCCGGCGGGCAACCGATCGCAGCGCTCCGACCCGCTCACGTTCACTACGACGAGCCAGCCGGCACCGACCTGCCTGGTCAGGTTGCAGGTCATGAGCGCACAGACGTACTTCCTGAATCCCACCATCGACAACCGGACGACGACCGCGGTGACCAACTGGACGATGACCTTCACGATGCCGGCCGCGCATACGGTGTCGTACATCTTCAACGCCACCCTCGCGCGCAGCGGCGACGCGGCCACGGTCACACCGGCATCCAACACCGCCCAGATCAACCCGGGTGGCCAGGCGTATTTCGGAATCTTCGCCAACCGCCCGTCGGGTTCGCCGCTACCGAGCGGCTTCAGGGTCAACAGCCCGGCCACCGGACCGCTCACCTGTACCGTGATGTGATCGCGACGGGAGTCAGCCGTGGCGATCGGGTCCGGCCCGGGTGATGGTGACCCGGAGCAGGACCCGCCGGTCGCGGACCATGGCGGCCCGGTAGTCGTCCCAGTCCGGGTGCTCTCCGGAGACGCCACGGTAGTAGTCGACGAGCGGTTCCATGGCGTCGGGCAGCCTGACGACGCTGGCGCGGCCCTCGATGAGTACCCAGTCGCCGAAGAACGCATCGGTGAAGACGCACAGCACGACGCGGGGGTCGGCGGCCAGGTTGCGGGTCTTTGTCGCGGTCTCGCGGGTACTGATGACCGCGTGACCCGCCTCGTCCACGCCGACCAGGACCGGCGAGACCTGGGCGCGCCCGTCCGGGTGGTATGTCGTCAGGACGGCCCGGTGATTGTTCCGCACGAACTCGCGGGCGAGATCGATATCCATGGTCACACCGAACCTCAGGTGAGGCGGACGGACAAGCCCTTGCCTTCGAACTCGCGGCACACGAAGGTCGGATCGGAGGGAGTGCTCAGGGCGTCGTCGCACGTGTAGCCGATGTCGGCGAACGCCCGGATCGCTGCCGGGGTGTCCTTGACCCGCTCGGTGACCAGCCAACGGGCGAACGCGCCACGGGCGATCTTCGCGTGCACCACGACGAACTTCGGCTTCCGGGTCGCCGGGTCGACGGTGAGGAATCTCGGCGTCACCACGCGGTCGGCGTCCACGTAGGGCAGCACGGTCTTGCTGTACTCGTTCGCGGCCAGGTTGACGATGCGCCCGGAGGCCGGCAGTTGCCGGGCGATCGAGTCGCCCCAGAACCGGTAGAGGCTCGCGTACCGGCCGGGCGGCAGCCGGTAGCCCATCTCCAGCCGGTACTGGCAGATGCCGTCGAAGGGCCGCAGGATCCCGTACAGGCCGGACAGGATCCGCAGGTGCCTGTCGGCGTGGGCGCGGTCGGCCGCCGTGAAGGAGTCGATCTGGAGGCCACTGTAGATGTCGCCGACGAACGTGGCGGCCGCCGGCGCCTGCCGCCGCGGCTCGGTGCTCCAGTCGGCGTACTGCTCCTGAGTCCTCGCCGCGATGTCAGCCGAGATCGTCATGATCCTGGCCAGTTGCTGTCGGGTGAGCGTGCGCAGGTAGTCGACGAGCTCACCGGCCCGATCCAGCAGCACCGGCACCCCGCGCGGCCTGATGCCCGACGCCGGGACGCGCATCGTCTTCGAGCTGTGCATCAGGATGATCATGAGCCGACCCTACCTGATGATCATATCACCTCACGCGCTCGTGGTGATGCGGACGTTCGCGGTGCCCCGCGGGAGGGCGGCATCGTCGACCCCGGTCGGCTACAGGCGGGTGAGGACCTGCTTGGTCAGCGTCGTGAGCTTGTCGACCGTCGCCGCCGGATCGTCGAGCTTGTCGGTGTACGAGTAGAGCAGCACCGAGACGATGACCAGCGCGTCGCGGTGGTGCGTCTCGATCGAGGCCTCATCGTCGTCGAAGTTGCCGAAGGCCTCCTCGCCCACACCGCTGATGGCCGTCGGGTTCTTCGTCTGCGACTTGTCGAAGTCGAACTGCTTCTTGGCGCCCAACGGTGAGACCATCACCGACACGAATACGTACGAGGTGCCCGAGGCGTCATCCAGCGCGCAGCCCTTGAGGAACGCGCCGCCCTTGGGCTCCTTCTCGCCCGCCGGTTCGCCGAAGAACGCCTGCAGCTCCTCATTGGTGAGCAGGGTGCAGGGGTCGACCTTGTCGAGATCGACCTTTCCCTGTCCGGCCGCCGGCTGGCCACCCGCCGGCTGGCCACCGGCCGGTACCCCGTCGGGCTCCGTCCGGTCACCACATCCGCTGGTCAGCGCGACAACTGCCACCACACCGAGCACCAGAGCTCGAACCCTCATGTGCCTACTCCCCACCCTCTCGGCCGCCGACTCGGGCCGCTGCCCAGCGGCTCAGCGTCCATGGCAGCACCCCGCGGCTTGCCAAAGGTGACCTGGCCTTGCCAGTTGGCGGCACCCGGAAACGGTTACCGGCGCGACGGTCACAGGGCGCAGACGGCGTACGCGCTCACGGACCAGTTGGCCACGTAGCCGGTCGCATCCTCCCTCGCGTTGATGAACGTGCCGCCGGGCGCGCCGGCGATCGGGAGCAGGGCGTCGAGGTGAGCCTGGCCGTGGGCGCCGCTGATGCCGCCGCCCGTGCCGTGCACCTGCGTGCCGGCCGGGCAGGCCACCGTGAGCACCTTGTCGTTGGAGTCCCACACGCTGGAGGCGCCGACCCGCTGCTGGCCGGGAACCGGGTCGATGCAGATGGCGTAGGCGACGGCCAACGGCGCGGTACCCGCGACGACGGCCTCGGTGGCCATGGTCTGCACAAGGACACTGGAGAGACCGCCCGACACATCGATCGTGTCGAGCACATAGGTCGGCTTTCCGGCCGACCGGCCCCCGGCGCCGATGACCTTCTTGCCGGCGGGGCACACGGCCGTCGCCGCCGCGGAGGTCGCGCCGGCCGGCGGGGCCGAGGTCGCCTCCACGATCTGATGGCCGGTGACCCCGTACCCGCAGATGGCCCAGGCCGTGAGCGACCACGCTCCGTTGTAGCCGGACGGGCCTTCGTTGGCCGTGGCCCAGATCGAGTTGGCCGGCAGGCCCAAGGGAGCGGGGTTGATGCCACCGAGCTGCACGTGATGGTCGCCGCCGACGATGTCGGCCCCACCGCCGAGAATCTTCGTGCCCGTCGGGCAGACGGCGTTGGCTCCCTTGAAGGACTCCGAGCCGGTGTCCGGGCTGGTCGCGGTGACGACGACCCGGCCGGCGACCGCGTGCGCGGGACCGGCGACGAGGATCCCGGCCGCCGCGGTGGTCAGGATGCTGGTCGCCATCACGAACCAGCGGGCACGACGGATACCCATTGCTGCACCTCACATTCGAGAGCCGGTCCTGTCTGGCCCGGGCCGGGTGCGGATGGGAGGCGCGGGCCGGCCAGGCGCCAACAGGTCCGCGGATGTGTGTCGCCTCACCGACAGGCGATTGGCATCGGGACGGCCCGTCGGTGCTGGGTTTCAGGCCGTGCGCAGGGTCAGCAGCGTGATCTCGCTCGGGGCGAACACCCGGAACGGCGGGCCCCAGAAACCCGTACCCCGGCTGGTGTAGAGCTGAGTGCGTGCGCCGTGCCGGCTCAGGCCGGCCACGGTCGGTTGATCGAGGCGGACCAGGAGGTGGAACGGCCAGATCTGTCCACCATGGGTGTGGCCGGAGATCTGCAGGTCGACGCCGTGTTCGACGGCCTGGTCGATCTGCTTGGGCTGGTGGGCCAGCAGCAGGACGGGCAGGTGCGGATCGGCGCCGGCGAGGGCGACGGCGTGGTCTGCCCTGTGGCCGGGGTGGCCCGACGAGGCCGCGGTGCGATCGTCCACACCGGCCACGATCAGCCGGGCGCCGTCGCGCTCCACCACGACATGCCGGTTGTGCAACGGTTCCCAGCCCAACTCGTGCATGTGGTCGAGCCAGCCCTGCGCCTCGCCGAAGTACTCGTGGTTGCCGGTGACATAGGCCCGGGCGAGTCGGGCGCGGACGCGGCCGAGCGGCGCGGCCTGGGTGCGCCGCCGGTCGACCGTTCCGTCGGCGATGTCGCCGGTGTGGCACACGATGTCGGCGTCCAGTTCGTTGACCCTGTCGATGACGCGCGACGACCATCGAGTACGGTCGATGGGACCGTAATGCGTATCGGTCAGCAGGACCACCCGTACGCCGTCGAGACCCGCACCCAGCCGGTCGAGCGAGACGTCGACCCGGCGGACCCGTGGCACCCGCATGGCCTCGACCCAGCCCCAGGCCAGCAGCACCATTGATACGGCGACGACGACGCCCGCGACGACCCGCGAGCGGGTGGGGTCGGCGACGCGGGCGACGGCCAGAACGACGTCGAGTACGTTGCCCACCAGCGACCACACGAACAGAACCCAGATCGCGCCGAGGGTCGAGTCGCCGGCGATGGCCGCCCAGTCCCGGCCCCGCCGGCCGTGCCCCAGGTACATCAGGACCGGGAAGGCCACAAGGCCGCCGAGGAAGACGACCGTACCGGCGGCGACCACGGCCGGCGGCCACTGCGCCCCGGAGAGCACCAGGGTGTACCAGGGCACGCCGAACAGCACAGCCAGGATCGTCGTGATCGTCAGGATGAACCTCAACGCACGCCCGGACCGCCGCGCCGGTCGCGCCGGTTCCACCACCGCCGCGGGTTCGGCCAGCGCCGCCTCCGTCGATGCCGCGACGCCGTCGGTCATGTCGCGCTCCCTCCGATCCGTTCGCCAGCATGACACGCGGTCGCGGGGGTCGGCCAACGACGTGCTGCATAATTCCGACATGATCGAGTATCGGGCGAGCTTCGACGCCGAAGTGACCTTCGGCAACGGCGGCGGTCTGCAGGCGCAAGGCTTCCGCTTGGACATCCCGGGCGAGACCATCAGCGACGGCGAGCTGGCCGCCCTGTTCGTACGGCATCTGGGCCTGCTCATGGTCGCGGAGGCACGGGTGAGCAATGTGGAGATCGTCGCGGAGCCGCACAAGGGCTCCCGCGGCGGACCGTCGGCCGACGCGCCGGCCGGCTCGGAGTACCGGATGGTCGAACTCAACCACGTCATCGTCGACGGCATGACCACGTACCCCGGCCTGCCCGGCCCGCAGATCACGCCGTACCTGACGCGGGCCGAGTCGCGTTCGCGCTACGCGCCGGGTACCGAGTTCACCATCGACCGCATCACGATGGTGAGCAACACCGGTACGTACGTGGACAGCCCGTTCCACCGGTACGAGGGTGGTGTCGACCTCGCCGGCATGCCGCTGTCCTCGTTCGCCAACCTGCCGATCGTCGTCGTGCGGGTCACCGGCGCCACGGAGCGCGGCGTGGGCCCGTTGGCGTTCACCCCGCTGGACGTCGCGGGTGCGGCCGTGTTGGTCCACACAGGATGGGATCGGCACTTCGGCACCGAGGCCTACGGTGTCGACGCTCCCTTCGTCACCCGGGAGGCGGCCGAGCATCTCATCGCCGCCGGCGCGCGGCTGGTCGGCATCGACTCCATCAACATCGACTCCGTCAACATCGATGATGTGCCCGGTGATGGCGAACGTCCCTGCCACTCGTTGCTGCTGGGTGCGCAGATCCCCGTACTGGAGCACCTGACCGGGCTGGACCAGCTCCCCGCCACCGGTGCCGTTCTGCACGCGGCGCCGCTGCGGATCCGCGATTTCGGTAGCGTCGCGGTCCGCGCCTACGCGCTCGTGCCCGCAAGCCTGTGAACCAGCGATGCGCCGGGCCGCCCTTCGTGCCGGTGGCCCGGTAAGATGCTGTGCGTGTTCGTCGAAGCGTTCGTCAATCTCTACACGCGCGACATCGAGGCCGGGCTCCGCTTCTACCGCGATCTGCTCGGGTTCGAGGAGACGTTTCGTACCCCGACCGTGGGGACCCCGGAGCACGTTGAGCTTCGGTTGAACGGGTTCGCCATCGGCCTCGGCACCGTGGAGGCGGCCCGGAGGGTGCATGGGGTCGAGGCCGCGCCGGGAAGTCCGGCGATGGTTCTCGTCGTGTGGACCGACGACATCGATGCGGCGTACGGGGAGTTGATGGCGGCCGGTGTCCCGTCGGTCCAGGCGCCGCACGATACGGGCAACAACAACCGCAACGCACTCCTGCGCGATCCCGACGGGAATCTCGTGGAGATCGTGGCGAAGAGATCGTGAGATCGAGCGCCGGCGCCGTGGTCTAGCCCGGTCGCGCCACGCCGAGTTCCACGAGCGCCTGCCAGCCGATGTTGGCGACCACCTCAATGTGGACGACGGCGAGGGTGGCCGCCTTGACCAGGCTGATCCCGCGGGCGCGCGTGGCCGTCGCCTCGTCGACGCCGCCGTAACCGTCGTAGGCCGTGGGCATGGCGGCAACGGGCAGCAGTAGCTGCAGGAAGCCGAGGTCCACCGCCGGATCTCCTTGCGAGATGTCCGACCAGTCGATGATGCCGCCGAACTGGCCGTCCAGTGAGATCACGTTGAACGGGTGCAGGTCGCCGTGGATCCAGACCCGTGGGGCGTCGTCGGGTACCCCGAGCGCCAGGCGCCAGATGGTGGCCGCGGCGTCCAGGTCCGCCGCCAATCCTCTCGACGCGCCCACCTCTGGCAGTCGGGCGAGGATCTTGCGCAGCACGGGCTCACGCTCGACAAGCGGCACGCTCTGCTCGGAGTTGAAGGGTGCGTCGGCCGGTGCCGGCTGGTGGACCTCGGCCAACGCCCGACCCAACGGCCGTGCGGCCGAGGCGTCCAGCGGCCGGTCGGCGGCGAGCTCGCCGGGCAGCCAGGACGTCACGGCCCAGCACCACGGGTACTCGGCACCAGGCCCGCCCACTCGCTCGATCCGCTGCGTCGGGAACGTCCACCGGCGGCCCAGTAACCCGACCCATCGAATCTCCGACTCCAGCGAACCGACCGAGCCGCGGTGCCGCGGCAGTCGGACCGCGAGGTCCTCGCCCAGGCGGAACACCGCCATGTCGAAGCCCTCGATCGGATCCGCGATCGACCGATCCGCGAGATCCGGGTGCTGCTCGACCAGCAGCCTGCGCACCAGGTCACGCGAGATCGGGACTTCGGCGACCGGCGGTAACGGATGCACGAACGGCTCCCCGTCGCCCCCGGCCAGGGACTCGACGCTCATGTACGAATCACCACGCAAGCCAGGGTCCCTTGATTCTCTTGAGCCGGCAAGCCGACCCGGACCTGCGGCGGGGCGTCCGTCCGCCATGCTGCGGGCGCGGCGGATGCCCAACGCGACGGCATGTTCCTCTACGAGGTGTCCGGTGGATCCTCGGCTTGGGTACCCGGTGGGTCGTTGGCTTGGGTGGTTGGTGTGGTCCAGGGTCGGGTTGGTCCGAGGTCATGGGGTGTGCCGTCGGGTCTTGTGACGGTGACCTGTCCGGTGGCCGGGTCGAGATGGATCCGCCACCGTCCCTCGTGGACGCAGACGTGATGGTACCGACACAAGAGTATGAGGTCTTCGACGCGGGTGACGCCGCCGCGCACCCACTCGTACAAGTGATGCGCGTCGCACCAGGGCGCCGGGGTTGGGCAGCCGGGCCAGCGGCAGCCGCGATCCCGGGCGTACAACGCTCGACGGATCCAGTACGGCACCAGCCGGTGGGCCCGGCCGACGTCCAGCGGTAGGCCGGTGGTCGGGTCGAGGACGATGCGCCAGATGTCGGAGTCGCACAGGATCCGTTTCGCGGTGGCCGGTGGGATCGGTCCGAACCAGTTCAGCCAGGCCGGCTCCACCGGCGGCGGAACACCCAACGCCGCCAACGGATCCGTCGGCGCGCCCGCGCCCCCGCCGTCGAGGAGGTGGGCGATGTCGGGTGCGTCGGTGCCGGTGTCGTAGGGGGCGTGCATGCGGGTGCGCGGGTCGTTGGCGTCCGGGCCGTAGAGCAATAGCGACGGTGGGATGAGGACACCGACCTGGGGTCGCATGCCGCTGACGGTGGGTAGGTCGCCGTGGGCCAGCGCACCGCGGGCCAGGTCGACCAGGGCGTCGGCCCGCCGCTGGGCGGCGGTGCGCGGGTCGCCCGGCCCCGGCGGTCGCATCAACGCGTCGATCGCCTCGTAGATGGCGGCGCCGCCTTCGGGGTCGAGCCGTCCGCGCAGCATGACCATGCCCCGCTGGTGGGACAGGGTCAGTTCCCGCTTCTCGAAGGCCTCCTCCGGCTCCGGCCCGTCCGGATCCACATAGTCACGGATCCGGCCGCAGACCACCGTCAGATCGCCCAGATCACCCTGGGCGGCGGCGTCGGCCAGGATCTGATCCCCTCGTTGGACCGCTTCGATGCCGACGTCCTGGACCAGGTCCCGGATCCGGTCCACGTGCTCGGAGGACACCTCACCCCGCCCGGCCGCCTCGGCCACCGCCGGCAGGTCCCGCAGCATGTGCGCCCGCTTGACCAGAGCCGACGCCGCGCGGGGGGAGCCGCGGCCGTAGGCGCGCACCCACACCGCCGCCGTCTTGCACGCGTCCTCGTCGTACAAACCGCGGCTGTCGAAGGAGGCCAACCACGACGCGATCGCCGCGTCGAGCTGGTTGCGGGCCGCCATCAAATCCAACAGATCGGAGCGGAGCGTCGCGTCGGGCAGGGCCACCACGTCGACGGTGACCAGCTCATCCAGGTCGGCCCGCAGGCACTCGACCGGACTGACACCGCTGGTCGAACGCATGTACCCATACTAAAGCAGCCCTCCGACAAATCCTTGGCACAACGATAGATGGGCGTGTCCGTGATTCCACAGTGGATGAATGCTCGCCCGCGTGCCGGTCTGGCTCAGGCGAGAGAGTCGAGAAGTGGCCCGACCTCGGCCCGGGTCCAGGGGTCGTCATGGGCGGCGACGAACCAGGCGACCTGGCCGAACTCGTCCGGGTCCAGCAGCCGGTGGGCGGTGACGAGGTCGAAACCGTCGTCGGCTCGACGCAGGTGGTACGGAGGCGGATAGATGGCGTCGCCGATGAACAGCACGCCGTCGTCGGGGACGACCACGACGGTGGAGTCGGGCGCGTGGCCACCACCGACGTGTCGGACGTCGACCCCTTCAGGCAGGGTGAGCGCGTCATCGAACTCGGTGTGGGGCGGCACGACGGTAAATCCCGTCCAGTCGGGCATGGCCCGCGCCCGGGCCCGGAAGCTCGGGCCGAGCCGGGGGTTGGCCGCCACCTGCTCCCGTAGGTAGGCGTCGCTCCACGGTCGGTCGGCCTCGTCGACGAGCAGCCGCGCGCCCGACCGGTGCCCGATGATTTCGACGTCGGGCCAGGCGCAGGCACCCCAGACGTGATCCCAGTGGTGATGGGTGTAGACGAGCCGGCGGGCCGGGGGAAGTCCAGCCGCCGCGATGGCGGCGGCGACCTGGCGGGCGATCGCGGGGCTGTGCCCGGCATCGACGAGCACACAGCCACCGGCATCGGCGATCACCCCGACGCCCGGGCGTACGACGGCCGGGTCCGGATCCGGTGGGAACAGCCAGACCCGGTCGGTCACCTGACGCAGGACGGTCATGGCCGGACGGTACCCGCCGGGGGAGTACCGGTCCCGTGCGTTGCGTGGTCAGTTGGAGACCGGGCGCCGCCAGGCCAGCGCGGCCACGCGACCGCTCTCGCCGGACGCCCAGCAGTGACCATCGGCGGCACAGTCCACCGAGTCGAAGCTGCCCTGGTCGAACCGGGCCCAGGTCCGGCCGCCGTCCCGACTGACGTCGCTGCCGGTCGGCCCGACCGCTAGCGCGACGCCCGGGCGCCGCGCGACCCAGGCCGAGCCCGAACGGTACTCATCCGGTACCGTGGCCGCCGTCACCCAGGTCCGCCCGCCGTCGCGGGTCGTCGCGGCCGCGTCGGGCGCGCTCGTCGGTACGAGGAAATCGCCACCGACGGCCAAGCCGTGCCGGGCATCCCGGAAGGCCAGCGAGAAGATCCCGGCGGCCGGCCCGCTCGGTACGGCCGTGTCGGCCACCCGCCAGGTAAGCCCGCGGTCGCGACTATGGAAGACGCGGGCCACCGAGGCGCCACCGGTGGCGAACCAGGCATCGCGCGAACCGTGATCGGCCGTGACCAGGCAGGTGCCGCTGGCGGCGAACGCGAACTCACCCGCGAGGGCGGGCGGCATCCCCGAGGTGGGCAGGACGCGCCAGGACCGGCCACCGTCCACCGTGGACAGGATCCGGAAGCGCCCGTCGACCGGATCGGACAGGGCCAGCCCCCGCCGGCGGTCGCTGAAGGCGAGGCAGTCGTAGAACGCCCGCGGATCGTCGTTGCGGAACGTCTCGGTCCAGGTGGCACCGCCGTCGTCGGTCACGTACACGCGGGACTGCTCGCCCTCGCCGATCGACAGGATCACGGCGTGGCGGGCGTCGAACGCCTCGATGTCCCGGAACTGCAGGTCGGCCGTGTCCGGTGGTCCCACGCTGCGCCAGGTTCGTCCACCATCGACGGTACGGATGACGGTGCCGGCGGATCCGCTCGCCCAGACGACGTGTCCACTAACCACGGACAGCCCTCGCAGTCGCGCGGTCACCCCCGTATCGCTCGGCACCCACACCGGTTCGGTCCGCGGCACGTGCGCGAATCCGGCGGTCGCGACGAGCGCGACGAGTGCGAACATCACCATGG
>Ga0307415_100000434_pt1 | contig 17941 bp, 18 predicted proteins | sample DK1Cmetagenome_FD_204524 | JGI IMG/M metagenome (GOLD analysis project Ga0307415, IMG submission 204524) | Maize rhizosphere microbial communities from greenhouse at UC Davis, California, United States - DK15-C-2 | ecosystem: Host-associated > Plants > Roots > Rhizosphere > Soil | place: USA...
CCCGGCCCGGCCGGGCCGGCGGCTACGGCCACAGCTTCGCCTTCGGCACCGGCTCGGCCATGCACATCGAGACCAGCGCCACCCGGTTCGCGGTCAACGGCCTGCCCGGCAGCCACACCAACCACTACACCGACCCGGAGCTGGCCGAGCGGGCCCCGCCGCCCAGCCCGGGCAGCCAGGCCCGCCTGGCCCGGCTCCAGACCCTGGTCGAGGAGCGCTCCCCGGCCACCCCGGCCGCCCTTGGCGAGATCCTGGCCGACCACGGCGGCGACGGGCCCCAGACCATCTGCGAGCACGGAGACGACGAGCCGGCCGACGAGGCCTCGGGGATCGTGTTCTCGATGATCTGCGACCTCGACCTGGGCCGGATGTGGGTGGCGCCGGGCAGCCCCTGTGTCACCGCGTACGAGGAGGTGGACCTGTCCGGTGTGGTCTGAGACGGGACCGCTGCGCTACGAGCGCCTGACCTGGCCGGAGGTGCGGCGGGCGGCCGGCGAGGACCGGGTCGCCCTGGTCCCGGTGGCCACCCTGGAGGACCACGGCCCGCACCTGCCGGTCGACACCGATCTGCGGATCGTGTCGGAGATCTGCGAGCGCGCCGCCGCCCGGGCGGCCGACCGGGTGGTGCTGCTGCCGGCCATCCCCCACGGCTACGACCCCCACCACATGGACTTCCCGGGCGCGATCACCATCGGCTGGGACACCTTCGTCCGCTACTGCGCCGACGTCGGCCGCTCCCTGGCCTGCCACGGCTTCCGGCGGATGGTGTTCCTCAACGGCCACGGCTCCAACCAGAACCTGGTCGAGACGGCGGCGCGACTGGTCATGGTGGACCGGCCCGAGGTGCTGGCCGCGGCCGCCTTCTACCTGGCAAGCCCGAAGGCCTTCGAGGTCATCGAGCGGGTGCGCGAGTCGACCCGCGGCGGGATGGCCCACGCCTGCGAGCTGGAGACCTCGATCTACCTGGCCATCGACCCCGAGGCGGTGGCCATGGAGCTGGCGGTGGACGAGCGCTCCTATCCGAGGGCGAGCACGCCTGGCTGGACTGGTCGGACGGGCCGCTGAAGCTGATGCCGTGGTGGTCGTCGTTCAGCCGCTCCGGGGTCCAGGGAGACGCCACCCTCGGCACCGCCTCCAAAGGTGCGGCCCTGCTGGAGGCGGCGGTCACCGAGTGCCTGGCCTAGGTGGAGGAGCTGCTGGCCAAGCCCCTGCCCGAGCGGCGCCCGCCGGTCGCCGGCGCCGGGACCGGGCTCAGCCCCGGCACAGGGCCCTGAACCGGAACCCGCGGGCCGACAGCGAGGCCAGCACCTGCTGGAGGGCGGCCACCGTCTGGCTGCGGTCGCCGCCGCCGTCATGCAGCAGGACGACGTCGCCGGAGTGGACCCGGCTGAGCACCCGCCCGGCGATCACCCCGGCGCCGGGGCGGCGCCAGTCGTAGGGGTCGACGTCCCACATCGTCAGGCGCAGGCCCAGCGCCCGCGCCTGGTAGGCGCTGGCCGCGTCGACCGTCCCGTAGGGGGGCCGCAGGCAGCGCGGGCGGGCGCCGGTCGCCCGGCCGATGACGGCGCTGGTCGCGCCCACCTCGGCGGTCAGGCCGACGCCCCTGAGGCCGGTCAGGCGGCGGTGGCTCCAGGTGTGGTTGCCGACCCCGTGCCCGGCCACGTAGGCCCGGCGCATCAGCCCCGGCCAGGTGGCGGCGGTGCGGCCGACCACGAAGAAGATCGCCCGCGCCCGGTAGCGGGTCAGCAGGTCGAGCACCCTGGGCGTCCAGGTCGGCGTGGGCCCGTCGTCGAAGGTCAGGTACACCACCCCGGCCGCCCTGGCCGCCGGCGCCCGGGCCGCCCGGGCCACCCGGCCGGTCGGGGTCGCCCGGGCCAGCGGCCCGCTCCTGCGGCCGAGCAGCTTGGGCCAGGTCAGCGGCCCGACCTGCCCGGTGTTGCGGATGCCGTGGGCGACCTGGAAGCGGCGCACCTGCCGCACCGTCTCCAGCCAGTACAGGCCGGTCACCGGCACCCGGTAGCCGTGGCGGTTCAGCAGGACCTGGGCCCGGCGCACGGCCGCCCCGCGGCTGGCGAAGGTGAGGATCGGGCGCGGGCCGGGACGGGCCACGGCCGCGGCGGCGGGGGCGGCGCCGGGCGCGGCCGCGCCGACCAGCGCCACGACCAGGGCGACCAGCAACAGCGGGACCAGCCATCGAGCCTTCATTCGACCACCCTGCTCCGCCCGGCATACGGCTCATCTGGGTGGTATGGCGAGAGCCGGATGGTTCTACCACGCGATGCGGAGAATTGGTGGGATCTCCGCTATTGGTAGTTGATGATCCTGGGGGGCGGCTTGAGCCGCATCACCTCGCGCGGGCTCATCAGGTCGACGTCGTTCTCGTAGAACAGCTTCAGGCCGGGATGGAAGCGCCGGTCGCGGGTGTAGGAGCGGTAGTCCTCGAGCTTGGCCGAGCGGACCCCGAAGCCGTCGGCGTTCCAGGCCATGGCCAGGCCGGGCCGGATGGCGACCTTGGTCTTGTCCCGCATCATGCTGTCGTGGAACTGGTGGATCATGAACAGCTTCTGGGGCAGCCGGTGGCGGCGCACGATCCCGGCCACATAGGCCGAGGCCTGGTTGATGGCGGCGGCGTTGGTGCGGCCCAGGTGCCTGCCCGGCACCTGGCCGGGGCCCATGGCGAACTCCGGGTCGAGGGCGATGCCCACGTCGGGCTCGCGCAGGTACCGCTCCCAGTGGCGCACCGAGGCCACGAAGTCGTCGCGGCCCGGCTGCACGTCCAGGACCAGCAGGCCGTCGATCTCGCGGACCGCCTTCAGGAAGGCCTGGACGATCTCGTCCTCCTGGTGGGTCCGGTAGAGGCCGCTGGGGGTCGGGAACGGGTGGGCCACGGTGGCGATCAGCTCGAACATCGGCATCACCGGGCGGCCGGGCCGGGCATAGGGCCGGGCCGCCTTCAGCAGCCGCTGGGCGACCAGCTCGGGTGGTCCGGTCCCGAGCACGTCCAGGTTCTGCATGCCGTAGAAGCCGACCACGGTGTAGCTGGGGAACAGCTTGCGGCCACCGCGGGGCAGCACGGGCGGGGGCGGCAGGGTAGTGGTCGTGGCCACCGGCTGGGTCGCCGCCGGCGGGGTCGCGGCCGGCTGGGCGGCTGGCCTGGCTCCCTGGACCGGGTCGCGGGGGTCGCGGTCGACGGCCAGGCCGGCCGCGGACGCGCCCACGGCCAGCGCCACCGCGCCCACGGCCAGCCCCCAGCGGCGCCGCGACCTGGCGGTGGCGGCGGCCTGCTGCTGGCGGCGCGTCGTCCTGGTGTCCATCCGGGCCCCCTCCTGTCCTCCGCGGCCCATCCGGTCCGGCTGCGCACCATATCCAGAAGGCTCCCACGCAGGCCAATTCGGGAGTTACCACCCACCGACGCGCCCGCCCGGCCGGCCGGCGGTGTGCGACGATGCCCGGGTGATCGAGGCGACCAGGTTCGGCCGGCCGCTGGCCGACGGCGGCTGCATCGGCGTGCCCGCGCCCGCCAGCCCCTGGGAGCGCCGCTCCGACCTGCTGCGCGGGGTCGAGTGGTGGCAGGCCCGCGGCTACCGGGTGAAGCTGGCCGGCGGCATCGAGGCCCGCGACAGCTACGTGGCCGGCGACCCCAAGAGCCGGGCCCGCGACCTGGAGGCCATGTTCGCCGACCCCGAGGTCGACGTCGTGCAGTGCCTGACCGGCGGGTTCGGGTCGATGCAGCTGGTCCCCCACCTCGACTTCGACCTGATCGCCGAGCACCCCAAGGCGTTCTCCGGGTACTCCGACATCACCGCCCTGCACGTCGCCCTGCGCCAGCGGGCCGGGCTGGCCACCCTGTACGGCCCCACCTGATGACCATGGGCTGGCGCGAGGCCACCGACTTCACCCGCGAGCGGCTGCTGGCCGTGCTGACCGGCGGCGGGGCCGGCCCGGTGCCGCCCGACCCCGACGACCCCTTCCTCCGCCCGATCCGGGGCGGCCGGGCCACCGGCCCGCTGGCCGGCGGCGACCTGTGGCTGCTGCTGCAGACGATGGGCACGCCCTGGGAGGTCGAGCTGGAGGGGGCGATCCTGTTCTTCGAGGAGGTCGACGCGCCCCCCTGGCACGTGGACGGGATGCTCACCCAGCTGGGGCAGGCGGGCAAGCTGGCCGGGGTCGCCGGGGTGGTGGTGGCAAGCTGGAGAGGTGCGACTGGAGCGAGCAGCGGCCGGAGTGGCCCCGCACCAAGTCGCTGGAGCAGGTCCTGGAGGAGCACCTGGAGCCGCTCGCGGTCCCGGTGCTGTACCTGCTGCCCATCGGCCATGCCAAGCACCTGGCCACCCTGCCCCTGGGGGTGACCGCGACCCTGGACGCCGACGCCCGCACCCTGACCGTCGACCAGCCGGCCCTGCGCCCCGCGGGCGGCTAGACGGACCGTGGCCGACGCGCTGGTCGAGGGCCGGGCGGCCTTCGCCGCCCAGGCCCGGGCCGACGCGTATGGCCGGCTGGCGGCCGCCGACCGGGCGGCGCCGCTGGCCCCCGACGACCTGGAGCGGCTGGCCGCCGCCGCCTACCTGGTCGGCCGGGAGGACGAGAGCGCCGAGGTCTGGGCCCGGGCCCACCAGGAGCGGCTGGGCCGGGGCGAGCCTGAGCGGGCCCCCCGCTGCGCCTTCTGGCTGGCCTTCGGCCTGCTCAACCGGGGCGAGGCGGCCCGCGGGGGCGGCTGGGTGGCCAGGGTCCGGCGGATGCTGGCCGACGGGCCGCCGGACAGCGCCGAGCGCGGCTACCTGCGCTGGCTGACCGCGCTCCAGGCGCTGCTGGAGGGCGAGGTCGCCGAGGCCCTGGCCGGCTTCGATGAGGCGGCCGCCGTGGGCGACCGGTTCGGCGAGCCCGACCTGGCCGCGCTGGCCCGGGTGGGGGTCGGCCGGACCCTGATCCGGCTGGGCCAGCCCGGGCCCGGGGCGGCGCTGCTGGACGAGGTGATGGTGGCCGTGGAGACCGGCGAGCTGTCGCCGATCGTGGTCGGCGACGTCTACTGCACCGCGCTCGAGGGCTGCCAGGAGCTGTTCGACCTGCGCCGGGCCCGGGAGTGGACGGCGGTGCTGACCGCCTGGTGCGCCGCCCAGCCCGACCTGGTGCCCTACCGCGGCCAGTGCCTGCTGCACCGGGCCGAGCTGCTGGCGCTGCGGGGGGCCTGGCCGGAGGCTCTGGAGGAGGCCCGGCGGGCCGCGGCCCGCTTCCTGGAGCCGGCCGGCCACCCGGCGGCCGGGGCGGCCGCCTACCAGGAGGCCGAGCTGCACCGGCTGCGGGGCGGGCTGGCCGAGGCCGAGGACGCCTACCGGCGGGCCAGCCGCTGGGGCCGGGAGCCGCAGCCCGGCCTGGCCCTGCTGCGGCTGGCCCAGGGGGAGGGCGCCGCCGCCCGGGCGGCCATCCGCCGGGCCCTGGACGAGGCCGGCGACCGCCCGGACCGGGCTCGGCTGCTGCCCGCGTTCGTGGAGATCGCCCTGGCCGCCGGCGACCTGCCGGCCGCCCGCGGCGCCGCCGGCGAGCTGGCCGAGGCGGCCGGGGAGCTGGACGCGCCGCTGCTGCGGGCCACGGCCGCCGCCGCCGAGGGCGAGGTGCTGCTGGCCGAGGGGGACGCCCGGGCCGCCCTGGCCGCGCTGCGGGCCGCCTGGGCGGGCTGGCAGGAGCTGGAGGCGCCGTACGAGGCGGCCCGGGCCCGGGTCGGCATCGGCCTGGCCTGCCGGGCCCTGGGCGACCGGGACTCGGCGGCCATGGAGCTGGACGCGGCCCGCTGGGCCTTCCAGCGGCTCGGGGCCGCGCCCGACCTGGCCCGGCTGGAGGCGCTGGCCGGCGACGGCCCGGCCGCGCCGCCCGGTGGCCTCACCGCCCGCGAGGTCGAGGTGCTGCGGCTGGTCGCGACCGGCCGGACCAACCGGGCCATCGCCAACGAGCTGGTGCTGAGCGAGCGCACGGTGGAGCGCCACGTCAGCAACATCCTGACCAAGCTCGGGGTGCCGTCGCGGGCCGCCGCCACCGCCTGGGCCTACGAGCACCGGCTGGTCTGATCTCCCCGCGGCCGCGCGCGGTGGGTGAAAGTACGCACCCGCCCGCTGGGCGTTCGTGGGTGCTTTCGGCGATGACCGGTCCTGCTCCCGACCGTAGCGTCGGCGCTGCCAGGCACCCCACGCCGAGGAGCAGGACCGTGCCGAACACGCGAGATGACGCCCGCCGGCGGATGCTGGCCGGCGTGCCGGTGACCGAGCGGCGGCTGGAGCTGGCCGCCATCCCGACGGCCGTGCTGGAAGGCGGTGCCGGGCCGCCGCTGGTGCTGCTGCACGGGGCCGGCGAGTTCGCCGGGCTGTGGCTGCGGGTCGTTCCCGGCCTGGCCGCCGGGCACCGGGTGGTCGCCCCCGACCTGCCGGGCCACGGCGCCTCGGCGGCGCCGCCGGGGCCGCTGGGCGCCGAGCGGCTGCTGGCCTGGCTGGGCGAGCTGGTCGAGCGGACCTGCCCGACCCCGCCGACCCTGGTCGGCCGGGGCCTCGGCGGCGCCCTGGCGGCCCGCTTCGCCGCCGCCCACGGCGACCGCCTGGCCGGGCTGGTGCTGGTCGGCGCCCTCGGCCTGGCCCCGTTCGACCCGGCCCCGTCGTTCGGCCAGGCCATGCGCCGCTTCGCCGAGGAGCCGACCGCCGCCACCCGCGACGGGCTGTTCCGCCAGTGCTTCGTCGACCTGGACCGCCTGTCCGGGCAGCTGGGCGAGCGCTGGACCGCCCTGGCCGACTACGCCCTGGACCGGGCCCGGACCCCGGCCATGGCGGCGGCCATGGACGGGCTGCTGCCCGAGCTCGTCCTGCCGGCGATCCCCCCCGCCGACCTGGACCGCATCCCCGTGCCGGTGACCCTGATCTGGGGCCGCCAGGACCTCCAGGCGCGGCTGGCCGTGGCCGAGGCCGCGGCCGCCCACCACAGCTGGCCGCTGCGGGTGATCGACGGCGCCGGCGACGACCCGCCCCTGGAGCAGCCGGCGGCGTTCCTGGCCGCCCTCCGGGACAGCCTCGCTGCCGGCGCGACCGCGGGGAGGGCCGAGCGGTGACCGCGGCCGCCATCGAGCTCAGCGGCCACGCCGGCCCGGTGGCCGTGCCCGCGGGGGCGCTGGACGAGCTGGCGGCGCGGGTCGAGGGCCGGCTGCTGCGGCCCGGCGACCCTGGCTGGGACGAGGCCGTGCTGCTCTGGAACGGCCTCGCGGCCAGGACCCCGGCCCTGGGCGTCAAGGGCGGCGGCCACAACATCGCCGGGACCGCCATCGCCGAGGGCGGGCTCCTGCTCGACCTGTCCGGCCTGCGCCAGCTCACCGTCGACCCCGAGGTCCGGCTGGCCCGGGTCGGGCCCGGCTGCCGGCTGCACCCGGTCGGCCCGAGGTCCATGGCGGCCTGATCGCCTGGCCGTTCGAGCGGGCCGGGGAGGTCATGGCCACCTACCAGCCCTCACCGCGGCCGCGCCCTGGGGAGCTGGCCGAGTTGCGGGAGCTGTTCGCGACCTGCCCGATCTCCGAGGCCGAGCTGGGGCTCCTGCACCTGGCCGGCGCCCTCAACGAGCGCCCGGCCGACGACGGGGCCGTCGGCAACCGCGACGCCCGGTACGTGCTCGGCGTCAACGGCATGTGGCGCCGGATGAGCCCGACGCCGACCGGTTCCGCCAGTCCCGGCAACCTGTTCCGGTCCAACCGCAACGTCCGCCCCTGAGCCGCCCCGGCTCAGCCCAGGTCGAGGGTCGGGTCGGCCCAGACCGGCTCGCCCTCGACCAGGGTGGCCACCACCCGGGCCTGGCCGATGGGCCCGGCGGCCCGGTCGAACGGGTCGCGGTCGAGGACGGCCAGGTCGGCCAGCTTGCCGGGGGTGACCGAGCCGGTCTCGGCCTCCAGGCGCAGGGCGTAGGCCGAGCCGGTGGTGAAGGCGTCCAGGGCGGTGGGCAGGTCGACCCGCTCGTCGGGCAGGAACACCTGGCCGTCGGGGTCGTCGGGGGCGATGCGGCGCACCGCGACCTCGATCTCCTCCAGCGGGTTGGCCGTGGACACCGTCCAGTCGCTGCCGAAGGCCAGCACCGCCCCGGCCCGGCGCAGGCTGGCCCACGGGTACTGCCAGCCGGCCCGCTCCGGGTCCAGGAACGGCAGGGTCAGCTCGCGCATGTAGCCGTCCAGGCAGGACCAGTATGGCTGGGCGTTGGCGACCACCCCGAGGCGGCGGAAGCGGTGCCGGTCGTCGGGGTGGACGAGCTGGAGGTGGGCGATCTGGTGGCGGGCGTCGCGGCGGCCGTTGGCGGCGGCCGCGGCGGCGAAGGCGTCGAGGGCGTCGCGGACGGCCCGGTCGCCGATGGCGTGGACGTGGACGTCGAAGCCCTCGCCGTCCAGGGCGGTGACCACCGCGGCCAGCTCGTCGGCGGCCAGCATGCCGATGCCGTGGTCGCCGGTGGGCCGGCCGTCGCCGTCCAGGTAGGGGGCGAGCACGGCCGCGGTGCGGTTCTCGAACACCCCGTCGGCGAAGATCTTGACCGCGCCGGCCCGCAACCGGCCGAGCGTCCCCCGCTGGCGCCGCTGGACCAGGCCGGGCAGCTGCTCCAGGCCCTGGTCGGGCTCCCAGCGCAGGGCGGCCACGGCCCGGCCGCTGAGCCGGCCCCGCTCGGCCACCGCCCGGTAGGCGGCCAGCATCTCCGGGGCGACGGCCGCGTCCTGCCAGGCGGTGATCCCCAGCCGGTGCAGGTGGGCCTGGCCGCGCTCGATCGCCGCCTGCCACTCGGCCTGGTCGGGCCGGGGGGCGTGGTCGGCGACCAGGCTCATGGCCGCCTCGTGGAGGGCGCCGGTGGGCTGGCCGGCGGCGTCGCGCTCGATCCGGCCCCGGGGCGGGTCGGGGGTGGCCCGGGTGATGCCGGCCAGCTCCAGGGCGCGGCCGTTGACCCAGGCGCTGTGGCCGTCGGTGGACTCCAGCAGCACCGGCCGGTCGGCCACGACCGCGTCCAGGGTGGCCAGGCGCGGCCCCTCGGTGCCGAAGGCGTCCATCACCCAGCCGCCGCCCAGCACCCAGGCGGCGTCGGGGTGGCCGGCGGCGTAACGGGCCACGGTGGCCGCGTACTCCCCCGGCTCGACCTCGTGGAGGTCGCACCGGGCCAGCTCCAGGCCGCCGGCGGCGGTGTGGACATGCGCGTCCTGGAACCCGGGCAGGACCAGCCCGCCGTCCAGGCGCAGCACCCGGGTCGACGGCCCCCGCAGGTCGGCCAGGGCCGTCTCTGGGCCGACGGCGGCGACCCGGCCGGCGCGGACGGCCACGGCGTCGGCCCAGGGCCGGGCCGGGTCGGCGGTCCACACCGGCGCCCCGAGGATCAGCAGGTCGGCCTGGTCGCTCATCGTCGCTCCTCGGCGGGGACGGGGCCGGGGACCTCGCCCTGGCCGGGAGGATGGAACCGGTCGACCAGGGCCGGCCAGTCGACCAGCACGACCAGCACGGTGGCGGCCATCACCGAGTAGTCCAGGCGCATGGCCAGCCCGATGCCGGCGTGCATGGCCAGCGCGGCCGGCACCAACAGCCAGGCCAGCCGGGGCCGCCACAGCACCAGGGGGAAGCCGAGCTCGACGGCCAGGGTGGCCGCCGCGACCAGGTGGGCCAGGACCGGCCGGTCGGCGACGAACAGGGCGAACGGGTTGGGGTCGGGCTGGGTGTCGCTGGAGGCGTACAGCACCCAGCGCACGTTGTCGCTGAGCACCCAGGCCGGCCCGGCGTGGAGCAGCTTGCCCAGGCCGGAGAAGAAGTAGGCCCCGGCGACCACCACCATGGCCGTCCGCACCGGCCAGCCGTACGCCGTCCCCCGGACGGCCACGGGACGCAGGCGGGCGTCCAGCGACCAGGCCGCCCCGGCCCGCGACGGCAGCAGCGGGACCAGGCAGAGCAGCAGCAGCACGTCGTTGTGGACGACCTTGCCCAGGCTGGAGGTCATCGCCACCAGGGGCAGGGCGGCCAGCCAGGCCAGCGGCAGGGTGACCCGGGTCAGCAGCCCGACCGTGGCCAGCACGGCCGCGCCCAGGGCCAGCGCCTGGAGGGCGGCCACGACCTCGGGCGACGGCATCCGGTCGAGCAGCCGCAGGAACGAGATCGGCCGGAACAGCGCCGCCGGCTGGGTGGCCAGCTCCGGATAGGGCCCGCTGGCCAGCCGCACCGCCAGCAGCCCGCCCAGCCCGACCCGCACCGCCGCCAGCCGCCGCGGATCCCCGGGCGCGAACAGCCACCCCTCGGCGCGCCGCAGCGCGGCCTCACCCGGCGGCATCGATGCTCCTGGGGTGGCAGGTGAAGTGGAGGGTGCGGACCGGGGGGGCGCCGCGGTCGCCGACCCGGTCCGAGACGTCGCTGACGGTAGCGTAGATGCGCAGCTCGGCGACCTCGCCGCCGCGGGCGCGGACCTCCTGCGCCCAGGCCTGGCAGACGGCCGCCTGGCGGGCCGGGGGGAGGGCGGCGAAGCCCTTGAGGACCTGGACGTCGCCGCGGAAGCCGGCCGGCAGGTCGCGGAACGGGATCGGGGTCTCGCGGCCGTCGGCGTCCACGGTCACCGCCTGGAAGCCGGGCTGGCGGGCCTGGCGGGCGTCGGCGAACAGCCGCCAGCCGGTCAGCGGCCACGCCTCGAGCCCGGCCACCCCGCAGATCACGAACAGCGCCAGGTAGGCGCCCACGAACCAGCGCGCCCACCGCGGCGCCTGGTCGGGCGGGCTCGTCGTCCAGCGCTGGTCCATGCCGAGCACGCTACCGCGTCGGGGCCAGGCAGGCGGCCAGGGCCGCGGTGTCGACGTTGCCGCCGGTGAGCACCACCCCCACCCGGTCGCCGCGGGCGGCCCCGGTCAGCAGGGCGGCCACCGGCAGGGCGGCGGTCGGCTCGATCAGCTGCTTGGTCCGCGACCAGACCAGGGCCAGGGCGTCCAGCAGCTCGGCGTCGGTGACGGTGACGATGTCGTCGACCAGCGACCGGATGACCGCGAACGGCCGCTCCCCCACGCACAGGCTGCGGACCCCGTCGGCGACGGTGGCCGGGGCGGCCGGCAGGGGGATGCGGCGCCCGGCCCGCAGCGAGGCCTGGGCGTCGGCGGCGGCCGCCGGCTCGACCCCCACCACCCGGGCCCGGGGGGAGCGGCCCTTGACCGCGGCCGCGGTCCCGGCGATGAGCCCGCCCCCGCCCACCGGGACCAGCACCAGGTCCAGGTCGGGGACGTCCGCCAGCAGCTCCAGGGCGGCCGTGCCCTGCCCAGCCATCACCTCGTGGTCGTCGAAGGGGTGGACCAGGTGGAGGCCGCGCTCGGCGGCCAGCTCGGCGGCGAAGCTCTCGCGGTTCTCGCCGGTCACCCCGACGGTGACCACCTCGGCGCCGTAGGCCCGGGTGGCCGCCACCTTGGCCGGGTTGGAGCCGGCCGGCATCACCACCACCGCCCGGCCGCCGGTCTCGGCCGCGGCCAGGGCGACCGCCTGGCCGTGGTTGCCGGAGCTGACGGCCAGCACCCCGGCCGCCCGCCGGTCCGGGTCGAGGGCCAGCAGGGCGTTGAACGCCCCCCGGGCCTTGAACGCCCCCACCCGCTGGAGGTGCTCGGCCTTGGCCACCAGGGCGCAGCCGAGCTCCTTGTCGAGCAGCCTGGAGGTGACCAGCGGGGTGCGGTGGACGCGGCCGGCGATGCGGGCGGCCGCCGTCTCGACATCGGCGACCGAGAACCGCTCGCTCATCGCGCGGCGGCCACGACCGCCTTGGCCGCCCGCTCGGTGTCCTCGGCGTCGACCTCGTAGGAGAAGACCAGCCGGACCCGGCCCGGGTCGGTGTCGGCGGCCAGCACCCCCAGGCCCTCGAGCCGCTCGACCAGCCCCGGCCCGTCGGTGCCGAAGGCCCCGGCCGACAGCAGCACCATGTTGGTCTGCACGCCGGCCAGGTCGACGCTGCCGGGCACGGCCGCGGCCACCGTCTCGGCCAGGGCGCGGGCCCGGGCGTGGTCGTCGGCCAGGCGGTCGACGTTCTCCAGGGCGACCAGGGCGGCGGCGGCCAGCACCCCGGCCTGGCGCATGGCCCCGCCGTACAGGTGGCGGACCTCGCGGGCCCGGTCGACCAGGTCGCGGCGGCCGACCACGGCCGACCCGACGGGCGCCCCCAGCGCCTTGGAGAAGCAGACCGAGAGGCTGTCGAACAGCCGCCCGTAGCGCTCCAGGGGCACCCCGGTGGCGACCGAGGCGTTCCAGATCCGGGCCCCGTCGCAGTGCAGGTGCAGCCCGGCCTCGTCGGCCAGGGCGCGCAGCCCCTCCAGGACCTCGAGGGGCTGGACGGCCCCGCCGGCCCGGTTGTGGGTCTGCTCGACGGCGATGGCGCTGGTCGGCACCCCGTAGCGCTCGCTGCGGACCCGGGCCCGGGCCGCCTCCGGCTCCAGCACCCCGCCCGGCCCCGGAATCGGGTGCAGCTGCACGCCCGACAGCACCGGAGCGGCCGCGGCCTCGTACCAGAGGATGTGGTTGTCCTCGTTGGCCAGGCACTCGGTCCCGGGCGGGGCGGCCAGGCGCAGGCAGATCTGGTTGCCCATGGTGCCGGAGGGGACGAACAGGGCCGCCTCGTGGCCGAGGCGCTCGGCCACCGCCGCCTCCAGCCGCTGGATGGTCGGGTCCTCGCCCCAGACGTCGTCGCCGACCTCGGCCTCGGCCATGGCCCGGCGCATGGCCGGGGTGGGGCGGGTGAAGGTGTCGGAGCGCAGGTCGACGGTCATGGCCGCCAGTCTATCGGCGGGCGTGCCACAATCGTCCGTCCGCCATCCGCGACCCGCACCGAGGAGCCATGGCCTCCACGCCGCTGCCGCACAACGACACCCTGGAGATCCGCGGCCACATCATCGACTCGATGCTGTTCACCCGCATCCTGGACCAGGTCCTGGAGGCCCACGGCAGCTACGAGATCGAGCGGTTCGACGTCGGCCGCACCCCGGTCGACCCCTCCTATGCCCGCCTCAAGATCTGCGCCGACGACCCCGGGCGCCTGGAGGAGCTGGTCCAGTCGCTGATGGGCCTGGGCATGCAGCGGCTGGAGACCGGCGAGGCCGACCTGGTCCTGGCCGAGATGGACGGGGTCCTGCCCGACGGCTTCTACTCCTCGACCAACCTCGAGACCGAGGTCCGGGTGGCCGGCGCCTGGGTCCGGGTCGAGAACCCGGAGATGGACTGCGCGATCGTGGTCAACGACCGCCGGGCCCGCACCGTGCCCATGTCGGACGTGCTCAAGGGCGAGCAGGTGGTGGTGGGCAGCCAGGGCATCCGGGTCCAGCCGCTGGACCGGGGCCGCTCCGGCGAGGTCTTCGAGTTCATGTCCTCCCAGGTGTCCAGCGAGAAGCCACAGGGGCTGATCGTGCGCCGGGTCGCCGCGGCCATGCGGGCGACCAAGGAGCGGGGCGAGAAGATCCTCTGGGTCGGGGGCCCGGCGGTGGTCCACACCGGCGCCGGCCCGGCCGTGGTCCGCCTCATCGAGGCCGGCTACATGGACGTCCTGTTCGCCGGCAACGCCCTGGCCACCCACGACATCGAGGGCGCCCTGTACGGCACCTCGCTGGGAGTCAACCTGGCCGAGGGCATCGGGGTCGAGCACGGCCACGAGCACCACATCCGGGCCCTCAACACCATCCGCCGCTGCGGCTCGATCGCCAAGGCGGTCGAGCAGGGCGTGCTCACCTCCGGGATCATGCACGCCTGCGTACTCCACGGGGTCGACTTCGTGCTCGGCGGCTCGGTCCGCGACGACGGCCCCCTGCCCGACACCGTCACCGACGTGGTCGAGGCCCAGCGCCAGATGCGCTCGCTGCTCGATGGGGTCGGCTACGCCCTGATGGTGGCCTCGATGCTGCACTCGATCGCCACCGGCAACCTGCTGCCGGCCTCGGTGCCGCTCGTGTGTGTCGACATCAACCCGGCGACCGTGACCAAGCTCGCCGACCGCGGCTCGGCCCAGGCCACCGGGGTGGTCACCGACACCGGCCTGTTCCTGGGCGCCCTGGCCGACGAGCTGGCACCGGGCCGCTGAGCCGGTCCAGGCGCAGCGGCGGCAGGTACTCCCCCAGCAGCTCCCGGGACCACCAGGCGCCGGTCTGGCGGCGCTCGGCCGGGGTGGTGAAGCGGTAGCGGTAGAGGCGGGCCCGGACCAGGGCCGGGGGGTGGTCGGGGAACGGGTCGGGGCGGCCGAGCAGCCGGCGGGTGGCCGGGTCGCCCTCGAGCAGCCGGGTGGCCATGACGACCAGCCAGGGGTGGGCGGCCGCCGACGACATGGCCGCGAACCAGGCCAGCCAGTCCAGGCGCAGGTGGTAGGGGGCGACCTGGCGGGGGCGGCGGCGGGGGTCGCCGGGCTTGGCCTTGAACTGGTACTCCCTCCAGACCGCGCCGGGGCCGGGGGTGGGGTCGTCGGTGCCCTCGAGGACGACCTCGCGGCGGACCCGGGTGATGGCCCCGAAGGCGCCGTAGGTGTTGACCAGCCGCAGCGGGTCGAAGCTGGCGTTCATCAGCTGCCGGCGGCCGAGCAGGTTGCGGGCCGGCCGGACGCTGAGGGCGGCGACCAGCGCGAACAGGGCGACCACGGCGGCCCGCTGCCAGCGGGCCGGGTCGGCCAGGGAGGCCGGCGGGTCGACGGGCAGGACGGCCCCGAGCAGGGTGTCGTCCATGGCCGAGACGGCCAGCACGATGGTGATCAGGTTGAGCCAGGAGAAGTTACCGCTGACCAGCAGCCAGGCCTGGGTGACGACGATCACCACGGCGGACAGGCGGGCCACCGGCTGGGGGGCGAACAGCCCGAACGGCACCAGCAGCTGGGTGGCGTGGTTGGCCAGCACCTCGGCCCGGTGCAGCGGCCGCGGCAGGTGGTGGAAGAACCAGCTGAGGGGGCCGGGCAGGGGCTGGGTCTCGTGGTGGTAGTCGAGGCAGGTCAGGTCGCGCCAGCAGCGGTCGCCGCGCAGCTTGATCAGCCCGGCCCCGAACTCGACCCGGAACAGCAGCCAGCGGTACAGCCACAGGACCAGGGTGGGTGGGGCGGTGGCGGCCGGGCCCAGGAAGACGGCCAGGAACCCGGCCTCCAGCAGCAGCGTCTCCCAGCCGAAGCCGTAGAAGGTCTGGCCGACGTTGACGATCGACAGGTACAGGCCCCACAGGGCCAGCCAGACGACCGTCGCCAGCCAGGCCGGCCCCTGCTCGGGCAGGCCCAGGAGGGCGGCGGCGGCCAGCGCCACCCCGGTCCAGGCGACCCCGGTCAGGAACCGGTCCGAGTAGTGGAGGTGGAAGAGGCTGGGCGCCCGGCCGGGCGGGACGGCGGCCAGGAACCGGGGGACCGGCGCCAGGCCCCGCTCCCCCAGCAGCGGCCGGAACTGGTTGGCCGTGACCAGGAAGGCGACCAGGTAGACGGCGGCCAGCCCCCGCTGGAGGAGGAGGCGGCTCAGCCAGTAGTCGGGTGACTGGAGCCAGTCCGTCGGTCGAACCTCCGGTCGTCGGCGTGCTCGACCAGGTAGTCGACATAGCGGATGCGCAGCAGGTCGGCGACCTCGGGATCGGCGGCCTCCTCGCGGAAGTGGGTGACCAGGTGGCCGAGCTCGCGGATGGCGTCGATCGGGTCGTAGGCGGCCCAGTCGAGGTTGGCCTCCTCGGTGGCCGGCAGGTGCTTGGCCACGTCCCAGTAGAAGCCGACGTCGCGCTTGTCCTTGGCCACTTCCAGGGCCCAGTCACGCAGGGTGGACACCGGCTGGGCCTCCAGGAAGGCGCGGTAGTCGCCGGTCTGGGCGTCGGTGGTCATCGGGAGGGCTCCTCGGGTGCGGGGGCGGCGCTGGCTCGGATGATAGGGGCAAGGACGGCGGCCAGGTCGGGCTGGCCCTGCTCGACCAGGTCGTAGCGGACCCGGGTGGCCGGATGGGCGATGTCGGCGACGTTGCGCAGGTCGATCGGGGTGCCGATCACCACCGCGTCCACCGGGGCCTGGTTGATGACGGCCTCCAGCTCGCGGACCTGGGCGTCGGAGTAGCCCATGGCCGGGACCAGGGCGCCGATGTGGGGGAAGCGCTCGTACACCTCGGCCAGGGAGCCGGTCAGCCAGGGGCGGGGGTCGACGATCTCGGCCGCGCCCAGGCGGCGGGCCGCGACCACCCCGGCGCCGTAGCTCATCTCGCCGTGGGTCAGGGTGGGGCCGTCCTCGACCACCAGGACCCGCTTGCCGGTGACCAGCTCGGGGTCCTCGACCCGGACCGGGCTGGCCGCCTTGACCACCACCGCGTCCGCGTTGAGCTGCTTGAGCTGCTCCTCCAGGGCGGCCACCTGCTCGGCGGTGGCCTCGTCGACCTTGTTGACGACCAGCACGTCGGCGGCCCGGGCGTTGGCCTCGCCCGGGTGGTAGCTGGACTCGTGCCCGGCCCGCAGCGGGTCGGCGACCACGATGTGCAGGTCGGGCCGGAAGAACGGCAGGTCGTTGTTGCCGCCGTCCCACAGCAGCACGTCGGCCTCGGCCTGGGCCCGCTCCAGGATGGCGTGGTAGTCGACGCCGGCGTACACCACCGTGCCGGCGGCCAGGTGCGGCTCGTACTCCTCCCGCTCCTCGATGGTGGCCCGGGCCGCCAGCAGGTCCTCGACCGAGGTGAACCGCTGCACGGCCTGGCTGGCCAGGTCGCCGTAGGGCATGGGGTGGCGGACGGCCACCACCTTGCGGCCGGCGGCGCGCAGGATCTCGGCCACCCGCCTGGTGGTCTGCGACTTGCCGGCCCCGGTGCGGACCGCGCACACCGCCACCACCGGCACCGACGCCACCAGCTCGGTCTGCTTGGGACCGAGCAGCCGGAAGTCGGCCCCGGCGGCCAGGACCTTGGAGGCGGCGTGCATGACGTCGACGTGGCGGACGTCGGAGTAGCTGAACACCACCTCGTCGACGTCGTGGTCGACGATCAGATCCTCCAGCCGCTCCTCGGGGAAGATGGGGATCCCCTGGGGGTAGGCGGGCCCGGCCAGGGCGGCCGGGTAGGTGCGGTCGTCGATGTAGGGGATCTGGGTGGCGGTGAAGGCCACCACGGTGGTGGCCTCCACGCCGCGGAAGGCGCTGTTGAAGTTGTGGAAGTCGCGGCCGGCGGCCCCCATGATGATCACCCGTCGCTGCAAGCACGCCTCCTCGCGTCCGTGTGCCACCCTCCGTTGGCCGGCACGCAGCAGCAAGAGGATACCGACCCGGCGCGGTTAGCCGGTGGAGCGGTCGCGGGGGAAGACGGCGTTGAGGCTGGGCTCGGCCGGGAGGGCGAAGGAGAAGACCGAGCCGTGGCCGAGGCGGCTGGACACCCAGATGCGGCCGCCCATGGCCTCGACCAGCCGCTTGGCCAGGTAGAGGCCGAGGCCGGCGCCGCCCGGCTCCCGGGTCATGTAGTGGCCGACGCGGTGGAAGCGCTCGAAGATCCGGCTCTGCTCGTCGATGGGGATGCCCGGGCCCCAGTCGCGGACCTCGAACACGACCTCGCGGCCCTGCGGGACCAGGCGGACCTCGACCGGCTCGTGCGGCGGGGCGTAGCGCAGGGCGTTGGAGAGCAGGTTGCCCAGCACCTGGTCGATGCGCATCCAGTCGCCGCGGCAGTAGACGGCATGGTCGGGGGCGACCACGTGCACCGTGCGGTCCCGGTCCTCGCTGGTGAAGCGGTCGACCACCTGGCGGACCAGGTCGACGGCGTCGATGGCGGTGGCGTCGACCAGCCCGGCCCCGGCCTCCAGCCGGGTCACCTCCAGCAGGTCCTCGATCAGCCGCTCCAGCCGCAGGGACTGCATCAGCATCAGTTTGTAGTACTCGCGCCGCCGGTCCTGGGCGAAGTCGCGGTCCTCGCGCAGCAGCGTCATCAGGAAGCCCTTGATGGGGGTGAGCGGGGTCCGCAGCTCGTGGGAGACGCTGGCCACGAAGTCGGCCT
>Ga0307415_100000435_pt1 | contig 17930 bp, 12 predicted proteins | sample DK1Cmetagenome_FD_204524 | JGI IMG/M metagenome (GOLD analysis project Ga0307415, IMG submission 204524) | Maize rhizosphere microbial communities from greenhouse at UC Davis, California, United States - DK15-C-2 | ecosystem: Host-associated > Plants > Roots > Rhizosphere > Soil | place: USA...
GTCGCTCTATCGTCTGAGGGCATGGAGGTCACTCAGTCGGCGAAGCTGGCCAACGTCTGCTACGACATCCGCGGCCCGGTGCTGCAGGAGGCCAAGCGGATGGAGGCCGACGGCCATCACGTGCTGAAGCTCAACATCGGCAACCCGGCCCCGTTCGGCTTCGAGGCCCCGGAGGAGATCCTCCAGGACGTCATCCTGAATCTGCCGTCGGCCCACGGGTACGGCGACTCGAAGGGGTTGCTGAGCGCCCGGCGGGCGGTCGTGCAGTACTACCAGGGCCGCGGCGTCCCCGAGGTCGACATCGAGGACGTGTACCTCGGCAACGGGGTGTCCGAGCTCATCGTGATGGCGCTGCAGGGGTTGCTGGACAACGGCGACGAGGTCCTCGTGCCGATGCCGGATTATCCACTCTGGACGGCCGCGGTGAGCCTGTGCGGTGGCCGGGCCGTGCACTACCGGTGCGACGAGAGCGCCGACTGGCAGCCCGATCTGGCCGACCTGACCGCGAAGATCACGCCCCGATCCAAGGCGCTCGTCGTGATCAACCCGAACAACCCGACCGGCGCGGTGTACTCGGAAGGCATGCTCGAACAGCTTGTCGAGCTGGCCCGCCGGCACAACCTGGTGCTCTTCTCCGACGAGATCTACGACAAGATCCTGTACGACGACGCGGTGCACGTGGCCACCGCCTCGCTCGCCCCCGATCTGCTCTGCCTGACCTTCAACGGGCTGTCCAAGGCGTACCGGGTGGCCGGTTTCCGCACCGGATGGATGGTGGTTTCCGGGCCGAAGCGGCATGCGGCCAGCTACATCGAGGGCCTGGACATTCTCGCCAACATGCGACTGTGCCCGAACGTGCCGACCCAGTACGCCGTGCAGACCGCGCTCGGTGGCCACCAGAGCATCAACGACCTCGTGCTGCCGGGCGGCCGCCTGCACGACCAGCGCGACACCGCGTGGCGGATGCTCAACGAGATCCCGGGGGTGTCCTGCGTCAAGCCGAAGGGTGCGCTGTACGCGTTCCCGCGGCTGGACCCCGAGGTGTACCCGATCGCCGACGACGAACGCTTCGTGCTCGACCTGCTGCGGGCCGAGAAGCTCCTCGTCGTCCAGGGGACCGGATTCAACTGGCCGACACCGGACCATATACGGATCGTGACGCTGCCCCGGGTGGCCGATCTGGAGGACGCGCTCGAGCGCTTCGGTCGGTTCCTGGCCGGGTACCGCCAGTCCTAGGTCATACCCCGGCGCCGGGCCCGGCCGGACCGCCCCGGCGGCGCAGGTACCGCTCGAACTGCTGAGCGATCTCGTCGCCGGACAGCGGGGTCAGGTCGTCGCCGGCCCGCTCCTCGAGCTCGCGCACGTACTCGGCCAGCTCCGCGTCCTGCTCGGCCGCCGCGTGCAGGCGCTCCTCCCACTGGGCCGACTCCTCGGCCAGGTCGGCCATGGGTACGGGCAGGTCGAGTACCTCCTCGACCCGGTGCAGCAGGGCCAGGGTCGCCTTCGGACAGGGCGGGTTGTTCGCGTAGTGGGGCACGTGCACCCAGAACGACACCGCCTCCAGCTCCGCCTTGCGGCACGCGTCGTAGAGGACGCCGACGATGCCGGTGGGCCCCTCGTACCGGGTCGGGGTCAGGTTGAATCGCACCACGTCCGATCCGTCGGACGCGCTGCCGCTGATGGGCAGGGCCCGGGAGTACGGGACGTCGGCCAGCAGGGCGCCGAGCAGCACCACGCGGCTGACCTCGAGGCTGTGGCAGACCTCGAGGACGTCCTGGCAGAACGTGCGCCAGCGGGTGCTGGGTTCGATGCCGCGGATGAGGACCACGTCGGAGTCGGCCCCGGGCGGGTTGGCCACGGCGAACCGGGTGGTGGGCCACTCGATGCGGCGGTCCTCACCCTCCAGGGAGACCGTGGGCCGGTTGACCTGGAAGTCGTAGAACTCCTCCGGGTCCAGCTCGGCGATGGTCTTCGCCGACCACACCTGCTCCAGGTGCTCGACCGCCGCGGTCGACGCGTCCGCGGCGTCGTTCCACCCCTCGAAGGCCGCGATGGCCACGGGGGAGCGCAACACCGGAAGGCCGTCGAACTCGCTCACGATCCCAGCCTAGACCCTGCTTCTCTGCGCTCGCTTCGCTCGCGCGCGACTGTGCCACGTTGCGCTCGCTCCGCTCGCGCGGGCTCGGGCCCCAAAAGGCGAGGCGCCGGGGTCGGGTCGTTCCACTGCTTGAGTGGGGGACGACCGCGACCGGACGGGGCCGGCTAGCCTGTAGGACGTGCGAGCCGTGCCATCCTTCCTCGACAGCCTCGGCCAGCGGGTCCTCGTCGCCGACGGCGCCATGGGCACCATGCTGCAGGCGGCGAACCCGACGCTGGACGACTTCGAGGGTCATGAGGGCTGCAACGAGATGCTCAGCCTGACCCGTCCCGACGTCGTGCGCGGCATCCACGACGCCTACCTGGCCGCCGGGGCCGACTGTGTTGAGACGAACACGTTCGGCGCCAACCTGACCGCGCTGGAGGACTACGGCCTGGCCGGACGGATCGCGGAGCTGTCCGAAGCGGCGGCCCGACTGGCCAGGGCCGCCGCCGACGCGTGGTCCACCCCGGACAAGCCCCGGTACGTGCTGGGCTCCATGGGGCCGGGCACCAAGCTGCCGACGCTGGGCCAGACCACGTACCGGGCGCTGCGCGACGCGTACCAGGCCAACGCGGCCGGGTTGCTGGCCGGCGGCGCCGACGCCCTCATCGTGGAGACCTGTCAGGACCTGCTGCAGGCCAAGTCGGCCGTCATCGGGGCGCGCCGGGCCATCACCGAGTCCGGCCGGGACGTGCCGCTCATCAGCCACGTCACGGTGGAGACGACGGGCACGATGCTGCTCGGCTCGGAGATCGGCGCCGCGCTGACCGCGCTGGAGGCGCTGGGCGTCGACCTGATCGGCCTGAACTGCGCGACCGGGCCGGCCGAGATGAGCGAACATCTGCGCTACCTGTCGCAGCACGCGCGGGTACCTCTGTCGGTCATGCCCAACGCGGGCCTGCCCGAGCTGACGGCCAACGGAGCCCGCTACCCGCTGACCCCCGACCAGCTCGCCGAGGCGTTGGGCCGGTTCGTGACCGAATACGGGGCGCGCCTGGTCGGTGGGTGCTGCGGCACCACGCCCGAGCACATCGGCCGGGTGGTCGCCGCGGCGGCCGAGCTGACACCGGCGGCGCCGGAGCCGCGGCGCGAGCCGGGCGTCTCCTCCATCTACCACCACGTGCCGTTCGCCCAGGACGCGAGCGTGCTGATGGTGGGGGAGCGGACCAACGCCAACGGTTCCAAGGCGTTCCGGGAGGCGATGCTGGCCGGGGACTTCCACGCCTGCGTCGAGATCGCGCGGGAACAGGCGCGCGACGGCTCGCACCTGCTCGACGTGTGCGTGGACTACGTCGGACGCGACGGTGGGCGGGACATGGCCGAGATCGCCGGGCGGTTCGCCACCGCGTCCACCCTGCCGATCATGCTGGACTCGACCGAGCCGAACGTCGTCGAGGCCGGGCTGGAGGCCCTGGGCGGCCGCTGCGTGGTGAACTCGGTGAACTACGAGGACGGCGACGGCCCGTCCTCGCGCTACGCCCGGGTGATGCCGATCGTGCAGGAGCACGGTGCGGCCGTGGTGGCGCTGACCATCGACGAGGAGGGCCAGGCCCGTACGGCCGAGTGGAAGGTACGGGTGGCCAGCCGCCTCATCGACGACCTGACCGGCCGGTGGGGCCTGGCCGTCTCGGACATCCTCGTCGACTGCCTGACGTTCCCGATCTCCACCGGTCAGGAGGAGACGCGCCGCGACGCCATCGAGACCATCGAGGCGATCCGGCAGATCGCCCAGCTGTACCCGGAGGTGAACTTCACCCTCGGCATCTCCAATATCTCGTTTGGACTCAATCCCGCGGCCCGCCAGGTGCTCAACTCGGTCTTCCTGCACGAGTGCGTGCAGGCCGGCCTCACCTCGGCGATCGTGCACGCCAGCAAGATCCTGCCGATGGCCAAGATCCCGGAGGAGCACCGCGAGGTGGCGCTGGACATGGTCTACGACCGGCGCCGGGAGGGCTACGACCCGCTGGCGAGGTTCATCGACCTGTTCGAGGGCGTGGACGTCGCCTCGGCCCGCGCGTCGCGGGCGCAGGAGCTGGCCGCCCTGCCGCTGGACGAGCGGCTGCGCCGGCGCATCATCGACGGCGAGCGCAACGGCCTGGAGTCCGATCTGGACACCGCCTTGCGCGACCGGCCGGCGCTGGCCATCATCAACGACACGCTGCTCGAGGGCATGAAGACGGTCGGCGAGCTGTTCGGATCCGGTCAGATGCAGTTGCCGTTCGTGCTCCAGTCGGCCGAGGTGATGAAGGCGGCCGTGGCCTACCTCGAGCCGCACATGGAGCGGGCCGACGCCGCCGGCAAGGGCCGCATCGTGCTGGCCACGGTCAAGGGCGACGTGCACGACATCGGCAAGAACCTGGTCGACATCATCCTGTCCAACAACGGCTACGACGTGGTCAACATCGGCATCAAGCAGCCGATCTCGGCCATCCTCGACGCGGCCGAGGACAACGCGGCCGACGCCATCGGCATGTCGGGCCTGCTGGTCAAGTCGACGGTCATCATGAAGGAGAACCTGCAGGAGATGGACTCCCGCGGCGTCTCCGAGCGCTGGCCGGTCCTGCTGGGCGGGGCGGCGCTCACCCGGTCCTATGTGGAGGACGACCTGCGCGACCTGTTCTCGGGCGACGTGTACTACGCGCGGGACGCGTTCGAGGGCCTGGCCCTGATGGACCGGGTGATGGCGGCCAAGCGGGGCGAGGCGCCGGTCGTGGACGCCGAGCGGGAGCGCAAGCTCGCCGAACGGCGGTCGCGGCGGGAGCGCCACCGCGCCGTGGTGTCGTCCGACCTGCCGGACCTGGACGATGACTCGGTGCGGTCCGATGTCGCGTCCGATGTGCCGGTGCCGGCCGCGCCGTTCTTCGGCACCCGGGTGGTCAAGGGCATCCCGCTGGCCGACTATATGTCCATGTTGGACGAAAGGGCCACCTTCCTCGGCCAGTGGGGGCTGCGCGGCTCGCGCGGCGGTACCGGGCCGTCCTATGAGGAGCTGGTGGAGACCGAGGGCCGGCCCCGCATGCGGTACTGGCTGGACCGGCTCGTCGCCGACCAGGTGCTCGAGGCGGCGGTCGTGTACGGGTACTTCCCGTGCTACGCCGAGGGCAACACGCTGGTCGTGCTGGACGAGAACGCGGCCGCCGAGCGGGCCCGGTTCACCTTCCCGCGCCAGCGCCGGGAGCGCCGGCTGTGCATCGCCGACTTCTTCCGGCCCCGGTCGGAAGGCCACGACGTCATCGGCATGCAACTGGTGACCGTCGGCCAGCCGGTGAGCGAGTACGCCGAGAAGCTGCGCGCCGGTCACGCCTACCGGGACTACTTCGAGGTGCACGGGCTGTCGGTCCAGCTCACCGAGGCGCTGGCCGAGTACTGGCACCGGCGGATCCGCGCCGAGCTGGTACTGCCCTCCGGCGAGTCGCTGGCGTCCTACGATCCGGCCGACCTGGCCGGCGTCCTGGCCACCGACTACCGGGGCTGCCGGTACTCGTTCGGTTATCCGGCCTGCCCCGACCTGGAGGACCGGGCCAAGGTGGCCGCCCTGCTCGGACCCGATCGGATCGGCGTCGAGCTGACCGAGGAGTTCCAGCTCGTCCCCGAGCAGTCCACCGACGCCATCATCGTCCACCACCCCGAGGCCTCATACTTCAACGCCAAGTGACGATGGCACCGGGTGCGGTCCTCGCTCGTGGCCCACTCCCCGCCGGCAGGACATCCACCAGCCCCCATGGGTAGACTCCCGCCGCCGGGGGGGAAGCGACCAACCACAGCATCCACGTCGAACCAGCGTCGCCCACACTGACGACGTACTGACCCCTGTCACGGTGGTGGTGGCGGTGTGGCAACCACGGCTGCTCGGTTCGACGATCTGGAGATGGGTGTGATGGGGCTGATCTTTACCGTGATTCCGCCCGAGGGCGCGCTGCCTCTGCGGTTCGGCATGACTCAGGCCCAGGTGCGGCGCGTCCTCGACGGGGCCGGCCGATTCGAGGATGTGACGGCCCCGGGCGGGCTGCCGCAACTGCACCTCGTGGATGATGACCAGGCGGTCGACCTGTATACGGTCTTCACGACCGGCGATCAACTCTTCACCATCGAATTTTGGCGTCCCCAGGCCGGCGAGGCACCGATGGCCCTCGTGTTTGATGGGATCAACCTCTTTGATAAGCCCGCGGACGAGACGATCGCCGTCTTGCGGTCGCGGGGTCATGAGGTCGACACGGCAGACGAGTTCTTCCCGAACATGGCGGGGCACCAGATCAGGTTTGACCGGGACGAGGGTGAGGACCGAGACGACAACGGTCTAGCGACGTACTTCGAAGTCATCATGATCGCGCCGGAGCATTATCGGGAGCAGTACACCAACGTCCACTTGCCGACGATCGTCGACGCCTGACACGACGACGGCGTGACACTGCAACGCCACGTGACCGTCCACCGACGACACCATCGACGCTCATCATCGCTGCCGGTCAGGCCAGGGTGGCGAATACGATCACGTTGTCGCTGTAGCCGATACGTCCGCCGACCCAGGTTCCGCCGCAGGTCACGAGGACGAGTCGGGCCCGGCCGGTCGGGTCGAACACCCGGCCCGCGGGGAACGAGGTCTTCGGGAAGGTCTCCACGGACTCCACCGTGAATGTGGCCACCCGGTGGTCCTCACGGTCCACCTTGATGAGCTTTCCCTTGCGTAGCTCGGACAGCCTGTGAAAGACGGCCGGCTGGCTATCGGTGTCGACGTGGCCGACGATGACCGCGGTGCCCGGCTCACCCGGAGTGGGCCCGAGGCGATACCAGCCGGTCGCCTTGGCCGGGTCGGATGCCGGCGTGGCGATGCTGCCGTCCGCGGCCCGACCCACCTTGATGACCTTGGCTCGTACCCCGAGCGCCGGGATCGATATTCGGGTGGGAATGGATGCGCTCAATGCCTCGGTGGAGCCGCCCGCGGCGGAGTCGCGTTGGCTGTCCCCGGAGCCCGAGAGGCCGGGAAGGCTCGGCAGGCCGAAGATCTGCCCCAATCCGAAACCGGTGCAATAGAGCCCAATCAGGATCAGGATGGCGACCAGCGGCAGCACCGATCGGGGCCCGGAGTAGGCGCGCACTGCCGCTCGCCGCCGGATCTAGCGTGCTGGCCGGTGGCGCCGGCGGCGCACCGTGATCGCACCGAGCGCGCCGGCCGCCGCCAGGGCGCCGACACCGCCGATGAGCCAGATCCCGGGTCCCGCCAGGCCGCCGCGACCACGCTTGGCCAGGAAGCCGCCGCCGGTGTGCGGTCCCATGGTCGGCTCCGCCGTAGCGTTGCCGTCCACCCGCAGGGTCGTCGTGGCCGTGGACCCGCTCCGGCAGGCCAGGTTCACGTCGTACCCGCCCTCCTTGGTCCCCGCCGGCACCGTGACGTCGGCCGTCAGCAGGTTGAGGTCCGGTTGCACGGTGACCGTGCCAAACGCCTCGGACGTCACGGTGGCGGGAACACTGTTGTCGCCGCAGTCGGCGCGCAACGCCACGGACGAACCGGCGTCCACCGTCCCGGGAGTCACCTCGATCCACACGCCGCTGACGCTGGCCGCGCTGGGCTGTCCCCAGGCGCTCGCCCCGCCCAGCACCGCAAGGAGTCCGACGGTTCCGAGTAGCATCCGAATAGACCGCATCCGTGCCCCTCTTCGTGCGCCGAGGGTGATGTACCAGGGTACCCGTATTGGTCCCTCTCCAAACACCCGCCAGCCGTCTCGATGGCGTGCGGACCGCGAGGTCGAACTCGGCACACGGACAGGCACCGCTGCTCCACAACGGACAAGCTTCACCCAGCGCCATGGGGGATCACATGGGCTACGACCTGCACATGAGCCGGGCCATCATGTGGATTGACAGCGCATGGTTTCCGATCCTCCGCGCCGAGGTCCTGGGTCTGATCGAACGGCACGACGATCTGGCGCTGCCGGAGGGATACCCGGTCGATACCGACACCGGCGGTTTCGACTTCCACTGCCTGCCCGACGACTGGCTCTGGTTCACGGGTGGCCAGATCAAGACCAAGAACCCGGAACCACACCTGATCCGGCGCATGGCGGAGCTGGCCGTCGAACTCGACGCGTGGCTCATAGGTGACGACGGCGAGGTCTACGCCTGGGACGGTCGCGAGGTCGTGCAGCGCGACCGCGAACCCGACGAGTACCAGGTCCAGCGGTGCGTCATCACCCGGGCGAGCGGGACCGTCTGGAGTTGGGAAGCGCCCATCCTTCCCGATGAATGGATGGCGCTCGCGCAAACGCAACCGGACTTCGACACCGGTACCCGCATCGAAGCGCTGCTGCCGTCGGGACCGACCTGGATCACCTGCCCCCCGGTGGCCCACTGGATGGCCCACCCGTCCGGAAGGCCGCTACCGTTCCTCCCGTTCCAGGATGTCGTCGTGGTCCGCGACCGCGACCCGGCCACCGTACGACGGGCGGGCCTGCTCGCGGCGGCCCTGGGCGCCCACGTCACCGACGAGAACGACGAACCGCTGGGTTGATTGTGAAGCTCGGTGTCCCCAGTGGAGCACCAATCCTTCGGGATCACGCGCGCCGGCGCCGCCGGGTCAGGTCAGGTCCCGCTTGCGCCACCGGAAGGTGGCGATCTCATGAGGTAGGCCGCGATCTGTAGCAGCGCGGCGCCAAGGATGAGCAGTACGCCGACGAACGCCAACGTGGGAATCCTCGTCCGCAGGAGGAACGCACCGGCGAGACCCAATGGCAAGACGGAGGCGACGAGCAACGCGAGGCGAGGTCGGCTTTCGCCCCGGCGGATCGGACCGCGGCCGAACCAGGCGCCGAGTATCCCGGCCGCCGCCGTGGCAAGGACGATGATGACGGCGGCCCACGCCGGGAGGCCTCGGACGCCGTACAGGACGAGCGACACGCCGGCCCCGAGGACCACCGACGCCAGCACCCACAACAGCCTGCGCAGCATGGCACGGCCTCCCGAAGTTCGCCATCAACGAGACCCCGGCGACGGGGCCTCAGCTGAGGTTGACCAGACCGTTGTCGTCGACGCCGTCGCCGTCCCAGTCGCCGATGACGGGGAGGTGCCGGGCCGCCCCGTACGAGACCGGACTCAGCGCGCGGCTGCCCCCGCCGGCGGTGAGCAGGGCGCGGTAGAACGTGTGCCGCGAGGATCGGAACGCGCCGATGTCGTCGCTCCCGTCGCCGTTCCAGTCGCCGGTCACGGGCGTGTCGTTCGGGCTGCCGAATCCCTCGGTGCGCACGGTGCCGTCCGGGAGCAGCAGCGAGTACGTCTGCGTGGCCGGGGTGTAGCTGCCGATGTCGTCGACGCCGTCGCCGTTCCAGTCGCCCACCAGCGGCAGGTCGCCGGCGGCGCCGAAGGTGCGAGCCGGGCGCACCGTCGCGCCCTGCGTCGACAGGAAGGAGAACCGGCGGCTGAGCGGGTCGTAGACGCCGATCTCGTCGCCGCCCAGCCCGTCCCAGTCGCCGGCCAGCGCGATGGCCCCGAACGGCCCGACCGGCGGCGTCGTGATCTCCGGCGCGTCGGGAGCGGGCCCGCCGGGCGGGGATCCGCCGGGCGGGGATCCACCAGGTGTGGACACGGTCGGCGTGGCCGATGGTGCCGCGGACGCGGACCCGCTCGTGGGCGTCGGTCCATCAGACGCGCTCGGCGTGGGGCCGCCGGACGGCGTGGGCGGCGGCGTGGCCAGGACCGATCCGACAAGGGGAGGCACCGTCGGGGCGGCGGCGTCCCGCAGGGTGAAGCGGCGGCCGATCACGTCGTAGACGCCGGCGGAGTCGCGGCCGTCGCCGTCCCAGTCCCCGGCCACCGGTCGCAGGGCACCCTCGCCGAAGACGATCGGCGCGTCCGAACCGGTGGCCAGCGACCACACCAGCGGCCCCCGCTGGGTCCACCAGCTCGTGCGCCGCGCGGCGCCGGCCACCGAGAACGAGAAGTGGACGTGGGTGTCGTGCGGGTCGGCGGTGCCGGAGTAGGGCACCCATCGCGCCTCGTCGCTGCCCACGCGGTAGTACCGGTGGTTCCAGATGATGTAGGTGATCCCGATCCGGCGCGCCATCGCGTTGCGGTGGCCCCGATCGTCGGTGCGGAGCAGCCAGTTGAGCACGCGGTCGACCATGGCCCGGTCGGCCGCGCGGGCGGCGTCGACATGCCAGTCCCAGGCCCGACCGTCGGCGTGGTCGGAGTACTCGCGGGAGGCGTTGGCGATCCGCTTGCACACCGCCATGCCGTCGTCTCCGCCTCCGACCTGGCTCAGGATCATCCCGCGGAAGGACCGGACGCCGGGCTTGCCGACCAACGGCCGGGCACAGGCGGTCACGGTGGTGCGGGCGGGGTACGGGTCGATGTCGACGATCGCCAGCGAGTGCCGCCGGCCGCCTTCCTTGATCACCACGAGCACCGCAGCGAATACCAAGATCGCCACGACGCCGGCCGCGATCCAGTGTCGTCTCGGTACCCGAAGTTGCACGTGCCCCTCCCCGGCGGCAAGAGTACCCGCCGGACGCGAGCATCAGATCCGTCGAAACACGGTCAAAAGACCGCCACGCCGTCCGCTGCGTGTGAGGTACCCCGGCGAGCGCGGCGGCGGCCGGGGGCGGCAGGATCGTGGGGTGACCTTGGCCGCGGTGCTCTTCGACATGGACGGCACCCTGGTCGACAGCGAGAAGGTCTGGGACGTCGGGCTGCGCGAGCTGGCCATCCGGTACGGGGGGACGCTTTCCGACGAGGCGCGGCTGCGCATGGTGGGAACCTCGGCGCTGGAGACGATGGTCATCCTGTACGAGGACCTGCGCCAGCCCTGGCGGGACCCGGACGAGGGCGCCGACTGGCTCGACGTCCGGGTGGCCGAGCTGTTCGCGGACGGTCTGGAGTGGCTGCCCGGCGCGCTGGACCTGGTCACAGCGGTACGGGCGGCGCGGCTGCCGGCCGCTCTGGTCACCAACACCCGTCGTGCCCTCGTGGAGGTAGCGCTCGCGACCTTGGGCGAGCACAATTTCGATGCGGTGGTGTGCGGCGACGACGTACCCCGGACCAAGCCCGATCCAACGCCGTACCTCGCCGCGGCCGCGTCCCTCGGTGTCGACCCGGCCCGCTGCGTCGCCGTCGAGGACTCCCCGGCGGGCGTGGCGAGCGCGCTCGGGGCCGGATGCGCGGTCCTGGCCGTGCCGCACGAGGTCGAGATCGTCGGGGTTGACGTGCACATCGTCGACAGCCTCGTCGAGGTCGACGTCGACCTGCTCCGATCGCTCGTGCACAAACCCTAAGAACTTGGCGGCCGGCACCGATAGGAACCCAGGTAACACGACTTGGGGGTGGAGGCGTGGGCGTTGCCGGCCGACGGCGAGTGAGCCTGTGGCGCGCCGAACGCCGGCTCGGCCAGCTCACCGGGGCCTGCTGGGCGTTGGCCGCGTTCGCCGCGGTCCACCTCGCGGTGGTGGTCGTCTGGGGGCCGGTCGGACCCGATGCCCTGCTGTGGCTGCCGGCCGCGCCGGCGACCTTCGTCTCGGCCGTCGCCTGCTGGATGGTGGGCGCGCGCCGCGACCTGCCCCAGGCGACGCGGCGGTTCTGGCGCCAGCTCGCGGTCGGCATCACGCTCGTCGGCGTGGGCGGGATCCTGCGTACCGTGCGGGCCTTCACGGCCAACGGTGAACGGGATCTCCAGGCCCCGGACATGCTCATCTACAGCGCCGGCATGATCGTGGTCGGCTACGCGCTGTGCCGGCTACCGCTCGGCCTGAACAACCGGGGCCGGTGGTGGACCTTCTCCCTCGACATGTGCACGGTGATGGTCGCGGCCGGCCTGTTCACCTGGGAGATCTCCACCCGGGCCGCGCTCACCGCCGCCGGTGCCAACAGCTATGGCGCGCTGGGCGCCCTGGCCAGCATCGCGCTGACCCTGGTGGTGGTGTTCGCGCTGGCCAAGGTGGCCCTGACCGGCTCGGCCACCGTCGACCCGTTCGCCCTACGCCTGCTCGGCCTGGCCCTCGTCGTCGGCGCGGTGAGCGCCGTCCCGGAGGCCGCGCTCGCCGCCAAGGGTCACCTCACCGGTACGCCGGTCGGCACGACCCTGCCCGCGCTGCTGGCGACGCTGGCCGCCCGGCGGCAGGCCCTGGCCGGCCGGCACACCGACCGGGCGGCCGCCGAGCGGGCCTCCCACCGCCCGTACAGCGTGATCCCCTATGTGGCGGTGGCGGCGACCGGCGGGCTGCTGCTGTTCGCCGTGATCTTCGGCGAGTCGTTGTCACGCATCGTGGTGACCTGTGGCGCGCTGATCGTGGTGACCCTGGTGGTGCTGCGGCAGCTGACCGCGTTCCGTGACAACAGCCAGCTGCTCACGCGCCTGGACGCCAGCATGGTCGAGCTGGCCGACCACGAGCGGCGGTTCCGGTCGCTGGTGCAGCACGCCTCCGACCTGATCACGATCACCGGTGCCGGCGGTGTGCTCACCTACGTCAGCCCGGCCGTCGAGCGGCTGCTCGGAGCGCCGCCGGAGGCCTGGGTGGGTCGCAACGCCGCCGACATGGTGCACCCCGACGACATGCGCATGGTGTTGGCCCACTACCAGACCCAGGTCGCCAATCCGGGCATGGCGGTGACCTACCAGGTACGGCTGTTGCGGGCCGACGGAACGTTCCGGTGGACCGAGGTGACCAGCGTCAACCTGATGCACGACCCCGGCGTGGCCGGCATCGTCGGCAACTGCCGCGACATCACCGACGCCCGCGAGTTCCAGCAGCGGCTGCACCACCAGGCCAGCCACGACACGCTCACCGGCCTGGCCAACCGGCGCCTGTTCGCCGACCGGCTCACCGATGCGCTGCGCGGAGCCGTACCCCGGTCGGTCAGCGTGGCGCTGATGGACCTCAACGACTTCAAGTCGGTCAACGACACGCTCGGGCACGCCGCCGGCGACGAGCTGCTGATCGCCGCGGCCGAGCGGCTGCGGGGCAGCGTCCGGGCCGGGGACACGGTGGCCCGGCTGGGTGGCGACGAGTTCGCCGTACTCCTGGCCGACGCGACCGACGCCGAGGTGGACGCCGTCGTGGCGCGGATCATCACCGTGTTCGGCGCGCCGGTCCGGGTCGGCGGGTCCGACCTGCACATGGCGGCCAGCATCGGCATCGCGGTCAACGACGGCCCGGTCTCGGCGACCGAGCTGCAGCGCCGCGCCGACGTCGCCATGTACGCGGCGAAGGCCGACCGCGACCACGGCGGCACCCGGCACACGCGCTATGCCGCCGACATGGAAGCCCCGCTGGCCTGGCGGACCCGCCTCGAGTACGACCTGCGGGACGCCGTCGACGCCGGCCAGCTGCGCCTGGCCTACCAGCCGGTGGTCGCGATCGGCACCGGGGCGCTGCTGGGCGCCGAGGCGCTGGTCCGATGGGACCACCCGCAGCTCGGCACCGTGATGCCGAACCAGTTCATCCCGATCGCCGAGCGGACCGGCCTCATCGGTCGGGTCGGCCGGTGGGTGCTGGGGGAGGCCTGCCGCCAGGCCGCGACCTGGTTCGTCCGGTACGGCGACGCGGCCGCCGGGATCAGCGTGAACGTCTCCGCCGGCCAGCTGCGCCAGCCCGACTTCGCCGCCGAGGTCATCGCTTCGCTGGCGGCGGCCGGCCTCGACCCGCGCCGCCTCACGCTCGAGCTGACCGAGACGACCGCCCTCGGCGGAGGCTCGTCGGTGGAGAACCTGGCCCGGCTGCGCTCGACCGGGGTACGGATCGCACTGGACGACTTCGGCACCGGGCAGTCGAGCCTGTCCGTGCTGCAGGGGTTCACGGTCGACGAACTCAAGCTCGACCGGAGCTTTACCGAGACGCTCGAGGGCGACGGCCGCCCGGCCGTGTGCGCGGCGGTCATCCAGGTCGGTTCGGCGCTGGGCCTGTCCGTCGTCGCCGAAGGGGTGGAGAGCGTGGCCCAGGCCCAGCGGCTGGCCGAGATGGGCTACACGCGGGCCCAGGGCTACCACTACGGCCGCCCGATGAGCCCGGACGACCTCGAGACCCTCATCGCGAGCCGGAGCACCCCCGCCCCCCTCGCCGCGATCTGACCTCCGGCACCCCCTCTGTCCGCGATCTTGGATGGTTTGTGGGGTCAGGACCCCACAAACCATCCAAGATCGCGGGTGGGGCGAGCCGCCGAGGATGCCGTCGTGCGGTCCGCGCATGTACCGTCCCGGCGGTGATCATGGAGTTGGCGTCAGCAGATCGCGCCGATCATGACGTTAACTTCATGATCGGCGCGATCTGGGGGCTGCGCTGCTCGCAGGAGCGCTACTCGTAGGCGATGGCCTTCAGGACGTCGAGGCGGGCGGCCCGGATGGCCGGGATGAGCGCCGCCGCGAGGCCGACGAAGACGGACGCGACGAGGTAGCCGACCATGAGAGGCCACGGGAAGGCCAACTCGGTGAAGCCCTCCTCGCGCAGCGCCTGGAAGACCGCGACGCCGAGACCGACGCCGACGACGATGCCCAGGATCGCGCCGAAGACCGAGATGACGACGGACTCGACGGTGACCATCCACATCACCTGGCCCTGTTTCATGCCGACGGCTCTCAGCAGACCCAGCTCGCGGGTGCGTTCGAACGTCGACAGCGCCAGCGTGTTGATGATCCCCAGCACCGCGATGATCATCGCCAGGCCGAGCAGGAGCTGTACGAAGATCAGTACGAAGTCGAAGATCTGTGCCTGTTGGGCCACGAAGTCGTCCACCTTGGCCACGCTGACCTCCGGGCTGTCGCGGAGCAGCCCTTCGACCTGGTTCTTGGCGGCGTCGACGTTCGCGCCGGGCCTCAGCTTCACGTACCCCTGCACCAGTGTGGGTGAGCGGAACCCGTCCACGGCGTCCTGCAGCGGGAAGAAGAACCCGTTGTTGACCGCCGTTCGCGAGTAGATGCCCTGCACCGTGTAGGTGCGTTCCCCGCCCCGGGCGGTCGTGACCGAGACGGTGCTGCCCACGGTCAGGCGCCGGTCGGCGGCGGTCTTGTCGTCGACGATGACGTGGCCGGCCTCCAACGGCGTGAGGCTGCCGGCGGTGGCGTTCATCTCGAACATGGGCAGGGCCGCCGGCAGGTCGTCGGCCGCGACGAGGAACTCGTCGGCGTTATTGATCTTGCCGAGATCGCCGTAGAACCCGACCGCACTCTCCACATCGGACAGATTGCGGATGTCCTGCATCGTCTTCGGGTCGAACGCCGGGATGCTGGAGGCGAACGCGTCGCCGGAGATGGCCAGCTCCGCGTTGATGCCCTGGTCGACGGCCTTGACCGTGCTCTCCCGGATCGACGAGAAGATGACGCTGATGCCGGTGATGATCGCGATGCCGACCATGAGCGCGGCCGCGGTGATGGCCGTACGCCGCGGGTTGCGAGCCGAGTTGCGCCGGCCCAGCGTGCCGGAGGCCCGGCGGCCGAACGCCCGCCCGAGCACCGCGACCACGGGGCGTGAGATGAGCGGTGTCAGCAGCGCGACCCCGATGAAGCACGCCAGCAGCCCACCGAGCACGCCCCACAGGTCGGCGTCGCCCAGCCGGCCGGCCAGACCCAGGCCGAGCACGGTGCCACCGACGGCCAGCACGCCCGCGCCGAGCACGGTCAGGCGCGTCAGCGGACGGTCCGGCGTGGCGACGTCCTGCATCGCCGCCACCGGCGGGATGCGCGAGGCTCGCAACGCCGGCAGGAGCGCGGCCACGACGGTGATGCCGACGCCCACCACGAACGCGGCGATGATGGCGGCCGGCGGCACGGCCAGGCCCGCGAGCCGCAGCGCACCCCCGCTGAGGACCGAGCCGAGCAGGCGGCCGAGCAGCGCGCCCACGCCGATGCCGAGCAGCAGGCCGACGACCGAGGCCAAGGTCCCGATGACCAGCGCCTCGGTGAAGACCGATCCGATCACCTGCCGGCGGCTGGCCCCCATCGCCCGGAACAGCGCCAGCTCACGGGTGCGCTGGGCCACGATGATGGAGAAGGTGTTGAGGATGAGGAAGATGCCGACGAACAGCGCGATCGACGCGAACCCGAGCAGCAGGTAGTTGAAGAAGGCCAGGCCCTCCCGGAGCTGGTCCGAGCTCTCCTGCGTCAGCTGCTCGCCGGTCTTGACGTTGTACCCCTCACCCAGGGTCGACTTGATCCGGTCCCGCACCTCGGTGACGTTGGCGCCGTCCTCGACCCGGACGTCGATGGAGTTGTAGACGTCCGGCGCCCCCAGCAGCAGCCGCTGGGCCACGGGTTCGTTGAAGAAGACCGTCATCTCGCCGGCCAGGGAGTCGCGGCCACCCGAGTACTCGGTGATGCCGACGACCGTGAACGGCTGGCCCTGCCCGGCCAGCGGCGGGATGACCTTCACCACGTCGCCGACCGTGTATCCGGTCGCCTTGGCCAGGTTGGCGCTGATCGCGATCTCGGCGTCGCTGGTCGGGCCGCGGCCGTCGCCCCGGATCGAGATCAACTCGGTTTCGCCGATCCAGTTACCGCCGAAGCGTGGGCCGCCCGAGCCGGCGACCACCTTGCCGTTCTTGCCGATCACCCGGGCGCCGTCGACGAAGACCAGGCCGGTGGCCTTGTCCACGCCGGGCACCGCGTCGACCCGGGCCACGTCGGCCGCCGGAAGGTTCGCCGTGGGCGGGGCCCCACCGAGACTGCCCACATCGGACGGTTTGCTGACCTCGATGTCGGTGAACTCGTAGATGTCGGAGAACAGGTTGTTGAACGACCGGCCCACGGTGTCGGTCAGCACGAACGCACCCGACACGAACATGACGCCGAGCACGACGGCCAGCGCCGACAGCGTCAACCGGAGCTTGCGGGAGAGCAAGCTCTTCAACGTCGCCCTCAGCATCAGTGCTCGCCCCCCGGCGCCCCGCTGGCCGCCGCGGCCCGCGCGCCGATGTCGAGCTTCTTGAGCTGATCGAGCACCGCCTCGGCCGTCGGCGACGCGAGCTCGCCCACGATGTTGCCGTCGGACAGGAACACGACCCGGTCGGCGTACGAGGCGGCGTTCGGGTCGTGCGTGACCATCACGATGGTCTGGCCGTAGCGCTGCACCGAGTCGCGCAGGAACGCGAGCACCTCGGCGCTGGACTGCGAGTCCAGGTTTCCGGTCGGCTCGTCGGCGAAGATGACCTCGGGCCGGCTGATGATGGCCCGGGCACACGCCACCCGTTGCTGCTGGCCGCCGGAGAGCTGGGCCGGCCGGTGGCCGAGCCGGTCGCGCAGGCCGATGGCGTCGATGACCGTGTCGAACCACTTCGGATCGGCCTTGCGGCCGGCGATGGCCAGCGGCAGCAGGATGTTCTCCTCGGCCGACAGCGTGGGCAGCAGGTTGAACTGCTGGAACACGAAGCCGACCTTGTCCCGCCGCAGGGACGTGAGCGCGCCGTCGCCGAGGCCGGTCAGCCTCACGTCGGCGATGTACACGTCGCCCCGGGTGGCCGTGTCCAGGCCGGCCAGGCAGTGCATGAGCGTCGACTTGCCCGAGCCCGACGGACCCATGATCGCGGTGAAGCGACCGCGTTCCAGATCGATGCTCACCCCGCGCAGCGCGATCACCTGGGCCTCGCCGCTGCCGTAGACCTTCCAGACGTCCAACGCGCGTGCCGCCACGCCAGTCGCAGACTGTGCGTTCACGCCCCCGCCCCCTTCATTCGTCCGATGACCGATGAGCGTTGCCCTTGTCCGTCCCACACGGTAGATCCCGCGCGCCGCCCGGCCGTCGTACCCGCCGACGTTTGTGTCCTACTACTCACGGAGGACGGCTCTCCACCCAGTTAGGGGAGTCTCCGCAGGGGTCACCCC
>Ga0307415_100000436_pt1 | contig 17893 bp, 19 predicted proteins | sample DK1Cmetagenome_FD_204524 | JGI IMG/M metagenome (GOLD analysis project Ga0307415, IMG submission 204524) | Maize rhizosphere microbial communities from greenhouse at UC Davis, California, United States - DK15-C-2 | ecosystem: Host-associated > Plants > Roots > Rhizosphere > Soil | place: USA...
GCGCGCTCCGGGGAAGGATTGGGAGAATCTGCTGCTCGGCGCCGGCACCCCCGAGAACGTGCTCCTCATCGCCTTCAAGAACCCGAAGCTGAAGCCGCTGACCGGCAAGACCCTCGGCGAAGTTGCGAAGATGCGCGGCAAGAGCCCGGAAGAGACGGCGATGGATCTCGTCATCGAGGACAATAGCCGCGTCGGCACCGTTTATTTCCTGATGAGCGAGGACAATGTGAAGCGGCAGGTCGGCCTGCCATGGGTCAGCTTCGGATCGGATGCCGAATCCGCCGTTCCGGAAGGCGTGTTCCTGAAGTCGAGCACGCACCCGCGCGCCTACGGCAACTTTGCCCGCGCGCTCGGCAAATATTCCCGTGACGAGAAGGCCGCGCCCGTCGCCGATGTCATCCGCCGGATGACGTCATTTCCCGCCACCAACCTCGGTATCAAGGGCCGCGGAGTCCTTCGCGATGGATATTTTGCGGACGTGGTGATCTTCGATCCGGCAAAGATCCAGGACCATGCGACCTTCCAGAAGCCGCAGCAGCTTTCCACCGGCGTGCGCGACGTCTTCGTCAACGGAATCCAGGTCCTCAAGGAGGGCAAGCACACCGGCGCCAAGCCGGGCCGGTTCGTGCGCGGGCCAGGCTGGACCGGCTGGCCCGGCGGCGGAGCTTGCAAATAAGCCAGCGCCGAATAGGGCCTGCGCTCAATGACTGAATCCACAATCTTCTTCTGCGGGATCGGGGGTAGCGGAATGCTTCCGCTCGCCTCGATCATACGAGCGACCGGCGCCAAGGTCGCAGGCTCCGACCGTTCGCTCGACGCCGGCCGCGTCGCCAACAAGTTCGCGTATCTCCGCTCGCTCGGAATCTCGCTGTTCCCACAGGACGGTTCGGGCCTTCAGGATGGGATGACTCTCGTCACCTCCGCCGCGGTGGAGGAAACGGTTCCGGACGTCGTCCGCGCCCGCGAGCTTGGCCTCCAACACCTCACCCGCCCTCAATTCCTTGCCAAGCTTCTCAATGACGCCCAGCGCAGCGTCGCCGTCGGCGGCACCAGCGGCAAGTCGACGGTCACCGGGATGATCGGCTGGATCCTGCACCACGCCCACCGCCAGCCGACCGTCATGAACGGCGCGGTGATGAAGAATTTCGTCACGCCATCCGCGCCCTTCGCAAGCGCGCTGGTCGGCGATCCCGAATTGTTCGTCAGCGAAGTGGACGAGAGCGACGGTTCGATCGCGCTCTACAAGCCCGAGATTGCAGTGCTCACCAACATCAGCCTCGACCACAAGGAAATGGCCGAGCTCCGCAGCCTGTTCGCAGCGTTCCTGCTGCGCGCCCGCAAGGCCGTCGTGAATCTCGACGACCCGGAGACTCGAGCGATCGCCGACGTCGTCCCGGCCGACGCTTGCGTCGGCTACGGCTTCGACAGCCCCGGCGCGCGGTTCATGGGCAAGAACCTCGATCTTGGCGCGGACGGAAGCAGCTTCACGGTGATCGCGGGCGAAGAGAGTGAGGACGTGCGGCTCACCGTTCCCGGCCGTCACAACGCTTCGAACGCGCTGGCTGCGATCGCGGCAACCCGCCAGCTCGGCGTGTCGCTCGAGGAGGCCGCGGCGGCGCTGGAGCGGTTTGAAGGCTTGAAGCGGCGCTTCGAAACCGTCGGCTCGGCCGCGGGCGTGACCGTGATCGACGATTTCGCTCACAATCCCGACAAGATCGACGCCACCCTCGCCACGCTTCGGCAGGCCGACGGCCGCCTGCTCATCATGTTCCAGCCGCACGGCTACGGACCGCTGACCAAGATGGGGGACCAGCTCGCCGCCAGCTTCGCGCGCGGAATGGCGCAGGGCGACAAGCTATACCTGCCGGACCCCGTCTACCAAGGCGGGACTGTCGAGCGATCACGCGGCTCCGACTGGCTGGCCGAACAGGTGCGCGCCGCAGGCATCGAGGCCGACCATATCCCGGAGCGGGCGGCCATAGGCGACGCGCTCCTCGCCGAGGCGCGTGAGGGCGACCGCATCGTCATCATGGGCGCTCGCGACGACAGCCTCAGCGAATTCGCGGCGGACCTGATCGAACGGCTGGCGGCGCGGAACTGAACAGCGCCTCCTGAGTCGGGCAGGTATGGCAAGGCCCGGATCCGTTATTGGCTGGCTCCTCTCAGAGGAAGATCGCGCAAAGCTTCTCGCGCAATTCCCGCCCAGGTATGAAAATGTTGTCGCGCACCACGTGACTCTGCAAACGAATGCAGAGCGGGAGCCTCTGCCCAAGGAGGTCAAGGCCCAGGTGGTCGGGCGGACCGACGACGAAAAGGGCGTTGAAGCGATGGTGGTCGCGATCGACGGCAGTACCGACCGCCACGACGGATCGACGTATCACATCACCTGGTCGCTCGCCGACGGCCGCCGGGCCCGCGAAAGCAACGACATTCTGCGGGCGTTCGGCTGGGACGAGCTCGACCGGCCCATCCCGGTCAAGCTGGACCCGGGCCGCTTCTAGGCATGGCAAGCAAGCAGCAGCCGCATCTGTTCCTCGACTGCGACGGCGTGCTTGCCGACTTTGACGCGGGGGCGCTTAAGTTGCTGGGCATGCCCCCCGCGAAATTCGAGCAACGCTACGGCCGAGGCGAGTTCTGGAAGCGCCTGGCGCGTCACGGCAATTTCTACGGCGACCTTGCGGAGATGCCGGACGCGCAGCAATTGTTCCGCGCTGTCAAACATCTGAAGCCGACAATCCTCACCGGCCTGCCGCTAGGAACCTGGGCCGCGCCGCAGAAGGAACGCTGGGCCGAAGAGCATTTTCCCGGAGTGCCGATCATCACGACCATGGCCCGGCAGAAGCATCTTCACATGGAGCCGGGCGATGTCCTCGTCGACGACAGGGAGAACCATCGGCATCTGTGGGAGCAGGCCGGAGGCATCTTCATTCACCACAAGAATGCTGCGGACAGCATCCGCCAGCTGTCGGAAATCTATCCGTCGGTGAATGCGGAAGCCGAGGCTTAAGCCGCCGCCTGGAGATCGACCTTCTCGACCCATTCCGGCCAGAACACGGGCTCGCGGTTCGACCAGCCTGGCGCAGTTGCTGCGCTCTCACTGATCGACTGGAGCAGGGTCCGGCGGCGATCCGGGTGAAGGTGCGGAAGCGCTGCAGCGGCACAAAAGGCTGCAGGGAGCCACGGCCGCGACGACGCGCCGACCAGCCGCTCGTAAAGGAAGCGAAAGGCGGCGAAGTTCGGAAGCCGATCCTGGCCCAGGTCGAAGGCCGAGACGGTGATGAGCATGCCCATGAAGGGCTCGATCATGTCGAGGCCGCTGTCGTCCGGGACCTGTATCCGCAAATGATCGAGTTGCTTGTAGATCCTGGACTGAGCGCGGATGGAGGCTGCCTCGCCTTCGTCGCGAGCCCAGCATTCGATCGCGTCCCGCCGACCGTAGGCCACATCCAGCGAGCGGCGGATGTACCGCTGCGTCGCCTTCGCGAAGCTGGCGAACTCTTTCATTTCCGAGAGCAGCAACGCGCCGTTAGCCGGCTGGCTGGTCCGCGTAATCATCACCCCGACTCCTTAGTCCCACCGGCAGGATGATGCGGCTGCTCTAGTTGCAGATTGATTAACCACTTATCCCACCCCCGTTCAGATTGAATCAGACGAAGGCGAAGACGGCAATGGGAAATGCTCACGGCTCGTCGTATCGGCGGCCGCTGTAGATTTCTTGCAACGGAAATGTGGATAAGTCGCGGGCGGACCGCGCTATTTCTTCTCCGGGAATCCGGAAGACGGGACTGGATCGTCCCCGCAACCCGGCTGAGTCGAGGATGGCGGATCGGATGCGTCCATCGATTCGTCGCTTCCGACATCCGCCTTGGCATCGGGATTCTGCGGTTCCTTCTGCAGCCTGCGCTCCAGTTCCTTTTCCGGCGGGTTCGAGATCACCGGCGGCGGGACCGTTCCAGTTTCCTTCTTCTTGTCCTCATTCGTGACCGTGCCCACGGGACATCCTTTCGGCGAATCGTTTCATCACGTGAACGAAGAGGGAAGGACGCCGTTCCTCTGCCCGGCACGTTTATCGGGCGTTCAGTTTCGACCGGGGGCACGTGCTGTTCTGCCAAAGGACGAAGGGCGATTGCCCCATGGAGTGCGCGACCGTTACAAGGATGGTGATGAATGCTCCGATGACCCGGACTGCGGACCGACTGGCTCCGGGCCGATTTTCAGACTGGCCGCTCGCTCTCAAGTCGATCCTCGGCTTCTGGCTGTTCTATGCCCTGACCGTCGCCGTCAGGGCCTTCATGGGCGCGGATGCGCTGACCATGCTCGTCAACAAGCTGATCGTCGTCCTGATCGGCGTGGTTCTGACTGGCCTAGTCTACGCGGCAATTTCAACGTTCGCCGCCGGGGCGAGCATTCGAAAGAAGGCGATCGTCGCGGCCTTTGCCTCCTTCGCCGCCTCGTCCGCGATGGCCGGCGCCTTCCTCCTCATCGAAGACGTGATGCGCGAACCCAAGGAGGTGTTCCGGTACCAGTCCCGCGAAGGCTTCGTGATCATCGAAAAGGGCCACACGCTCACCGTCGAGCGTGGTGCCCAGGAGCCGCTCGTCGTGACCTTCCCGCGCGTCGGGGACCTTACGGCCAACCAGCGGGTCCGCTTCGCGGCCGACACGGCCGTCGTCTGGCTGTTCTTCTTCATCGCGTGGAGCGCATTCTATCTTGCGACGGTCGCCCAGGCCGAGGCGCTCAATGCCAAGCGCCGGGCCGTCGAAGCGGAAAGCGCCGCGCAGGCCGCCCAGGTTCGCGCGCTCCGCTACCAGATCAACCCGCACTTCCTGTTCAATACACTGAACTCTCTCTCGTCGCTCGTCATGTCGGGCCGCCCGGACGAGGCGGAAAGCATGATCCTGAAGCTGTCCAACTTCTTCAGGACGGGTTTGTCGCTCGATCCGAGCGCGGACGTGACCCTGGCCGAGGAAATCGATCTCCAACGGCTCTATCTCGACATCGAGAAGGTGCGCTTCCCGCGCCGGCTGAAGGTGGAGATCGATATCCCGGATGAGCTCGCAAATGCGTGTGTCCCTCCGCTTATCCTCCAGCCGATCGTCGAGAACGCGATCAAGTACGGAGTATCCGGATCGCGCGAGACGGTCACGCTGACGATCACTGCGGCGGAAGCCGGCCCGGGTCGCTTCACGATCGAAATCGTCAATACGGCCGGGACCGCTGCTCCCAAACGCTCCGGAAGCAAGCCGGACGGCACCGGAGTTGGGATTGGCAATGTCTGCCAGCGGCTCGAAGTGCGCTTCGGGCCCGCGGCAAGGTGTGAATTTGGCCCTGCGCCCGACGGTGGTTATCGTGTCCTGATGACATTGCCGTTGGACCGGGCCGATGGATGAACGCCCGCTAAGATTGCTCATTGCCGACGATGAGCCGCTCGCCGCCGAGCGTCTCCAGCTCCTCCTCGCCCAATCTCCGCAAGTCGACCTCGTGGGAACCGCCAGCGACGGCGAAAGCGCTGTGCGCATGGCGGAAGCGCTGACGCCAGACTTGCTGCTCCTCGACATCGAAATGCCGGGCCTCAACGGGATCAACGTTGCCCGCGCGCTCGCCTCGAAGCGGGAGCCGGCGGCAATCGTCTTCATTACCGCGTTCGACCAGTTCGCAGTCGCCGCCTTCGAGGTCGAAGCCGTCGATTATCTGATGAAGCCCGTCACGCCGGAGCGGCTCCAGCGTGCCTTGAAGCGGGCTCGCGACTACATTCACCGGCGCGACAAGGGCCCCGCCCGCGAGCCGGTTCCAGACTCGCAATTTCTGGAAGAATTCTGGGCCTCGGATTTGTCAGGCCTCGTGCGCATCGCCTCGCGCGATATCGATCGGGTATCGGCGGAGCGGGATTACATGCGTCTTCACGTTGGCCGACGAAGCTGGCTCATCCACCATTCCATGAATGCTCTGGAAGAAGGACTGAATCCCGAGCTGTTCGTCAGGCTTCACCGCTCGGCCATCGTACGCAAGGACTTCATCGCCGGATTTTCACGCAATCCCTCCGGGCGCTGGATCGCTCGGCTGGGGGACGGAACCGAGCAGCCGGTCGGCCGCCTCTATACCGACAAGGTGCGGTCGATCGCCCGGCGCTAAAGTGCCCGACGACCGGCCTGGGGTATAAGTCGACCGCCGGGCTCCTGTTAGTGTGGGTCAGGCGTGAATGGAGTTCACCGCGGCAATGGCCGCGACCTGCGTCCTGGGCGTTTCCGTCTTGCTCTGGCCCTGCGTCACCGTTGGGGTCACGAGTGCAGCCGAGGCGACGGAGGCTGCGATTACAATAACCAACTTCATCGTCTCGCTCCTTTTGCGGAGCGACGCGATGGCCGGGTTTGGGGAATTCGAGGGGACCGTTCCACCGCGTCGCATTTGCGGGATAGGTGAGCCTTCCGGGCAAGTCGCTCGAACCTCGACCAGCGCATTGGGGAGGTCGGCGACCGGCCCCTTGAATCGACGAAGGGCGTTCGCCGAACGGCGATTCGACGAACGTCAGCCGGCTTCGGCGGGTTCTTCTCCGACGCTTCGGTCCACGACCGTCGTCACCGCGACGTCGAGCGTAACGTTGCCGAGGGTGCGGAAAATGTCCGGCACCATCTCGACCGCGACGAGCAGTGCAAGTGGAGCAATCGGCACTCCAAGCGCCATGGCGATGGGTGCTATCGAGCTGATGAAGCTGACTTCGCCGGGGAGGCTGACGGCGCCGTAGCTCATCAGGGCGCCGACGGCCGTCGCCGCGATCATCTGCGCGAGCGTCGGTTCGAGCCCGAGCCAGTGAGCGACGTAGAACGCTACTGCCGTGTTCATCGCCGGGCCGGTCGCCCGGAACAGCGCGACCGAGATGGGCAGCGTCACGTCGGCAACCTGCTCGCGAACGCCGATCGTCCGGGCAGCCGCGAGCATCGCGGGCAACGAGGCCAGCGATGAGCGTGTGGAAATGGCGACCGCGTGCGGAGCGATCATGCCCTTTGCGAATCTGCCGAGGGAGCACCCGCCACCGATCACTGCCAGCGGATAACTGGCCAGGGTCACGATGATCCCAATAAGCGAGATGACGATCACGTAATGGCCAAGGCCGGCGAAGGCTGCCGCTCCCGCCTCGGCCCCCACCGTGAACGCGAGCGCGAACACACCGACGGGCGCAATCCACAGGACCCAGGCGATCACGATCAGCAATGCATCGCCGATCGCCTCGAACAGGCCGACGACAGTCCGGCGCGATCCCTCGGCGATGTGCCCCAAAGCCAGCGCGAACAGGGCCGCGAAAACGACCAGAGGCAGGACGTCGCCGTTGGTTGCAGCGGCGACGACATTGTCCGGCACGACACCTTTGAAGAAATCGATGATACCGGGAAGCTCGGCCGGCGCTTTCTGCTCGATCCCGCCGAGCGCCGCCTGCAAGCCGGCGGCAGTTTCGCGCGCCAGCGGGAAAGCGCCTGTAAGAGCGATGGTCGCCAGGGCGCCAAGGACCGACGAGATCGTGCAGATGATGACGATCCAGAGCACAGTACGGCCGGCGATGCGCCCGCCCTGCGCCGCCTCCGCCCCCTTCGCGATGCCGACGATCAGCAGGGCGACGACAAGCGGAATGACCGTCATCTTCAGCGCGTTGAGCCACAGCGTGCCGACGAAACTCGCGGTCCCGAGCGCCGCTTCGCGGACTCCCGGTTCCAGCTCACCCGCCAGCATTCCCAGTCCCAGGCCGACGATAAGTGCGACCAGCGCCCAATAGGCACGAAACCCGCGCGTGCTCCTGGCTGCCTGGTCGCCCGGCGCTGAGGTCATTTCGGCTTGACGAACTTGTAGATGAAGCGGTCGGTCTTCCCGCGGATCTCGGGATTGAAGACTAATAGGCTGTGATTATCCGCCGGATTGCGAAGAACGTCGCTCTCGCCCTCTAGCTTGAAGCCGGCGCGTTCGAAGTCGGCCTTGACCACCGCCGGATCGATGCGGTGGAATTTCTCGACCGTCTCGCGCGTATCGCCCGGGTTGCCGACGTGATCGATGACGCCCACGACGCCCCCGGGCTTCATCGACGCATAGATTGTCTTCAGGAGGGCGTCCGGCTCCATGTGCTTCACGCCGAACTTCGCGCTCTCCCAGTAGAAGTCGTGATAATTGAGGTTGAGCATCATGAAGTCGTACGAGTTGGGCTCGAGCGCCAGCGCCTCGAACGGAGTCACGATCATGTGCGCGTTCCCGGCCTTCTGCTGGAAAGCAGCGAACTTTTCCTGCGTATCCTTGTCGTAGAACTGGGTCGGCTCCCACACCGTGACGTGGCCCTTCGGCCCGACCGCCGGCGCCATGATCTCCGCCCAGTAGCGATTGCCTCCGAACAGATCGATCGCCTGCATTCCCGACTGGAGGCCGAGGAAGGTCAGGACCTCCGCAGGCTTGCGGCTTTCATCCAGCTTCACATTGTCTTCGGTGCGGTTGGCCGCAGCCGCGACCGCCGCCGCAACATCAGCCGGCTTTGCACTGGCTGCAGGAATCGCCGTCATCGATGTACCCGCGAGGATCAGCGCCGCAGTGATCGTCTTGAGTGTCCGCATTGGAAGCCCCCTTTCGACTGTCAGGCGCGGCTGACTCGCGTCGCCGCACCAGACAATAACCCTTCGATCAACACGCAACTTGGCGCGACCAAGAGTTTCGCGCTAGGCAGAATCTACGACCCGGTTGTTCCTTGGGGGAGGAATGCAGTGGCTACAATAGCTTCACCCGTCATCGACGCACAGACTCGCGAGCGCCGCTTTTACAGCCGGATGGGCGTCTTCCTGATTGTCATCGTGCTGCTCGGCTTCGGGCCCAGCTTCTATCTAAGGGGAATCGTCCCCGAATATCCGCGGCCGAATCCCACCCTGCCGCCTGGAGTCATCGCCCACGGGCTGTTCTTCACGGCCTGGATGGTCGCCTTCGTCGCTCAGACCCGGCTGATCGCCGCCAACCGCCGCGACGTGCACATGAAGCTTGGCGCAGCGACCGTGGTGCTTGCCGTTCTGCTGGTGCCAGTCATGTATCTGACCGCCGTCTGGGGCGTGGCGCGGGAGTCCCACCCGCCCTTCGTCGACGGGCTGAACTGGACTGCCATCCCGCTCGCGGTGATCCCTGCCTTCGCCTACCTGGTCTACGAGGCATGGCGCCGCCGCATGCAGGCGCAATGGCATAAGCGGCTCATGCTCGGGGCGACCATCCTTGTCGTTTTCGGCCCGGGCTTCTCGCGTATCCCGCTGTCACCGCCCGGCTTCTGGGCCTTCGCAGTCCAGCTCTTCGTCGGACTGATCCTGCTTTACGCGCCGGTGTTCGTCTGGGACCGTCGCACGATCGGCAAGGTGCACCCGGCAACATGGGTCGGCTTCATCGCCTGCGCTCTGACGGCCGCTGTGCCGCTCGTTCTGATGCGAACCGGAAGCTGGGCGCCAATCGCTCAGCATCTACCGGGAGTGGGAGGCTAAGCCGCGGCCGCCCTCTCTCCCGCGATCGACTGAAGCACCTTTAGCGCTTCATGCGCGGAAAGCGCCGCGCCTTCCTGCCATGCGCCCTGGTAGCTCAGATGCTCGCCCGCAAAGACGATCGGCCCCTCCGGCTTGAGCAACTCCGCATAGGCCGCGCCGCGATCCGCGGGCGTAAATGGCCCGCCCGGCCAGTTCGGGGTGACTCCCTCCGACCAGCGGGTCCGCCGCCAGTCGACCGTCACGCCCTTGCCGAGCAACTTCGCCTTGCCCGGATGCGACGCTTCCACAGCATCCCGGCAGGCCTGGAACCGCTGCTCGTGACTGTAGGCCGAGAAGGCCTGCGGATTGTCGGGCCGGGTGAAGGCCAGCACGTAAGACGCAACGAGCACGCCCTTCGGGCTCCCGAAATCGTTCGACGGGTACATGATCGTCTCGGTAATTCGGTCGGTCCAGCCGAGGCCGCCGTAGATATGATCGTCCGTCTCCCAGAAGCGCGGGGATTCAAACGCGACCTTGATCGGCTGGAAGTAGGTCACGGCGCTGAACGCCGCTTTCTTCGCCGGCGAAAAATCGCTCGGCATGCGTGCCAGCAGGTTCATCGGAATGGTGCAGACGCAATAGTCCGCTTCCGTGGCCTGCTTCCCCGGTCCGTGTTCGATCCGAACTCGGTCGCCGGTGCGGCGAATGGCCGTGATCGGGCTGCCTAGCCGCACGTTTGGCTTTACCTTCTCGTAAATCGCGTGAGCGATGCGGTCCATTCCGCCCACTGGCTGCAGCATCGTCGCCTGCATCTCGTGAATGAATTCGAAGATGTAGGGCAGAGTGATCGCCTGGTTCGGAAGCAGCTCCTTCAGCGAAAGCGGGGGCAGGACCTCCGGCTTCTGATTGTATCCGCCCCCGTCGATAGAATAGCCAGATTGCCCAGCCTCCAGGTATCGGCCCTTTGCATCGAGCGGCGCGTAAACGCCGAGAAACTGCCGAAACGCAGCCAGTTCGTCCTTCGGCATTTCCTGGTCCAGGGCGTGCTGGTCGATCGCCTTGGCGAGGAGCTCGCCGACATGGCCGTGCAAATCGCTCACCATCCGCCGCTCGGGATAGACCTTACCGCCGAAGTCCCAAGGCGCATTGCGGTTGCTGTTGACCCATACTTCCATCGGAACGCCGAGCCTCCGCGCGTATCCGAGGATGCAGGTATGCGTTGACGGGATTCGCGCCGCGCCTGCGTTGAAATAGAGCCCCTTGTCGAACTCGGCCCGTTGCATCGGCCGGCCCATTTGCTCGACGGCGTCGCCACCGCGCACGGTCCACACGCGCCCCGCCACCCGGTTCCGCGCCTCGATCACCGTGACCTTGTAGCCGGCCTGCTGCAGCTCGTAGGCGGAGACCAGGCCAGCAATTCCCGCACCGAGGATGACAACCGACTTGCCGTTCCCACTCCCCGGCGGAAGCTCGAAACTTTCCGCATTCGCCGGCGTCGGAAGCGCCAGGCCAAGAGTCTCCATCGCAGCGTAAGTCAGCCCGGCGCCCCCGATGGCGCCGAGATGCGTAAGCAAATTGCGTCGCGTGATCGTCATCGACTCGCCCCCTGCAGCCGTAACAGCGACAAGATGACAGTCATTTGCGGCCCGCGCCTTATATTTCGCATCGTCTTACGGGTTCGCGCGTTCTTTCAGCAGTTTAACCCCCGCAATCGGAGAATCGCGCAATGGACAACAAAGACCAGATCAGCACGCTGAACACCCTCCTCGCCACGACGATCGACAGCGTCAAAGGCTATGAGGATTCCGCTCAGAACATCGACAGCGAGCAGCTTCGCCAGATCTTCCGCCAGAATGCCGACGAACGTCAGCAAGTGGTCGGAGCGCTTCGTGAAGAAGTCCGCCGTCTTGGCGGTGACCCCGAAGATTCAGGCTCCTTCATGGGCGCTGCGCACCAGCGCTTCGAAGACCTCAAGGCCGCAATCACCGGTCGTGACGAAAAGGCGATCGTCAACGAGGTCGAGCGCGGCGAAGATTATATCAAGGGCAAGTTCGAGACCGCCCTCGAAAGCGGCGACCTGACCGGCGACAGCCGTTCGACCGTCGAGCAATGCTACCAGACCGTGCGCCGCGGGCATGACCAGATCAGCCAGCTGAAGCACGGCATGGAATCCCACGCTTAAGCCCCGACGATCTTCCGGGCATCGGGCGGCGGCGCGAAAGCGTCGCCGCCTTTGCGTTAGGCGCCGAACAGTAGCCTTATGTGGTTGCGGAAGAGCCGCGTCTGCTTGCCCATCATGCCCGCGTCGCGAAGCGCCTTCGCGTAAATGATGGCTCCTTCCACGATGATCGTCAGATGGTCGGCCAGCCCGCCGAGGTCCACCTCCATCCGCGGAGGGTGCCGTTCGACGATCTCGTCCAGCCAGTCCGCGAACCTCTTCCTCATTCGCATCAGATAATCGACGTTCATCTGCTTCACTTCGGGATCGAACAGCCGCTCCTGGTAGGTCACTGCGGCGACCATGCAGCCGGGGTGCAGCGTCTCCATGTCGTCCATCATCTGCGCGTAGAGATTGAGGAAGATCAGCAGGCTCTGCAGGGGGTCGTCGCTCAGCTCTTTCGCCCGCGTTTCGAGCGTATCGATGATTTGCTCGTCCTCCGCGAGGAATCGGTCGAACAGCTGCCGCGCCATGTCGTTCTTGTCGCGGAAATGGTAGAAGAACCCGCTCTTCGTGATCCCGGCCGCCTCGACCAGTTCCTCGATCGACGTCGCGGCGAAGCCCTTCTCGACGATCGCTTCGTAAGCAACGTCGAGAATCCTCTCGCGGGTCTTCTCGCCCTTGGTCTGGGCGCCGGACTCCAGCTGTACCGCGGGTCCAGTTTTCTCGATCAGCTTGTCGACCATCGCCGCTCCGCCCCTTGCGACTTCAATGCCAAGCAACACGAAAATAAGCGAAATCCGTATCGCGGCAAAGAACCGACCGCGTTCTCGCTAGAGGTGGTATAGGCTCCCAAAGTATCTACGTCCCCACACAAAATCGGGGATCATCATGATTGGCTTGTACCATTACATTGCGCTTGGCCTGTTCGCGGCCTTCGCGCTTGTGGAGCTGGCGCTCCACGGACGGAAGTTCCCGCCGGTTACTCACTGGCGGTTGCAGGGCGCGGCCTTCACGCTGCTCTACTTCGCGCTGGTGACCTACGCTCCTCTTTTCTGGGACGGCTGGCTCGGTGAGCATCGCCTGTTCGCCGCGGACACGCTTCCCCTCTGGGCGCAGATCCTCGGCGGGTTCCTGCTGCTCGAGCTCGGCATTTATGCCTGGCACCGCACGATGCACAGCGTGACCTTCCTGTGGCGCTGGTTCCACCAGATGCATCACAGCGCGGAGCGCGTGGATATCTGGGGCGCACTCTACTTCCACCCCTTCGATTCCATCGGGTGGGCCTTCCTTGGAAGCCTCATGCTGGTGCTAGGCTTCGGGGTGAGCGCCGAGGCGGCGATCGTCATCAACGTGATCGCGACCTTCTACGGCATGTTCCAGCACCTGAACGTGCGCACGCCGCACTGGCTCGGCTACATCATCCAGCGGCCGGAGAGCCATTCTGGCCACCACGAGCGGGGCGTCCACGCGCGCAATTATTCGGACCTGCCGCTCTGGGACATGGTCTTCGGCACCTTCCACAACCCGAAGGAATTCACCGGCGAGTGCGGCTTCTATGACGGCGGCTCGAAGCGCGTCGGCGACCTGCTTCGCGGCAAGCTGATCGCCTGACGCCCGGAACGAGGAGAAATTCGATGCACCGTACGATCCTCGCCCTGGCGGCGGGTGCGTTGACGATGTTCGCGCTTCCGACTGAAGCCGGAGCGGCGCCCGTGGCGGTCGACCAGGCGAAGTGGAACTCGACTAAGAAATCGGTGACTCTGCCGAACGGTCTCAAGATGGCTTACGTCGAGGCCGGCAACCCGGACGGCGCGCCGCTGCTTCTCCTCCACGGCTATACGGACTCGAGCCGGAGCTGGTCGCTCGTCGCGCCCCATCTCGCGAAGTACCGCCTGCTCATGCCCGACCAGCGTGGGCACGGCGGCACCGACGCACCGGAATGCTGCTACAGCCTGTCCCAGTTCGCCTACGACGCGAGACTGTTCCTCGACGCATTGTCCATCGAGAACGTCTCGGTCGTCGGCCACTCGCTCGGATCGATGATCGCGATCACCATGGCCGCCGAATATCCCGGGCGGACCCGAAGCGTCACACTGATCGGTTCGACGGCGCTGGTTCCGGTCAAGCGAGGCGACTGGCTCTACGACAATGTCTCGGCGCTCAAAGCCCCGCTCGATCCGCGGTCGCAGTTCGGCAAGGACTGGCATCCGGCGAACCAGCCAACTCCCGTAGACCCGGCATTCGCGAGCGCGGTCAATGGCGAGATTCTCCGGGTCTCGCTCCACGTATGGCACTCGGTGATGCGAGAGCTCGCCTCAACGCCCGTCGGACGGCATGCCGCCGACGTGAAAGTGCCGGTGCTCGTCCTCTCCGGCGGAAAAGACCCGCTTTTCACCGCCGAACACCATCGTTCGTTACTCGCCGCCTTTCCGACGGCGGAGGCCCATGTCTATCCGGAACTAGGCCACAACCCGAACTGGGAGCGGCCAGCCGAAATCGCGGCAAGGATCGATGCTTTTCTGGCCTCCCGCACCCAAATGGTCGGATTGAACCGCGAATCGCCGTCGGCCCACTGACGCCGCTGAGGAGGCTCGTATGACCCCGTCTCGCCTGATAGCCGCAGCAGCACTTGGCGCCGCTGCCGCCGCTTCGACATCTTCATCCGCGCAAGCGCCCGCGGCGCAGGTGCAGCAGATCCTGCTCTACAGCTACGGCTACACCCCGAGCCCGATCGTCCTCGCTGCCGGAAAGCCGGTGACCCTGACCTTCGTGAACAGCGCCGGGAAAGGCCACGATTTCACGGCCCCGAAGTTCTTCGCCTCGTCTCGCATCCTTGCCGGTCACGTCGCGCGCGGCGAGGAAATAGACTTGAACGGCGGTCAGTCGGCGAGCGTGACCCTGATCCCGGCGGCCGGCGAGTACCGGGTTCGCTGCACCAGGCCATTCCACACCTTGCTTGGCATGACCGGCAAGATCATCGTCCGCTGAGACGGCAACGGCCCGAACGAGTGGAGGCTCGTCCGGGCCGAACTTTACCGAGGGTTGGGACCCGCGTCTTAGGAGGTGTCGCGTTCCACGGGATCGCGAGTCCCGGGACATCATTTACGCCCGGCGCAATCCGGCCACAGCTTATCTTTCGTTAATGTCGATTTGTCGGCCGTCCCTAAATGGTTCGGTGTAGGGCGCGGCTGCGTTGGATTCAGCGCCTCATGATCAGCCGCTCGATCGACCGTTCCCGCTCGACTTCGTCGCCGACCAGCTTTTCCATCGCCCCCGCAAGAGCAATGAGCTGGGATTCGGTCAGATGCTCGATCCCGATGAACTGATTGCGCGCCCGCCCAGCGGCGCGGATCAGCTCATCCAGCTTGCATTGGATGGCTGCCCCGTCGCGGTTCTGGGCATTCTGGATCAGGAACACCATCAGGAATGTCACGATGGTCGTGCCTGTGTTGATCACCAGCTGCCACGTGTCCGACCACCGGAAGAGCGGACCGGTGACGGCCCACACGATGATCACCAGGCAAGCCAGAATGAATGCATGCGGCTGCCCTGCCGCGAAAGCGATGCGGGCGGAAAAGCGCTCGAAGATGCGGTTCATGTTCGGACCCCCTGCGAAATTGGCGGGATGATGCTGCCACGGTGAACTACTCGCAACGGGTCTGCGTATTGGTGCGGATCGTTACGCGTCCATACTGCGTTGATCGCGACCAGATTATTCTTGAGGCAGACGCGTGGGAAATACGAGCGACAAAGCCAATTTCGGCGTTGACGGACTTGACGATATCACTGCCGGCGGGCTCGCTCGCGGGCGATTGTATCTCCTGGAAGGAAGCCCGGGGACGGGCAAGACGACGATCGGTACACAGTTCCTCATGGCGGGAGCGGCGGCAGGTGAGAGGGCACTCTACATCACTCTGTCAGAAACCGAGGACGAGTTGCGGCAGGGCGCAGTCTCGCATGGCTGGTCGCTGGACGACATCGAGATTTTCGAGCTTGTGCCGCCCGAGAGTCTTCTCGACGACGAACAGCAGCAGAGTCTTTTATATTCGTCGGACCTTGAGCTCGGGGAAACGACCAGGCGGATCTTCCAGGCGTTCGAAAGGTCGGAGCCGACCCGCGTTGTGTTGGACAGTCTTTCGGAAATCCGCCTGCTCGCGCAATCCTCGCTTCGCTATCGCCGCCAGATCCTCGCTCTGAAGCATTATTTCGCACGCAGCGGAGCGACCGTACTGATGCTCGACGATCTTTCGAGCGAGGCTAACGACAGGACAATGCACAGCGTCGCGCACGGCGTGTTCCGCCTTGAAGAACTCTCGCCCGAATATGGCGGTGAAAGACGCCGCCTTCGGGTGATCAAGTATCGCGGCCAACGGTACCGGGGAGGATACCACGACTTCGTCATCGCCACGGGCGGCGTTCGCGTTTTCCCGAGGCTCGTTGCAGCCGAGCACCGCAGGGAATTCAAACGCGAGGTGTTGCCGACCGACTCGCCAGAGCTCAACGCTTTGCTTGGCGGCGGCGTGGAGCGCGGGTCCAGCATGCTGATCCTGGGACCTGCAGGGACGGGCAAGTCGTTGCTGGCCCTCACCTTTGTCGCTGATGCGATCGAGCGCGGCGAAAAGGCGGCCATGTTCATCTTCGACGAAGAACTGGGACTGCTGTCCGAGCGCGCGAAGGGGCTCGGCATCGATATCAATGCGATGGTCGACGGCGGCAGGCTCACCATCGAGCAAGTCGATGCCGCGGAGCTTACCCCGGGAGAGCTCACGGCCCGCGTTCGGCGGTGTGTGGAGGAGCTTGAAGCGCAGACCGTCGTGATCGACAGCCTCAACGGCTACCAGGCCTCGATGCCGGAGGAGAAGGCCTTGATCCTCCACATGCATGAGCTGCTGCAATATCTGAACCGTCAGGGCGTATCGACATTCCTGACCGTTGCTCAGCACGGCCTGGTTGGCGACATGCAAGCGCCGGTCGACGTTACATATCTTGCCGACACGGTCATCCTGTTGCGTTACTTCGAAGCTCTCGGTCGGGTTCGTCGCGCAATGTCCGTTATCAAGAAGCGGACCGGCGCCCACGAAGACACGATCCGCGAGTATCGCATTGACGGCCGTGGGATTACGCTCGGCGACCCGCTCATGGGATTCCAGGGCATTCTTCGCGGCGTTCCGGAGTTGGTCGAGGAGCGTCCAACCTTGCTGGAGTCAGTGGCCGAGTGAGAGATCACCTCTCCGAACGAGCGTTGATTCTCGCACCCCAGGGACGCGATGGGGCCGTTGCGCGCGGCATTCTCGTGGAAGCGGGGCTTCGAGGCGATATCGTCGAAAATGTTGCGCAGCTTGTTACGTCACTGCGCGCCGGTGCAGGCTTCGCAGTCGTCACTGAAGAAGCCCTCACTGGAAGCGACCTTTACGCTTTGTCGGAATGGCTCGAGGCGCAACCTGAATGGTCCGACTTTCCCTTCGTGCTGTTGACCAGGCGCGGCGGAGGGCTGGAACGGAATCCCGAAGCCGGGCGCTTCCTCGACATTCTCGGCAACGCGACGTTCCTCGAGCGGCCGTTCCATCCGACCACCTTCGTTAGCCTCGCCAAGGCGGGCGCAAGGCTTGAGGAATTGAACAAGCTTGCCGCCGATCTCGAACAACGTGTGGAGCAGCGCACCGCGGAACGAGAGACGGCGATGGCGCAATTGCACGAAGCGCAGAAGCTTGAGACCCTCGGGCAGCTGACCGGCGGGGTGGCACACGACTTCAACAATCTGCTGACGCCGATCACCGGTGCGCTCGATATCCTTCAGAAGAAATACGGGGATTCTGACGAGCGTTCTGGGCGGCTGCTGTCCAACGCGCTTCAAGCCGCCGATCGCGCCAAGATCCTGCTTCAGCGTCTGCTTGGTTTTGCCCGCCGCCAATCTCTGCGCACACACTCCGTGGATATTGCGGGGCTGCTTTCAGGCATGCGCGACCTTGTCTCGAGTTCGGTCGGGCCCACCATCGAAGTCCATCTTCGAGTCGAGCCCGACCTGTCTCCGGCCCTGGTCGATCCAAACCAGCTCGAGCTTGCGATACTCAATCTCGCAGTGAACGCACGTGATGCAATGCCGCATGGCGGGCCCCTCACAATCCTCGCCGAAGAGGTCGCGATCGGCCCCCAGTCTTCGCCGAAGCTCAAGCCTGGGCTCTACATCAGGCTTTCCGTGATTGACGCTGGCTGCGGGATGGATCCCGAAACGCGTAGCCGAGCAGTCGAGCCATTCTATTCGACCAAG
>Ga0307415_100000439_pt1 | contig 17886 bp, 19 predicted proteins | sample DK1Cmetagenome_FD_204524 | JGI IMG/M metagenome (GOLD analysis project Ga0307415, IMG submission 204524) | Maize rhizosphere microbial communities from greenhouse at UC Davis, California, United States - DK15-C-2 | ecosystem: Host-associated > Plants > Roots > Rhizosphere > Soil | place: USA...
CAGAGCGCGGCCAGCCGGTCGCCCTGCACCCCGGCCAGGAACAGCTGGAGGTCGTCGGGCCACCACACTTTCGGGCGGCGGTGGGGGACCGACGGCGGGTCGGCCCGGTCGGCCGGGTTGTGCTCCAGGTGGCCCTTGCGGACCGCAGCAGCGAGACAGGTGTGCAGCAGCGTGTGCACGTGCCGGACCGTCTTGGGCCCCAGGCCGCGACCGGTCCGGCCGCCGCCGACCAGCAGGTCGCGGTAGAGCCGGTCCAGGTCGTCGGCGGCTAGGGACTGGAGCTGGCGGTGGCCGAGCTGGGGACGCAGGTAGGTGTCGGCGTAGATCCGGTAGGTGGTCAGGGTAGTGGGGCGGATGGGCTTCTTGCGCGGCGCCGCCGGGTCCAGCCACAGGTCCAGCCACTCGTTGAGGGTGATGCGCTTGGGCGGCACCCAGGTGCCGCGGTCGATCCGGCCAAGGGTGTCGCGGGCCCACGTCTGGGCGGCCTTCCGGGTCGGGAAGCCACGCTTCATCTTCTGCCGACGGGCGCCGTCGGGGCCGCGGGGCGCGTCGTAGCGGACGCGCCAGCGTTTCCCGTCTCGTTCGATGCTTGCCATTGGTGCTCCCTTCGAAGGGGCGGCGGCCCAGGTGAACGGCCCCGACCGCCGCCGGTGGTCAGGGCGTCGGCTGGTCGGTCACGGCAGGACTTCCTCGAGGAGGACCGCCCAGCGGACCAGCGCGTCGCGGCCTTCGCGGACGCCGGGCTCGACGGGGAGGTTGAGGTCGCGGGCTTCGTGGACGAGGCGGCTGACTTCGCCGGCCGCCGTGGTGACGTCCAGCAGCAGGCGGCTGCGGCGTCGAGTAACGTCGTCTTGCATCGAAGCTGATCCCTTCGGTGCCAGGCCGGGGGGTGTTCGCGCACCGCCCCGGCCACTACGTACGGGCCGGGTCTGCGCCGCCCTGCGACGCTGGCGTCACTCGTGAGGCCGCTCCTTCGGGTCGGAGGTCAACCAGGTCTCGATCTGGTCGAGGTCCCAGGCGGGCCGGCCAATCGGGCTCGCGCCGGCCACGACATCGCCCGTGGCGAGGTCGAGGAGCCAGTACCGGTCGTAGTCGATTGCCCGCGGGTCGCGGCGCCGCGACCGCTCCAGTCGCAGGCCCTGGCGGTCCGCCGCCCGGCGCAGCCGGGTCTCCCGGGTCTTGTTGACCGAGCTCACAGACCCCCCTGCGCTTGGACCATCACTGTAAGCGTATCTCAGAATGTATCTATAAGGCTACCGGGAAGGCTTACTGGAGTACGGAGCTATAGCTGACAAGCAGACGACGCGGACCCATCTGGACTTGACCGAACAGGCGTTCGGAGCTACTGTCGCAGGCGGACGGGCAGCCGAGCTGTAGCCGAAGGGCGTGCGGCTGCTCAGCGCAGTCCCGCCTCGCCAGAGGAGGGCGCCGTGTCCATTCCCAATCCTCGTCGTCTCGACGACTTGCCAGCCTTTCTAACGGTGCCCGAGGCGGCCGCCTTGCTCCGTTTAGGGCGTACGGCGTGTTACGAGGCGGTCGCCCGTGGGCAGATTCCCTCCCTGAAATTTGGGGCCAAGCTGCGGATTCCGCGCGGCGCGCTCCTGGCGCTCGCCCGTGAGCATCCTGTGGGCAATGACGCCGGGCGGGCCGCTGACCACCATGAGGCCACAGACGGTGGGGCAGCGGATCACGGCGCCGAGAACCCCTGAAAAGAAGAGTGAAGAGCGCCGGGACTGGGCAGCTCCCGGCGCTCCGCGATCCCTCACCCCAACCAGGACGAGGACTCTCATGAGTGTGCCCCTTCCGCCCGACGTTCACCACCTCCACTGGTCCGCAGTCGCCTGCCTCGCCTGCCAGCGCGACCGACGCGACGTCGCCGGCGACAGGCCACCAGCCTGGTGCTATCGCTGCGACGAGCCCCGAAGCTGGGCCGAGGCCGAGCGGTCAATCCGGGTGCCGGAGTGGCAGGGAACCCGCCTGCGGCTGGGGTGGACGTCGTGACAGCCGAGTTCGACGTCGGCTGGGTGTCCCGGCAACTCCCCGACGCCGACCCGACCACCGGCGGCGAGCAGGGGGATGTCTGGCCGGCGCCATTGGAGCCGCTTGCCGTCGCCCGCCACCTAGTCGAGGCGGACGGCCTCCTCGACGACGATGGCGTCTTGACGGCGCGCAGGTGGCGCGGCAGCTTCTACCTGTGGACCGGCACGCACTGGGTCGAGGTCACCGACCCCGCGGTTCGTGCACGGATCTACCACGTCCTGGAGCACGCCAAGTACTGGAAGCAGGGCAAGAACGGCACGCCGGAGCTGATGGCCTGGGCGCCGACCCGCCGCAAGGTCGGCGACGTGCTGGAAGCCCTCCAGGCCGTGGTCCACCTGTCGGAGCGGCTCGACCCGCCCACCTGGGTGGACGTCGCCGGCGATCAGCACCTAGTTGCTGTCCAGAACGGCCTGCTCCACCTGTCCACCCGGCGCCTGGAGGCGCACAGCCCACGGCTGTTCAACCTGACCAGCTTGCCGTACGACTATAACCAGGCTGCTCCGGTGCCGCGTCGCTGGCTGCGGTTCCTCAGGGACCTCTGGCCGGGTGACCGCGAGTCGCGGCGGCTGCTGCAGGAGTGGTTCGGGTATGTGCTGAGTGGCGAGACCAACTTGCACAAGATCCTGCTGCTGGTAGGACCGCCGCGCTCCGGCAAGGGGACCATTGCGCGGGTCCTGACCGCCCTAGTGGGCAGGGAAAACACCGCCGGCCCGACGCTGGCCTCCCTGGGGCAGAACTTTGGGCTGTCGCCGCTCCTGGGCAAGCCGTTGGCGGTCGTCTCCGATGCCCGGCTGGGCGGTGACACCTTCACGGTGGTGGAGCGGCTGCTCTCGATCTCCGGCGAAGATGCCATCACCGTCGACCGCAAATACCGGGATGCCTGGACGGGGCGGCTCCCGACCCGGTTTGTGGTCATCTCTAATGAGCTGCCCGACTTGGGCGACGCCTCGGGCGCCATTGCCACCCGGTTCCTGGTGCTCACCCTGGCCAAGAGCTGGCTCGGGCAGGAGAACCCCGCCCTCACCGAGGACCTGCTCCAGGAGCTGCCCGGCATCCTGCTCTGGGCCCTCCAAGGGCTGGATCGGCTCAATCAGAGGGCTCACTTCACTGAGCCGGCCACCAGCCGGGATGCGGTCGTCGCCCTGGCCGACCTGGCCAGCCCCGTGGCGGCCTTCGTCCGGGAGGCGTGTGAGCGCGGCCCCGAGCGGGAGGTGCCGGCCAGGCAGCTATACGAGGCGTGGCGGGTGTGGTCCAAAGACCACGGCCGGGATCGGCCGACGACCGAGCAGCGCTTCGGCCGGGACCTGCGCGCCGCAGTGCCCGGCCTCAAAGTGGTACGACCCGCTGACAATAGCGGCCCTCGCCCCCGCCACTACGCCGGCATCGCGCTGTGCACCGCCTACCAAGCCTATGTCGGTGCAGCCCACATAGGCGATGTCCATGGACCTTCGCGGACCGAAAAACATGATCCGGGCGATGTCCACGTAGGTCCGCGGACCGATCCATTGTGGCCTGCACCGGCGACCGCGACCCTGAACGGGTACGTCCGCTGCTCGGCCTGCGGCACCCCCGCCCAACTCGACATGGCATCCGACTACGGACGCCGGCGGCGGGCCGAGGGGCACCTGGAGTGCAGGGCGCCATGGAGTTCGGCGCTATGAGCCGGCGCGACCAGGCCATCGCCCAGCGGCTCAAGGTGTGGAAGCTGCTCGACCTCGCCCTGTACCCGATCCCAGTTCACCCCGCGAGCCGCCGGCCGCTGGTGTCATGGGGAGAGATCGACCGACTCGGCTACCGGCCCGGTCTCGGCGAACACCTCGGCTATAACGCCCTCGTGTTCGAGTGGTGGGACCGCTGGCCTTACGCCGGCGCCGCCGTGCTCACCGGCCTGTCCCGGCTACTGGTGATCGACGTCGACCCACGCCACGGCGGCCACCATGCCCTCGCCCGACTGGTCCACCGCACGCCACTGCCAATGACCCGGATCGTGCGCACCCGAGGCGGCGGCATTCACCTCTACTACCGCACCGACCGACTCGTCCGCAGCAGCACCCACGCGCTCGGCCGTGGCCTGGACGTCAAGAGTTCCCGCGGGCTGGTGGTCTGCCCGCCCACGCCGGGCTACAGCGTGCCCGAGCCGCGCCCTGTCGCCCAGGCGCCTGCCTGGCTGCTGGCACGCCTGAAGCCCCTCGGTCTTCGCCGGCGAGGTGGCGGCAGCGACGGCCTGCCGCTGGCCGACCCGTCCGCCAGGGCCGCACTCGACCATGCCCTGGCTGCCATCACCACCGCACCGGCGGGCGAGCGGCACACGGTCACCTACCGCAAGGCGTGCCGAGTGTTTGCGGTCACCGACTCCGACCAAGCCGAGGCCGAGTTGGTCGCCGCAGCCCAGTACGCTTGCGAGCCGTCCGAGTGGCGGGACCGCGAGCGGGCCGTGCGCGACGCCCGCGCGTTCATTCGGGGCGGTCAATGAGCCGTCGGCATGACCATCCCCTGAGCCGCCTGGTGGAGCAGGTCGCCGACCAGCGCGACCACGCAGGGGGTGGGATCGGCCATCCCGCGGCCACAGATATCCAAGTGCGCCTGGAGCGGCTGCGGCACCTCCGCGAGCTCAAGCTTCAGGCGCATACGGGCCCGTCGTCTGCCGCCGTGCGCTGGCTGCACGACCCGGCCGCCTTTGCCCAGGAGGCGATCACCTGGCCGGCCGGGCAAGGGCTCACTGCCTACCAGGCCGAGATCCTCCGGCAACTCCCCCTTCGGCGTCGACTGGCGGTCCGCGGCCCCCACGGCCTCGGCAAGACCGCCGTCAACGCCATCGCTGTCCTTTGGTTCGCCTTCACCCGTGACGCCGCCGGGATCGACTGGAAGGCCGCCACCACGGCCGGCGCCTGGCGACAGCTCGAACACTACCTGTGGCCCGAGATCCACAAATGGGCGCGACGGCTGCGCTGGGACGTCCTCGGCCGACCACCACTGAACGAGCGGACCGAGCTATTGGCCCTCAACTTGAAGCTCCGCCACGGCGCCGCGTTCGCGGTCGCCTCCGACCAGCCCAGCCTCATCGAGGGCGTCCACGCCGACAGCGTTCTCTACGTCTTCGATGAAGCCAAGTCGATCTCCGCCGACCTGTTCGACGCCGCCGAAGGGGCCTTCTCCGCCGCCCGCGCCGACGGCCTTCCCGAGGCGTTCGCCATTGTCCAGTCCACCCCCGGGGAACCGGCCGGCCGGTTCTACGAACTGCACAAGCGCCAACCCGGCCTCGAGGACTGGTGGGTACGGCACGTCACTCTCGCCGAGGGCATCGCCGCCGGCCGGGTCGCAACCGACTGGGCCGCCCAGCGGGCCCGGCAGTGGGGGCCGGACTCGGCCCTGTATCACAACCGTGTCCTCGGCGACTTCGCCTCCTCCGACGAGGACGGCGTGATACCGCTCGCTTGGGTCGAGGCCGCCGTGGACCGCTGGCGGGCCTGGGTCGAGAACGGCCGGCCTGACGGTGCCAGCCCACGGGTGGTCGGCGTCGACGTGGCCCGCTCCGGCGCCGACCAGACGGTGCTGGCGCTGCGGTCCGGGTGGGTGGTCGAGGAACTGCGCCGCACCCACCTTGAGGACACGATGATTACTACGGGACGGGTCCGTGGCCTCCTCGACGCCCCGCCCAGGCATGCGGGCCAGCGTTGACGTGATCGGGATCGGCGCCGGCGTCGTCGACCGGCTCCGCGAGCAGCGCTACCCGGTCGAGGCGTTCAATGCCGCCGAAGGGACCCGCCGTAAGGACCGCTCGGGTGAGCTCGGGTTCACGAACGTCCGCTCGGCCGCGTGGTGGGCGCTGCGCGAGGTGCTGGACCCGGCCACTGGCGAACCAGTCGCCCTACCCCCCGACGACCTGCTGGTCGGCGACCTGACCGCGCCGCACTGGCGGGTGCTGTCCGGCGGCCGCATCCAGATCGAAAGCAAAGACGACCTCCGCAAACGCCTTGGCCGCTCCACCGACACTGGTGACGCGGTGGTGCAGGCGTTCTGGTCCCGCAACAGGGTCGGCTCGTTCGCCGGGATGCAGATGGCAACCACCCGGATCTGGTCGGGCTGAGCCAGTACCATCGACTCGTTCCCGAACACCTGAGAGGGCGAACGCCCATGCCACGACCGACCTCCCCCCGCATCGATGCCGCCGAACGTGACGCCAAGGCACTGGAGCTCCGCAAGGACGGCCTGACCTACACCCAGATCGCCGAGCGGCTCGGCATCAGCCGGTCGACCGCCCACAAGCACGTCACCCGCGGCCTGCACCGGACCCGCCAAGAACCCGCCGACGAGCTCCGCCGCCTTGAGGCCGAACGCCTCAACCAGCTGTGGGCTGAGGTGATGGCCGTGTTGCGCCGTCGCCATGTGGTGGTGCAGTCCGGCAAGGTCGTCAAGGACGACGACGGCCAGCCGATTCCCGATGACGGGCCAGTACTGCAGGCCACCACCACGCTCCTGCGAATCATGGAGCGCCGCGCCAGGCTGTTCGGCCTGGACGCACCGGCCAAGCACGAGGTGCTCACCCTGGACGCGATCGACGCCGAGATCCGCCAGCTCGAGGAGCAACTTTCCAAGGTTGTGCCCCACACCAAGACCGAGTAACCCCGGCTACTTAAGCGGGCGCTGGCGGCCCGCTGACTTTGCTCCGGTGGCTGCCCTACGCCGTCATCGAGAGATCACGCCGAGGAAGCGTTCGGTCTCCACCGACGGCGAGTCCTTCACGCCGACACGCTGACGCTTTGCCACTTACAGGAGGGAGGCGGCTCCTGGCGCTCGACCCGACCATGATGACGGTGTGTCGATCGGCACCCGCGGCCATCCCGGCAGCCGACCTACCGCTTCGTCGATCCCGGCCCGCACCGCCGGCCCACCTCATCCTGCCCAACCTAACCCCTTGACTCGCCGGGCGAAGGCCAGGGCCTCGGCATAGTGCTGATTTGTCTTTGATAGCCCGGATATTGGTGTGGTCTGGTGGGTGGAGCAGGCATGATCCAACGATCGGGCGGTTACCAGCAGGCCAGCCCGGAAGACCTTGCTCGGGCTGTCCTGGCGGCTGGTGCCGCTCGGGTGACTCAGCTGTGCCGGCAGGCGGTCAGGCGGTGCTGATGAGGTCACGGCGGCGGAACCCGGCCAGCCCGGCGGCCGCCAGCACCGCGGCGGTGGCGAGCAGCCAGGCCAGGGGCGTGGCCGTGAACGCAGCCGCTGGCAGCCTGGGCAGGTGGGCGAACGGGGACAGGTCAAGCGTCCACTGGTCGAGCCGGAGCGGCTCCCCCAACGTCGTGATGGACAACACGACCGCCAGGACCGCCCAGGTGCCCCCGACCACCAGCCGCGGCAGCAGCCCGAACAGGGCCACCCCGACCGCGGCCATGACCCACACTGCCGGGAGTTGCACCAGCGCGCCGCCCAGCACCCTCGGCAGCTCGCCGCCCAGGTCGCCGGCGCGCAGCCCGTGGGCGAGCCCGGCCACCAGCCCGCCGGTGGCGAGCACAACCGTTGCTCCTGCGGCGGCCACCAGCAGGTGGCTGCCGGCCCACCGGATCCGGGGCACCGCGGTGGCCAGCACCTGCTCGGCCCGCTGCTCGGTCTCTTCGGCGTGCAGCCGCAGGGTGGCCTGGACGGCGTAGCCGGCGGCGAGCATGCCGAGCCAGGACAGGATCGCGGCCAGGTAGATGTCGGTAATGCTGCCCGACCCGCCGAGGGTGGCCAGCATCTTGGCGGTCTCGGGGTCCTCTTTGGCGGCTTGGACCATGTCTTGGGCGATGGCGCCGAAGGACAGCCCCGCGATAGCCGCCCCGATCGTCCAGCCGAGCAGGGCGCCACGCTGGAGCCGCCACGCCAGGGCGAGCGGGCTGCCCAGCCAGGGCGGCGCGGCGGGCGGCCCCAGCCGGGTGGGCAGCGCCCCAGCGCCCACGTCGCGCCGGACCAGCAACGCCGACGCCGCGACGAGCAGGATCCCCAGCAGCGCCAGCGGCAGCAGCAGGACCCACCAGCGCTCGCCGGCGAAGGGTTGGAACCGCTCGGCCCAGCCGATGGGCGACAGCCACGACAGCCACGATAGCTGGCTGGAGGTGTCGCCAATCGCGCGGAGCAGGAAGGCCACGCCCAAGACCGCGAAGGCCATCCCGTTGGCGGGTCGTGCGAACTCGGTCAGCTGGACGGTGATCGCCGCGACGCCAGCGAACACCAGGCCGCCCAGGACACAGTCGACCACCAGGGCGACCGACCCGGCGGCCGGCAGGCCCAGGCCGATGAACGCCGCCGCGGTGAGCGCGGCCAGCACGACGTTGACCGCCAGCACGAACAGCAGGGCCGCGGCCAGCCAGGCGTAGCGGCCGACCACGCCGGCGCTGACCAGCTCGGCCCGGCCGGTCTCCTCCTCCTGGCGGGTGTGGCGGGTCACCAGCAACAGGCTCATCAGGCCGAGCAGGAAGACCCAGGGGGTGACCAGCTGCCAAGCAGTCGCGCCACCGTAGGTGTGGGCGTCATAGGCCGGGCCCTGCAGGGCCACCACCGCCGGGTTGGCCCCAACGCCCTCGGCGGTGCGGGCCAGCCGGTCCAGGTCGGCCTGGGTCGGGTACAGCCCGATGATGCTGGCGGCCTGGCTGTAGGCATACAGGAATGAGCCGAGGATCCAGGCGCTTGCCACGATCCGGTCGCGGCGCAGCGCCAGCCGGAAGAGTCGGCCGGTGCCGGTGAACCCGCTCATCGCCGCGGCCCCTCCTGCGTGGCCTGCCCGTCGGTGGCGGGGGTCGCGACCTGCTCGGCCTGGTAGTGGCGCAGGAACAGCTCCTCCAGGGTGGGCGGCTGGCTGACCAGGCTGCGCAGCCCGGCCGCGCTCAGGTGGCGCATCACCTCGTCCAGCCTGGGGGTGTCCACCTGGAGGTGTACCCGGGTGCCATCCAGCTGCAGGTCGTGCACGCCGGCCAGCCCGGTCAGCCCGTCGGGCGGCCTGGCCAGCTCGGCCTGGATCGAGGTGCGGGTCAGGTGCCGCAGCTCGGCTAGGGTGCCGGACTCGACGATGCGGCCGGCCCGGATGATGCTGACCCGCTCGCACAGCGCCTCGACCTCGGCCAGGATGTGGCTGGACAGCAGCACGGTCCGCTGGCTCTTGAGCTCCTCGCGGATGACCTCGCGGAAGGCGGCCTCCATCAGCGGGTCCAGCCCGGCGGTGGGCTCGTCCAGCAACAGCAGCTCCACGTCGGAGGCGAGCGCGGCGATCAGGGCGACCTTTTGGCGGTTGCCCTTGGAGTAGGTGCGGGCCTTCTTGCGCGGGTCCAGGTCGAACAGCTCCAGCAGCGCATCGCGGCGCTGCTTGTTCAGCCCGCCGCGCAGCCGGCCCAGCAGGTCGATCACCTCGCCGCCGGAGAGGTTGGGCCACAGGGTGACGTCGCCGGGGACATAGGCCAGGCGGCGGTGCAGGGCGACCGCGTCGCGCCAGGGGTCGCCGCCCAACAGGGTGGCGGTGCCGGCGTCGGCGCGGAGCAGGCCGAGCAGGATGCGGATGGTGGTGGTCTTGCCGGCCCCATTGGGGCCGAGGAAGCCGTGGACCTCGCCGGTGCGGACCGAGAGGTCGAGCCCGTCGAGGGCTCGGGTGGGGCCGAAGGTCTTGACCAGGCCCTCGATGGAGATGGCGGTAGCATCCATAGTGCTTCATAAGTTACACTCGCTTCACACAGTTGGGAAGTAAAGAAACCGTAAAACTTGTATGGCGGTGCGCAGTCGTCGCAGAGGAGGCGGGCGTGGTTGCGGGCTCAGGGACCGGGCGCGACGAGGAGGCGGTCCGCCGCTTCATCGAACGGTTCGCCCTGAACCTGGTCGAGGCGGGCATGGCGCGCATGCCCGCGCGGGTGTTCGCCGGGGTCCTGGTCGCCGAGGACGGCCGGCAGACCGCGGCCGAGCTGGCCGAGCTGCTGCAGGTCAGCCCGGCGGCCATCTCCGGCGCCGTGCGCTACCTGACCCAGCTGCGGCTGGTCTCCCGTGAGCGCGAACCCGGGGAACGGATTGACCACTACCGCATCTCCAGCGACACCTGGTATGAGGCGGTCACCCGCCGCGACCAGATGATCGCCCGCTGGGAGCAGGACCTCCAGGAGGGGATCAAGGCCGTCGGGCCGGACACGCCGGCCGGCGTCCACCTGGAGGAGACCCGAGCGTTCTTCGAGTTCCTCCGCGACGAGATCCCCCAGGTGATGGCCAAGTGGCGAGCGCGGCGCACGGCCGACCCTGCCAAGTGACGGTCGCCCTCCGGCGCGAGGGTCGTGCACGATCGCGGCGGCCTCGGCGAGCGCGCCGATACTGGCCCTGCCTCCGGTCGCCTCCACGAGCCGGCAGGCGGCCTGTACATTGGGCCATCGACCCAGGCCGCGAAGCGGCTGCTCCGCCGTGCCTGGACCTGCTACCGGTGGGAGGGCCGTCCCCGTCGCCGTCCTGAACTCGCCTGCGGGCGTGGCATCGTCTTCGCATGTGGGCGTCCGCCTGGCTAGTCGCCCGCGCGGACCAGGCCAGTCTCGTAGGCGAAGACGACGGCCTGGGCCCGGTCGCGCAGGCCAAGCTTGGTCAGCATCCGGCTGACGTGGGTCTTGACGGTTTGCTCGGCGACCACCAGGTGGGCGGCAATCTCGGCATTGGACAGACCCTGGGCGACCAGGGCCAACACCTCGGTCTCGCGCTCGGTGAGCTGGTCGACCCGGTCGCGGCTCGGGCCCTTGGGTGCGCCGAGACGGGCGAACTCGCCGATCAGCCGCCGGGTCACCGAGGGCGCCAGCAGCGCGTCGCCGGCGGCCACGACCCGCACCGCCTCGGCCAGCTGCCCTGCGGAGGCGTCCTTGAGCAGGAACCCGCTGGCACCGGCGCGCAGCGCCTGGTAGACGTACTCGTCCAGATTGAAGGTGGTCAGGATGAGCACCTTGGGAACGGCAACGCCAGGGGCACGGGCGGCAGCACCGGCCGCCGACCCGCCGCCGACGATCAGCCTGGTGGCCTCCAGGCCGTTCAGTACCGGCATGCGCACGTCCATCAGCACCACGTCCGGTCGGACCTCCGCAACCTTGCGGACCGCCTCCTGCCCGTCGGCGGCCTGGCCGGCGACCTCGATGTCGGGCTGGGCGTTCAGCAGCACCGACAGGCCCTCCCGCACCATCGCCTGATCGTCGGCAATCAGCACCCGGATGGGCATCATGCGTCCTCGCTTGGCAGCGGCAGGACGGCGGTCACGGCATAGCCGCCTCCAGCCGTCGGCGCCGCGGTCAGCTCACCGCCGAGCATGGCGGCTCGCTCCCGCATCCCCAGCAGCCCGTGGCCAGGACCTGGCAGCGTTGCGGCGGCCGCCCGGGGCGGGCCGTTGACGACGCACAGGCGCAGCGCCGCAGCCGTGTAGGCGAGCTCGACCCGGACCTGGGAGCCGGGCGCGTGCCGCATGGCGTTGCTCAGCGCCTCCTGCACGATGCGGTACGCCGACACCTCAACCCCCGCCGGCAGCGCCCGCGGCGTCCCCGCCACCGCCGTCTCGACGGCCAGGCCGGCGCCACGCACGCCCGCGACCAGCTCGCCAAGCCCGCCCAGGGTGGGCTGCGGCGCGGCCTGGTCGTCGTCGCGCTCGGCGCGCAGCACGCCCAGGACCCGGCGCAGCTCGCCAAGCGCCTGCAGCGCGTTGGCGCGGATGTCGGCGAAGCTGCTGGTCAGCTCCTTGGGTGGGTCGGGGACGCGGTAGGGGGCGGCCTCGGCCTGGATCGCGATCACCGACATGTGGTGGGCGACGACGTCGTGCAGCTCCCGGGCGATCCGCGTGCGCTCCTCCAGCACCACGCGCCGGGCACGCTCCGTCTGGCTGACCTGCTCCTGCGCGACCAGCCGACGCCCCGTTTCGCTGCGTGCCCGCCAGGCGTCAGCCAGCAGCAGCGCGATCGCGGAGGCGACGACCATCGTCGACAGGCCCCGCCAGTCACGCCGGTCCGGCACGGCCAGCCAGGCGGCGGCGCTGAGCACGGCCAGCAGCAGCCACAGCTCGACAAGCACCCGCCTGGGTGCCCGCAGCCCGACGACCACCAGCACCACGACCTGGGCGAAGACGCTGGTTATTGGCCAGGGCCAGGGTTCCGCGCTGCTCACCGGGTTGGCCACCAGCGCGGTCAGCGCCGACGCTGTCAGCTCCAGCCACCACCCGGCCAGCGGACGGGCCAGGCACACCGCCAGGGGCAGCGCCCGGGCCACGCTGAGCGCCACCGACGCGGCCAGCGACAGGCGGTAGTGCTGGTACAGGTCCAGCGTGCCAAGTCCAAGGACCACCAGGGCGCAGATCAGCACCGCCCAGCGCGACCACGCCGGCCGCGCCGCAAGCACAGGCGTCGGCGCTGGCACCGCGCGAGGCGACAGGTCGCGTGCCAACGCCCGCAGCCAGAAGACGGCGACCCGCGCCACGCGCCTGATCGCCGCTTCACCGGAATCCCGGCCGTCAGCGTTCACCGGAGTCAGGGTAGCTGCCTGGCCTGGCTCTGCATCGTGCCGCTGGGCAAGACGAGCGTGCCTGCCGCCCTCATCAGCCGGCGCCGAGCAGGCGGCGTGCGAGCCAGCCCTGCAGCCACGTGATTGCCTTGACGATCCATGGGGTCGCGAACAGGAACACCACCCCGCCAGCGGCGTGGACGGCCCACGCGCCGGCCAGGGTCGGCCCACCCCAGGAGTGCTGGTAGGAGTCCATCGTGCCCGGCCGAAGCGGGTACGCAAGGTTTGCGGGGACCAGCGACCACAGGTAGACGGTCAACGCCACCGAGGCCAGGTTGAGGGGCAGGCTCAGCACCGCGTGGGCGAGCACGTGGCCGGCCGAGTCACGGGGAGCCGGCTGGTCGATGCGCAACGCCAGATACCTGCGAGCAAGGCCTCGCTGTAACCGTGCCCCAGCCCGGTAGCCGCCCAGCAGCACAAGCGGCACAGAGACCAGACTGACCGGCAGCGCGAGGAGGATATAGAACGTCCGCCGCCAAGTGTCGGCGCTGAACGGCAGCCTCCACCACCGGACCCGGGGCGACGGGGAGGGAGCTTCCGCGACGCCAGGCTGGGCGTGCAACTGACTTGTCATCACGATCACGATCCTTCGTTGTGGCCATGGCCAACCTGTGGCCAGCCGTCGCCGCCAACGGTAGACATCACAACCAGTCGTCCGCGTCACCCTGCGGAGCCAAGTTCTGTCGTAGCTCCCCGGTAGTACGGCCTCTCGCGTCCCGGCAGCGCAACCCAGCATCCCCGCAGACGGTCGAGCACGAGGACGCAGCGATGAGCACGGTATCCGTCTCGTCCGTGCACGGGCCGGCGCGGGGCTCCTGCTGACCGAGTCGATTGGCCGAACCCCACCATCCCACCGCCGCCCTCCCCGACCGCGATGCGCTGGTCAGCATGCATCAGGCGTGCGGCTAACCTACGCACAGTTCCACCAGACCATCCAGCGGGCCTGTGCGGCCTGCTCGCGCTCGGCATGGAGCCGGCGAGCGGTGCGCCCTTCCCGTGTCACAAATCGGGCATCGCTTCCCCCGCCTACTGGCGCAGCCTGTAAGCTCCCAGTCAGCCTCCCCAATTACGCGATCACACCCGCCCCCGTTCCGCTACCAGCTCCGCACGTGCCCGCTCACTCTCGGCGTCTGTGACCTGATCCCGCAGCTTCAACTCCTCGACCATCCAGTCTCGAAGTCGGTTGAGATACTCGGCCTGACCGGCGATCTGCTCCCGAAGTAGCTGGTGGGGAGGCTGGATGAATGGTCCTGGCGCCTTTCCTAACCTGGCGGACCCTGTGCTCCCCGTCTCGCCCCCCGCGGTCAGCGACGCTCCGCCGACGGAGGCCGGCTGCGACCGTCGGGGCAGCAGCCGCCGCACGGCCGCTTCGACCGACGCCCTGCGGGCCTGCACCCGAGCCGCCAGGCGGTCCAGGTCCCCGAGGTAGTCGTGGATCGCCAGCAGGTCCCGGACCACGATCAGCACACCGACGATCTGGCAGATGCCGCCGAGGGTCTTAATCGCCTGCGCGCCTATGGACCGGCAGGATAGCCACGAGACCGCGTAGCCGCCCGGAGGACCGAAGGGGCCGCCCAGGACCGCATGGGCGAAGCACAGCACCCCCGGAGGGAAGCATCGGGGGTGCTGTGCGTTCGGGCGCAGGCAGGTCAACAGGGCCCTCACCATCCAGATGACCCTTCGCTGCCTTCGCTCCGCGGTGGGCCTGTCCCGGCTGGCGGTGGCGTTGACGCCCGACCTACTCGGCCACAGCTAGTGGCCCGTCGCTGAGGTGCTTTGACACTTGAAGGAGCGTTGACGGACAACAATGCTTGCCCTATGACGAAGTTCGTAACGTTCTCGGGACGGTTAGCTGCCACCATGTGAGCAGCAGCCTGACTGAGAGGCGTGGACTGAACCATGGCTGGCTTTGGGGCACGGACCGCGGGGACCACGGCCATGAGTGCTGACACACCGGTCGAGGTCGATCGGTGACGGTCGTCAGCCGATCACCTCCGGCGGGGAGCCGTGGGCGGAGGCGGTCTGCCAGCCGGCTGGCCTGGCTGCTGTATGTCGTGGCGTTGGTCCTGGTCGGGCTGGCGGTCGGGCTGTGGCTGGTGGTGCACCGGCCGGTAGCCGGCGCGGTCGGCTATGAGTATTGGCGTGAGGGGATGGTCAACGGACTGGCGTGGGCGACCGTCGGCGCGGTGATCGCCACCCGCCGGCCTGAGCACCCGGTCGGCTGGTTGTTCCTTGGCGCCGGCCTAGTGTCCACGGGGGGGCTGGTGACCGAGGAGTATGCCGCGGCGTTCCTGGCCGCCTCCGGCCCATCGGTTGGCGTGGCGGTCGCCGCCTGGGCGTCCTACCAGTTCCAGTCGACGATCGTTGGCCTGCTGATCGGCATGCTGCTGGTCTTTCCCACCGGCCGACCGCCCTCCCGGCGCTGGTGGGTGCTGGCCTGGGCCATTGCCGCCGGGGTGGTGCTCGCCTGGGTCGGCCAAGGCCTCGCGCCAGCCCGCTACCAGGACTTTCCCGGGGTCGAGAATCCGTTTGGCATCGCCGGTCTTGCCACGGTGCTCAAGTGGGTCGCCGGCGCCGGTGCGGTCCTTTCCATCGTCGGATTCCTCGGCGCCTTGGCCTCGCTGTTTGTCCGGTTCGCACGCGCTCGCGGGCTGGAGCGCCAGCAGCTCAAGTGGTTTGTGTACGCTGCCGGGCTCGGCTGTGCGTTGCTGTTTCTACCGAACCTGATCCCGGGCGCCAGCTGGGTGGCCGGCACCCTGGCTTGGACGCTGGTCCCGGCCAGCCTGTCAGCCGCTGCCGCCGTGGCCGTCCTGCGCTACCGCCTGTACGACCTCGACCGGCTCATCAACCGCACGGTGGTCTATGGGCTCCTGACCGTCCTGCTCGCCGGCGTCTACGGCGGCCTGGTCTTGATCCTCGGGGAGTTGTTTGGCGACCTTGGCGCCCAGCCGCCAAGTTGGGCGGTCGCCGCCGCCACCCTGGCCGTGGCCGCCCTGTTCCAGCCGGCCCGCCGCCGCATCCAGGCGGTCGTGGATCGGCGCTTCAACCGTCGCAGGGACGACGCGGCCAAGACGATCGAGGCATTCTCCACCCATCTACGCGATCAGATCGACCTCGATACCCTCTCGACCCAGTTGCTGGCGGTCGTTGACCAGACCATGGAGCCGACCCGGGTCTCGCTGTGGCTTCGACCCTCCCCACCCGGTTCCTCGGGCACACCCCGCAGTGAGGCACGGCCTACTTCCTGGGCCTACTAAACACGGCAATCCACACCTCAGGCTGTGCCAACCAGGGTCCTCAAGTGTCCAAAAACACCTCAGCGACGGTCCACCAGATGGGGACTGTCACCATTGAGTGGAGGGCGCCTCCGGCGGGAAGCGCTGAGACCAGCAGCTGATCACACGGGTGATCACGAACGACTCCGGAGGGCGGCGGACGGGTGACCGGATTGGGTGGCGGAGGGCGGCAGGAAACGCCTGTTGAGCAGGAGTGATGCGGACGGCGGCGGATGGGGCCGGACGAGCAGGTCTCTCTTGAGGGCGTAAGCAAGGGCGAGTGGCGGAACAGGCAGACGCGCATGGTTGAGGGCCATGTCCCCGCAAGGGGGTGGGGGTTCAAGTCCCCCTTCGCCCACTGGAGGCCTGGCACCGCCAGGCCATTGTCAGGTCGGCCGCATCCGGAATCGGTCCTGCGAGGCATGCCGTCCGGCGTCGCAACTTCACTTCACGCGTCCCAGAAGGCGAGCTCATGGCGAAGGCTGGCCAGGAAGGCGCGCTCGCAGGCGGCCCGGCGGGCTGCAGGGAGACCGTCGGCCGCCCGGTCCAGCAGGTCCGCGCACCAGCCGGCCAGGGCGGCAAAGCCCGGGTCGGCGTAGGTCTCGATCCAGCGTCGATAGCGGGGGTTGGCCGGCATGCCCTTCGCGGCCATTGACCGGCCGAGCTCGGAATACCCCCACATGCAGGGCAGCAGCGCGGCCAGGACCTCGGCGAAGTCGGCGGTCGCGGCGGTGCGGAGCAGAAAGTCGGTGTAGGCGGCGCAGGCCGGCGACTTCTCGGCCCGGTCCAGGTCGGCCTGGCCGAGGCCGAACTCGGCGGCATAGCCGCGGTGCAGCGACAGCTCCTGGTGGAAGGTGGCATGGGCCAGGTCGACCAGGCGGCCGAGGGTGTCGGTGTCGGGCGCCCGGGCGGCGGCCAGGGCGAACAGCCGCACATACTCGAGCAGGAACAGATAATCCTGGACCAGCCAGGCCCGGAACCGCCCGGGTTCCAGGTCGCCGGCGGCGATCCCGCGCACGGTGGGATGGGCCAGCTGGCGCTCCAGGTTCGGCCGCCCGAGCGCGAACAGCTGTTGGCTCAGCCCGGCCATGCCTGGCCGCTCCAGCACATCTCCCAGAAGGCCAGCTCGAACCGGGCCGCCCGAGCGAAGACCACGCCCAGGCGTTGGGCCAGGGCCGGCGATGGCGCCCCGGCGAGCTCGTCGAGGCCCCGGCCGAGGGCGGTAACGAAGGCGCGGAACGGCTCCCCGCTCCAGTTGCGGATCCACGCGTGGTAGGCGGAGTCGGCCGGGCTCAACTGGGCCACGGCGGTCCAGGTGTCCAGGTAGGCCCGCTCGGCCGCGTACAGGGCGGTCAGGCCCTCCAGGGCGCCGTCGTCAGCGGCGCATCGTAGGAAGCAGGTATAGCCGAGGCAGACCGGCCAGGGCTCGACCTCGGGCGCGAAGCCGTGGTCGGCGGCTGTCCGGGTGAAGGCCTCGGCCTCCAGGACCAGGCTGCGGTCCAGGTCGGCGAGCAGGTCGTCGAGCCCCGACGGCAGGCCGTGGGCGCGCAGCGCGGCCACGACCCGCCGCTCCTCGACCACGAAGATCCGGTCTTGCTGCACCCAGGCCTGCAGGGCGCTGTCCGGGAGGGTGCCGTCGGCCAGTCCGAGCACGAAGGGGTGGCCGGCCATGGCCGCCCAGAGGTCCCGGTTGGCCTCCACCAGGTGCTCGGTGAACGCCGTCATGGAGAGATCCTAGCCACCGCCGCCGAAGATCAACTGCCCGCGGGCACTCGTGCGCCTGTAGCGGAGGGTAACCGTGCCGGTGCGGTCACCCCTGCCGTTCGACGCCTCGCCAGCGGGCTATCCCACCTCGGGGGACTGGCCGCTGAAGTCCTCGACCAGCGCCGCCGGGTCGAGGTCGAAGCGGCGCAGCAGCTTGGCGTCGCGCTCGGGGTCGATCTTCTCGGGCAGCTCCTGCTCGGCCCGGGCGGTCGCCTCCGCGTCGCCGCGGAAGCGGATCTGCTCCACGACCATCTCCCTGGGGATGTTCACCTGGGTTCCCCCT
>Ga0307415_100000440_pt1 | contig 17845 bp, 17 predicted proteins | sample DK1Cmetagenome_FD_204524 | JGI IMG/M metagenome (GOLD analysis project Ga0307415, IMG submission 204524) | Maize rhizosphere microbial communities from greenhouse at UC Davis, California, United States - DK15-C-2 | ecosystem: Host-associated > Plants > Roots > Rhizosphere > Soil | place: USA...
GCCGGCGGTTTCGCTTCGTTGCTCGTATTGCGCATCATGCTCGGCGTCGGTGAGAGCATTTCCTTCCCGGGCAGCTCGAAGATCATTGCCCGCCATGTCGCGCCGGAAGGGCGCGGGGTCGCCAACGCGGCGATTGCCACCGGCCTGGCGCTAGGGCCGGCGGTTGGCACGCTGGCCGGCGGGTTGATCCTCGCCCAATGGGGTTGGCGCACAATCTTTTTTGCGTTCGGCATGGCCACATTGCTGTGGCTGCTTCCGTGGCGGGCAACCGTCCGCGCGCTGCCGACTGACGGTTATCACGACGGCGGCGCAAAAGTGCCGATTGGCGCTTTGTTATCCAAATGGCCGCTGTGGTCGATGTCGATCGCGCATGCCCTCGGCAATTGGTGCTTCTATTTCCTGCTCGCGTGGCTCCCGCTTTTCTTAACCAAATCGCGCGGATTCGCGATTACCGAAATGACCTTGCTTGCGACCCTTGGCTACGCAGTCCAGGGTGCCTTCGCTCTTATTTTCGGACATTTCTCCGATTGGTGGACGCGCTCGGGACGATCAGAAGCAGCTTGCCGGCGTTGGATGATGATCTCGACGCAGTCGCTGGCCGCGGCCGCGATCCTTGGCCTGGCATTCGCGCACAGCGCGTTATCGGTCGGCATCCTGCTTTGCGTTGCCGGAGTCGCGTCCGGGGCCCTGTCGCTCAACCTCTATGCGATCGCGCAGATGTTCGCCGGCCCCCGAGCGTCCGGGACCTGGGTCGGATTCCAGAATTCGCTGGGCAACATGTCTGGAATCGTCATGCCGATCGTCACTGGCATCGTAGTCCAGCGCGCGGGTTACGAGAGCGCCTTCCTGCTGACCGCTGGCGTCGCTGCGGTCGGTGCCCTCTGGTGGGCGATCGGTGTGCCCAAAATCGCGCAGATCCACCTCGACTGACGAACCTCTCAGCGTGGCAGCGCGTAGGCGATCACGCTGTCGCCGCCCGGCGTCTCCATGAAATGGTGGCCGCCCGCGAACATCACGAGATGTTCCCGACCGTTCTGCTCATAGACGATCGGCGTCGCCTGGCCCCCTGCCGGCAGCGGAGCCGACCACAAGGTCTTGCCGGTCCTGAGGTCAATGGCCCGGATCAGGTCGTCGGTGGCCGCGGCGATGAACACGAGGCCGCTCGCCGTCGTCACCGCCCCGCCGTTGTTGGGCGTACCGATGGTGAACGGCAGCATCGTCGGCAGGTTGAATGGGCCGTTGCGCCGGGCGGTGCCGAGCGGGCGATCCCAGATCGTCTTGCCGGTGGCGGCGTCGATGGCGCGAATTCCGCCGTACGGCGGCCGCTTGCACAAGATCTTGGTGTACGGCATCCGCCAGCCCGCGTTGACCTTGATGCCGTAGGGCACGCCCCATTGCGGGTCGATCTGGTGTGAGCTCAACGACAGCTGCTCGCTTGCAAAGCGCGGCTTGATGCCGAGCTTGTCGGCCTCTTTGCGCGGCACCAGCCGAACATAATTGGGCGTGTCGTTGTAATTGGCGATGATCACGCCGCGGACCGGATCGACCGACACACCACCCCAGTCGCTGCCGCCATTGTAGCCGGGGTACTGGACCGTGAACTTGTCGGCGCGAGGCGGGGTATAGAAGCCGCGATAATCGGCTCGCCGATACTGGATCCGGCAGATCATCTGATCGATCGGCGACATGCCCCACATGTCGGATTCGCGGAGGTCCGGCTTGCGCAGCGTGTGCCACAGCGACACCGGTTGGCCGGGCGACCGCTCGGCGGGTTCGACCCCGCCCTGCGGGACCGTGATGGAGCCGACCGGAGTAAGTGGTTTCCCGGTCGCGCGGTCGAGCACGTAGATGTCGCCCTGCTTGGACGGGATAACCACCGCCGGCGTGCCCTTGTAGTCGATGAGGGTCGGTTCGCTGCCGAGGTCATAGTCCCACACGTCCTTGCGCACCGTCTGGAACACCCAGCGCGGCTTGCCCGTGGTGACGTCGATCGCGACCACGGCACTGGAGAACAGGTCGGCCTGCGGGGGGCGGCCGGTCGAGATATAATCGGCGGCCATATTGCCCGTCGGCACATACACGAGGCCGAGTTGTTCATCGCCGGTGCTGACCGCCCAGCTGTTCGGCGTGCCGCGTGCCCAGACCTGCCCCTTGGGCGGATAGCCCGTCCAGTCGGGATGCATCATGTCCCACGCCCAGGCGAGCTTCCCGGTCTTCGCGTCGAACCCCTGGATCACGCCCGACGGCGCGCACCGGCACTGGCCGTCGAGGATCTGGTGAGGGACGACGATGATTCCGAGAACAATGGTAGGCGGCGAGTTGATCGAAGCCGCACCGGGTGGCACCCAGCCCATCCCGATCTTCGTGTCCTGCTGGCCGGTCCGGTTGAAGTCGGCGCAGGGCTTGCCGGTCAGCGCGTCGACCGCGATCAGGCGGCTGTCGAGCGTGCCTTCGATGATCCGGCTTGCGCACGTGCTGTTCGCGGCAGCGCCCGGCACCTTGTACCAGGCCACGCCGCGGCATGCCGTCGTATACGGAATCCATTTGTCGGAGACATGAGGGTCGACCCGCCAGACGGGCTTCCCAGTCGCTGCGTCGAGCGCGACGATGACGTTTTTCGCGGTGCATGTGTAAAGCAGGTTGCCGACCTTTAGCGGCGTGTTCTCGGTCCCGTAGAGCTTCTGATACTGCGGGTCAGTCGGCACTCCGCCAGTGTGGACTTCCCATACCTTCTCGAGCCTGCCGACATTGTCGGGATTGATCTGGGTGAGAGGGGAATAGCGCCGCGCCGCGCCGGTCCCGCCATAGACCGGCCAGTCGGCGCCGGTGACTAGTCCGGACGGATCGTTCATCCCGGGCGCCTGCTGCGCCGGGAGCGCCTCAGCCGCGTTCACGCTGGTGTCGCCGAGCAGCGCGAAGCTCGTGGCGACGAACAGTGCGGCAAGCGCGATGCCGCCGCCCGCCAGCTTCCAGCGGTTCGCCGCCGGACTGAGCGTCGCCATCACCAGCAGGACTGCGATCAGGAGGACGAGCGGCGCAATCAGCCATGGCACCATCGCCCAGGCCTCGCCGCGCGATTCCGCAAAGCCCCAGATCGCGCTCAGGATGAAGAGGCCGACGTAGATCCAGCCGCCGAGCAACCGTCCGCGGAACAGGAACCAGGCGGACGCGAGCATGGCGATGCCGGCAATCAGGTAGAATGGTGAGCCGCCAAGGATCAGCAGCCACGCGCCGCCGACGAGGAGGATGGTTCCGATCAGGGCCAGGATGAAGGCGAGGACGACCGCCGGCCATTTGCGCCTCATCGCTCCGTCTCCGTACCGTTTGGCCGAGTTAACGGGCTGCGTCGCGCGAGCGTTCCATGAACTGTCGGTAATCCGACCATCCTCGCGGAACCGCCCTGTGGATAAGTGAGTCTTTCATGCGACACTCATCCCCACTTTTTTGTTCCGCGTTAACTTTTCCGCTTGGCTTGAGACTCGCAATGATTCAAAGATTCATCCTGAAGGCTCAACGCGTTGCAGTGTTTGGGGGAGGTTTAGGGACATGAGCATCGATTTTGTCCGGCCGGAGGTCGACGAGCTTCGTCCGCGGATCAGCGTAATCGGCGTCGGCGGAGCCGGCGGTAACGCCATCGCCAACATGATGAACGCCGACGTCCAGGGGGTGGATTTCGTCGTCGCCAATACCGACGCTCAGGCACTCAACCATTCGACCGCCGACCGCCGCATCCAGCTCGGCCTCAAGATCACCCAGGGCCTCGGCGCCGGCTCGCGGCCCGAGATCGGCCGCGCCGCGGCCGAGGAAACCATCGACGAGATCCTAGCCGCGCTTGAGGGCGCGCACATGTGCTTCATCGCTGCCGGAATGGGCGGCGGCACTGGTACTGGCGCGGCCCCGGTCATCGCCAAGGCCGCGCGCGACAAGGGAATCCTCACCGTCGGCGTATGCACCAAGCCGTTCGCCTTCGAGGGCGCGCGCCGCGCCCGCTCGGCCGAATCCGGCCTGCAGGAGCTTCAGCAGCACGTCGATACGCTGATCGTCATTCCCAACCAGAATTTGTTCCGGCTCGCCAATTCGGAGACGACCTTCAAGCAGGCGTTCGAAATGGCCGACGAGGTGCTTCAGCAGGGCGTGCGCGGGATCACCGACCTGATGGTCATGCCAGGCCTCATCAACCTCGACTTCGCCGACGTCCGCTCGGTGATGAGCGAGATGGGTAAGGCGATGATGGGCACCGGCGAGGCCGATGGCGACAATCGCGCCATCGAGGCCGCCGAGAAGGCGATCTCCAACCCGCTGCTCGACGGCGTCAGCATGAAGGGCGCCAAGGGCGTCATCATCTCGATCACGGGCGGCGAGGATATGCGCCTGATGGAGGTCGACGAGGCTGCCAGCCACATCAAGGAACTGGTCGATCCGGACGCCAACATCATCTGGGGCTCGGCGTTCAACAACGACCTCGGCGGCAAGATCCGCGTGTCGGTCGTCGCCACCGGCATCGAAGCCGACGCCGTGTCCGCGCCGCAGCCGGCCAAGGTCTTCAGCTTCCCTGCCCGCCAGGCGACGGCGCCAGTCCTTCCCGAAACTTCCGAAGCTGCGGCGAATGAGGAACAGGCGGCCGAGCCGATTGCCGAAGGCGACGACGAGTTGCTGCTCGGCGCCGATGACATCCTGACAAGCCCGGTCGGCGCGCCGCCGATCGCGCCGCCGGAAGACGAGGACGAGAGCGAAGCGCCCGCGGCGGGCGGCGGCGGAACGCTGTTCGAGCGGATGTCGAACATCGCCCGCGGCGCGCCCAAGGCCCAGCTCGATGAGGACGAGGGCGAGTCGGAACCCGGGTTCCGCCGCGAGCCGATCGACATCCCACGCTTCCTCAACCGTCAGAACAACCAGTAGCCGCTTAGAAACGCGTCAAAGAGAGGGCGGCCCGGTCTGGGCCGCCCTTTTTTCATTGGTGGAGCGTCCCTCACCGCCACGACCGCACAACTCACCGTAAACCCTCTAGGCAGAAAGGTTCCGGCAAGATTCTATGCCGCACCGGGGAGGGACGATGCGGGGATTGGCGTACTTTGGGCTGGGCCGAGCCATAGTCGCGTGCGCTTGTGCGTTCGCGGCCGCAGCGCTGCCCGCGCAAGGCAGCTACTCGCCGTATGACGAAAGCCCGGCGGCGGCGCTCGCGCGATACGTCCGCACGCTCGCGTCCGATCCCAAGGATTTCGAAGCCCTCATCGGTGCCGGCAAGTCGGCGATCGAGCTTGGCGATGCGCAGGCGGCGGCCGGCTTCTTCGCGCGCGCTGACGAGGTCGACCCGCGCAGCCCGGAGCCGCAAGCCGGCATGGGCGCCGTATCGGTCGCCAACGGCGAGCCCCAGGGCGCACTATCCTATTTCAAGCGCGCGCAGCAGCTCGGCGCATCCGTCTCGAGCTTCGCGTGCGACCGGGGGCTGGCCTACGATCTGATGGGCCAGCAGGCGCAGGCGCAGGCGGATTATCGCCTTGCGCTCGGTACCCGCGACGCCGACGAAGCGCGCCGCCGGCTTGCATTGAGCTTCGCAATCAGCGGCGATCGCGCAACCGCGCTTCAGACACTCGCACCGCTGTCGGCCAAGGGCGATGCCGGAGCAGCTCGAGTGCGGGCCTTCGTTTTGGCGCTGACAGGCGATTCGAACTCGGCGGCGATGGCCATCAATGCGGCGATGCCGGGCGCTTCGGCGGGGGTGAGACCATTCCTGCAACGTCTGCCGTCGCTGTCCGCCGGGCAGAAGGCGGCGGCGGTCAACTTCGGCATTTTCCCGGACGCTGGTGCGACCGTTTACGCCTATGCAGCACCGCAACGGCCACTCCCGGGAACGCCCGTCAGTGCAAGCACCGACCGCTTGTCCGGGATCGATAGCTGGCTTCGGGCAAGCCCGCCGGCCGCGCAGCAGGTTCAGGTCGCTTATTCAGCGCCGCCGCGGCCGGTCCAGCGCGCCCTTGGTCCGGTCCAGCCGAAGATCTGGCTGCAGCTCGCCAGCGGCCAAAATGTCGACGATCTCGCAAGCCGCTTCAAGCGGTTGAAAGAGAAGAACCCCGATCTCTTCGATGGTATCAAGCCCTACCTGTCGCGAAGCGCGGATCGCGCCCGTCTGCTCGTCGGTCCGTTCCGCGGCTCGTCCGACGCCGAGATTTTCGAGGACGACCTGAAAACCGTCGGGGTCGACGCGTTCCGATTTACCAATTCCCAAACCGACCGGATTGCGCCACTCGCGGTGGAATGAAACTTCCGCCCGGTGTCGCCGCGCATCCCGAAGCATCGCGCGGCCGGCTCCATCCTGAGAGCAATGCCGGGCCGCGCGGGCCGCGTGATATTTTCCAGCGCGACCGCGACCGGCTGATCCACTCCGTCGCCTTCCGTCGCCTTCGCCACAAGACCCAGGTGTTCGTCGCGCCTGACGGCGATCACTATCGGGTGCGCCTCACGCACAGTCTAGAGGTTGCTCAGATCGGCCGCACGATGGCGCGGGCGCTTGGCCTCAACGAAGACCTCACCGAAGCTCTCTGTCTCGCGCATGATCTGGGCCATCCCCCGTTCGGCCACGCCGGCGAAGATGCCCTCGGGACGGCGCTCGCTGACGCCGGCGGGTTCGATCACAACGCCCATACCATCCGGATAGTGACCAGGCTGGAGACGCCTTACCCGGATTTTGACGGCCTCAACCTCAGCTGGGAGGCGCTCGAGGGGCTGGCCAAGCATAATGGCCCAGTGCCCGCGCCGACTTGGGCAATGGCCGACGCGAATGAAGAGTGGGATCTCGAGCTCGGCAGCTGGCCGGGCATGGAGGCGCAGATCGCCGCTATCTCCGACGACATTGCCTATGACAATCACGACATCGACGACGGGCTGCGCGCTGGGCTCCTCGACATCGAAGAATTGCTGACACTCCCGCTCGTCAGGCGCCTGTGGGCGGCGATCGAGCAGCGCCATCCCGGCCTCTCGACCGAAAAGAAGCAGCGCGCGCTCGTCCGCGATATGATCGGGCACATGGTTGGCGACGTCCTCGGCGAGACCGGACGCCGAGTCCGCGAGGCGCGGGTCGAGACCATCGGCGGCGTGCGCGCCGCGGGAAAGCCCCTGGCAGGGTTTTCGCCATCGCTTGCCGCGGAAGAGCGCGAGTTGAAGCACTTCCTTTACGCCCGTCTCTACGGACTGCCCGAGCTCCAGCCGGTACGCGAGGAAGCCGAGCGCATCGTTGCCAATCTCGCTGACGCCTACCGCGCGGACCCGAGCCGCCTGCCGGACTCATGGCGCCAAGGCGGCGACCGGCTGGGGCAACTGCGCACGATCGGTGACTTCATCGCTGGAATGACCGACCGCTTTGCACTGCGCTGTCACGAGGAACTCGTGGGACCGGTCAACCTTCCCGCAAGCCGGTTCTAAAAGCATTTTTTTAAGACTTGGCGCCGATTCTGGCCGGCGATGGGTTTCGAGCGGAACATCGTCCGGAAAGGCCTCGCCTTCGTCGTGGTTCTGAACGCGCTTCCGGCAACGGCGGCGCCGCCGGAGCCGCTGGTGGTGACGCGTCTTTCGGACCCCGATCCGAACTACGTTCCGCCGCCCTCCGAGCGAACGCTCGCGCGACGGTCCGCGGAGGCCGACGAGGCTGCGACGATCAGCGCGGCCATGCAGGAATTTGGCCAGGCGCTCGGTCAAGCCGCAATGGCACAGCAGCGCGCGGTCGAGGAACGCTGCCGTTCGACCGATGCTTCGTCGGCGAGCAGCGAGGATCGTTTGGCCTGGGAAGCGGCGTGCCGCTACCTGCGCCGCTGAGCCGCCGCTTCTGGAGGCGTGACGTCCCCTAATCCCTGCGCTAGAGGCGCCGCTTTCCAGCATGAGTGGAAGCGAGTTGAGCCTCTACGCCCAATATGCCGCGCTCCTTGACGGAGTGCTCGACGACCTCGTTGCCGACGGCGTTTTGCCGGCGGAGCTCGACCGCAGCAACGTGACCGTGGAGCCGCCGCGCGATCCCTCGAACGGCGACCTCGCGACCAACGCGGCGATGGTGCTCGCCAAGGGCGCCGGGACCAACCCAGGCGCCCTCGCCGAAGCGATCGGGCCAAGGCTGGAAGCGTTGCCGCCCGTAACCTCGGTCGAGATTGCGGGCCCCGGCTTTATCAACCTTCGCCTGACGCCCGACGCCTGGCGCGACGAGCTGCGGACGATCCTTCGCGAAGGTGACGACTACGGGCTTTCGACGGTCGGCTCAGATGAGCGGGTCAATGTCGAATATGTGTCGGCCAATCCGACCGGGCCGTTGCACATGGGCCATTGCCGCGGGGCGGTGGTCGGCGACAGCCTTGCCCGGCTGCTCGAGGCCGCCGGCTTCCGCGTGACCAAGGAATATTATGTCAACGATGCCGGAGCGCAGGTCGATACCCTCGCTAGGTCCGTCCACCTCCGTTACCGCGAGGCCTTGGGTGAGGACATCGGCGACATCCCCGAGGGCATGTATCCGGGGGAATATCTGAAGCCGGTCGGTACGATCCTCGCCGCCGAATATGGCGACGACTATGTCGGCAAGTCCGAGGCCGAATGGCTGCCAGTGTTCCGCGACGCGGCGATCAAGGCGATGCTCGATCTGATCCGCCATGACCTCGGGCTCCTCGACATTCATCACGACAAATTCTCCTCCGAGGCCGCATTGCAGAGCGGTGGTGCGGTCACCGAGGGCATGGAGGTGCTGCACGGCAAGGGGCTGGTCTATCAAGGCACGCTCGAGCGGCCCAAAAGCCTCGATCCGCACGACGAATGGGAACCGGTCGAGCTGACATTGTTCCGCTCATCCCAATTTGGCGACGACCAGGACCGGCCCATGAAAAAGTCGGACGGCAGCTGGACCTATTTCGGCGCCGATGCCGCTTACCATTGGCAGAAGGCCAAGGCGGCCGACCACCTCGTCAACATCTGGGGCGCCGACCATGCCGGAACGGTCAAGCGCGTTCAGGCTGCGGTGAAGGCGCTGACCGACGGACGCGTCGATCTCGACGTGAAGCTGATCCAGATGGTCCGGCTGTTCCGCGGCGGCGAGCCCGTGAAGATGAGCAAGCGGGCGGGGGATTTCGTCACGCTGGCGGAAGTCGTGAACGAAGTCGGCAAAGACGTCGTCCGCTTCATGATGCTGACCAAGCGCGCCGATACGCCGCTGGATTTCGACTTCGCCAAGGTCGTCGAAGCCTCGAAGGACAATCCGGTCTTCTATGTCCAGTATGCGCACGCAAGGATCAGCTCGCTCAAGCGCAAGGCGGCCGACGCGGGCGTCAACCTCGACGATCCGGCCGATCTGTCGCTGCTCGACGAGGAAGAGCTCGCGCTGGTGAAGCGCGCCGCCCAATATCCGCGTGTTCTGGAAAGCGCTGCGCTTGCGCATGAGCCGCATCGGATCGCGTTCTACCTCTACGACCTGGCAGCCGAGTTCCATGCCTTGTGGAACCGCGGCAACGACGATCCTGAGCGCCGCTTCCTCGTTGAAAAAAATCCACAACTTTCTCGCGCGCGGCTGGAACTCGCGCTGGGAATCGCGCAGATCGTCAAGAGCGGCCTCTGCCTGATGGGGGTCACCGCAACCGAGGAGATGCGTTGATGAGCGTCGATGCCGCGGCCGCGATGGATCGGCTGCCGTGGCTCCCTGACGAACCGCAACCGTTGCCGGCAGAGCCTGCGGGCAATGGACTTTTGCCCTGGGCGGCAGTGGCGGCCGCAGTCGTTGCCGGCGCCAGCTTCTGGATGGGAACCCGGAGCCTCGAAGAAGAACGGGCGACGCCATCGCGATCGACAACCACCGTTCGACTGCCGGAGCCCCGGAACGCCTCGATTCCGCAAACGCGCATTGACCGGGAAGTAGTCGCCCCGGCCGGGGGTGTCGTCGGTCGAGGAGTGAAGCCGGCGCCAACCGCCGCTTCGCCGAAGCCGGCGGCGCGCAGGCCGCGCCCGCACTCCACTCGTGCGCGGCCCGCCGGCCGCGTCGTGCATGTCGGCGCGTTCGGCTCGAGCCGCCAGGCCGAGCGCGCCTGGCCGGCGATAGTCCGCGCCAATCCCGCGATCGCTAATCTGCGCTCGTCGGTCATTCCGGCGCGCAATTCCAAGGGCCGGTCCTACTATCGCTTTCAGGTCGGAACGAGGTCGCAAGCCCATTCCGAGATACTGTGCCAGCGGATGCGCAAGGCTGGCTTGAGCTGCGCGGTCGTCGAGCCTCGCCGAAAAGCAGGGTCGGCCGGTGACTGACGATCGCAGCTATGACGAGCCGCTCCCGTGGCTCGCCGCAGTCGAGGACGAGGACGAGCCGCGCGGCCTCTCCGCGCGCCGGATGCTGGCGGCCCTGGTCGTCGTGCTGCTTGCCGGGCTCATCATTGCCGGGACATTTTTCTGGCTCGGGCGCCGGGACGTCGTGGTCAATGGTCCGCCCCAGCTAATCAAGGCGCCGCCGGGCCCCTACAAGGTGAAGCCGCCCAACCCGGGCGGACTCAACGTTGCCGGCGAGAGCGAGACTGCATTCGAGACGAGCGCCGGTGAGGACAAGGATTCGCAGCTCGACCTGGGGAAGCTTCCGGAAGCGCCGGTCGCAAAACCGCCCAGGGAACAGCCCAAGACGCTTCCGCCGAACGAAGCGAAGGAGCCGGTAGCGGCCGAGCCCGAACAGCCCACAGCGACTGGCGGTTCGGGGAGCGTGGTGCAGTTGGGCGCCTTCGCCAACCAGGCGCAGGCGGAGCGCGCCTGGACCGCCCTATCGGCGCGCTTTCCCGCGGTCGCCGCGCTCAACAAGATGGTCATTCCGTTCTCCGGCGGGATCCGGCTGCGGGGAGGCGCCGCTTCTCCGGCTGACGCGAAGCGCGTTTGCCAGACCTTGAAAGCCGCCGGCGAGAACTGCTTCGTGGCGCACTGATGCAAGCCGCGATCTACGGCCTCGAGGGATTCGAGCTGAAGGCTGAGGAGCGCGCCTTCTTTCGCGACGCAGAGCCGGCTGGGTTCATCCTGTTCCGCCGCAATTGCGAGAACCAGGATCAGCTTCTGCGCCTCACCGATGCGCTGCGGGGCATCGCTCCCCGTGACGACGTGCCGATCCTGATCGACCAGGAAGGCGGGCGCGTCGCCCGCATGCGGCCGCCGGAATGGCCGGCGTTTCCGGCCGCGGAGAAGTTCGCGCTGCTCTATCGTGCCGCCCCCTCGGCGGCGATCGAAGCGGTCCGTGCCAATGCCCGGGCGCTTGCGTTGATGCTGCGCTCGTGCGGAATCAACGTGAACGCGCTGCCCTTGCTCGACGTTCGTCAGGAAGGTGCGACCGATATCATCGGCGATCGCGCGCTGGGATCGGAGCCGATGCAGGTCGCAGCGCTCGGCCGCGCCGTCCTCGACGGGATGGCCACTGCGGGCGTCGTGGGCATCATCAAGCACATGCCGGGCCATGGCCGGGCGCTGGTCGACAGCCACAAGGACCTGCCGGTTGTGACCGCCACTGCCGAGGACCTCGAAACCGATCTCGAGCCCTTCGAGCGGCTTTCGTCCGCGCCGATGGGGATGACCGCTCATGTTGTCTACGAGGCGTGGGACGCGGAACGGCCGGCGAGCCTGTCGCCAATCGTCATCCGCGACATCATCCGCGAGCGGATCGGCTTCGGCGGCTGGCTGATGAGCGACGACCTCGGCATGGAAGCATTGAAGGGCGACTTCGCCGGCCGCGCCGCCGGCGTTGTGGCGGCCGGTTGCGACGTTGCGCTCCATTGCTCGGGCAAGATGGACGAAATGATCGCCGTCGCCGGGGCAGTGCCGGCGATGGGTCCCGAAAGCCACGATCGACTGGCCCGCGCCATGGCGGCAACTCGGATCGACTTAGACGGTGTTGATTTTGCTCAAGAAATTTCAAAGCGCGATCAGTTGCTTGCGCTCGCCTGAACCTTGCGCGGCAGTGCCATGCCGTGGCACTAATTATCCCCAACAGAATGTGGCTCTGCCTTCGCACAGCCACAACTAATGGGTATTATGTCGCGGTGGAGGAGGATTTCGAGGAACGGCCAGTCCGCCAGTCGGATGAGCTCAACCTGACCCTCGACGGATGGGAGGGGCCGCTCGACCTGCTGCTGAACCTGGCTCGCGCGCAGAAGGTCGACCTGACCCAAATCTCGATCCTCCAGTTGGTCGAGCAATATCTGACCTATCTTGCCGAAGCGCGCGCGTTGAAGCTTGAGATTGCCGCCGATTATCTCGTGATGGCGGCGTGGCTGGCCTACCTCAAATCCTGCCTGCTGCTGCCCAAGGATCCAGAACAGGATCCGAGCCCTGAAGAGATTGCGCTGCGGCTGCAGATCCGGTTGCAAAGACTCGACGCAATGCGCGAAGCGGGTGCGCGGCTGCTCGGCCGCGACCGCATCGGCCGCGACGTCTTCCTCCGCGGCGCGCCCGAAGGCCTGCGCCTCATTCGCAAGGCTGCGTGGCAAGTCCGCGAGTTCGATCTGTTCGCCGCTTATGGCGCGGTCCGGGCGCGGACCCAGCCCGCGATGCACGTCGTCCACGCGCGTTCGGTGATGACTCTCGACGAAGCGATCGAGCGCGTCGCCAAGATGATCGGCATGGCCCTCGACTGGACCCTGCTCGAGACTTTTCTGCCGGTTACCGAGGACTGGCAGCTGCGCCGCTCCGCCTTGGCGTCGAGTTTCCTTGCCGCGCTCGAACTCGCGCGGCGCGGCAGGCTCGACATCGCGCAGGACGAGCCGTTCGCGCCGATCCGCCTGAAGGTGGCGGCGTGATGGACGAGCTTACGCGAGCCATCGAAGCGACCTTGTTCGCCTCGGCTGAGCCGCTCACCGTCGACGAGCTCGCGGAGCATGTCGGCGAAGGCGAGATCGAGATCGCGCTTGGGCGCTTGGCGCAGCATTATGAAGGGCGCGGGATCGAGCTCGTCGAGCGCGGCGGGCGCTGGCACTTCCAGACCGCGCCCGACCTTGCCCACCTTTTACGCCGGACGCGCGAGGAAGCACGGAGGCTGTCGCGCGCCGCGACCGAGACCCTTGCGATCATCGCCTATCACGAGCCGGTCTCGAGGGCCGAAATCGAAGCCATCCGCGGCGTCCAGATCTCGAAGGGCACGCTCGACGTGCTGATGGACGCCGGCTGGGTGCGGCCGGCCGGGCGCAGGGAGGGCCCCGGCCGGCCGTTGCTTTATGCGACGACGCAGGATTTCCTGACCCATTTCGGCCTCGGCTCACGCAAGGACTTGCCAGGAATCGACGACCTCAAGGCCGCCGGGCTGCTCGACCCGCTCGACGAGAGCATCTTCCAGCTTCAACTGGAAAGCGAAGAGCAAGGCGACTAGATAGGCGCCCGAAGGAGTTTCGTGATGGGCGGTTTCAGCATTTGGCATATCCTGATCTTCGCGATCATCGTCCTGCTGCTGTTCGGCGGGAACCGCTTCTCTTCGATGATGGGCGACGTCGCCAAGGGCCTCAAAAGCTTCAAGCAGGGCATGGCCGACGAAGATGACGAGAAGGTTCGGCGTTATGAGGAACAACGCCGCAACGATCCCCGTCAGCTCCCCCGCGACCAGCCGCCGATCGACGCTGCTGCTCGGCCCGTCGAGCCGGCCGCGCCGCCGCCGCCGCCGCGAGACGACGAAGCCCGCTAACTTCACGGCTCGCCATGTTCGGCGTTGACTCCTCCGAGCTGGCGGTCGTCGCAATCCTCGCGCTGATCTTCATCGGTCCGAAGGACCTGCCGCGGGTTCTGCGCACAATCGGCTATTGGGTCGGGCGGGTGCGCGGGATGGCGCGTCATTTCACCTCCGGCATCGAGACGATGATGCGGGAAGCCGAGCTCGAGGAGATGGAAAAGCGCTGGCGCGAGGAAAATGAACGCATCATGCGACTGCATCCGGCCGACGGTCATTATCCCGAGCCCGGCCAACCCGACGAGATGCCACCGGTCGCGGATCCCGATGCGGGCAACGAGGAGCTCCCGCCCGAGAAACGTCCGCTGCCGTGAAAGACATCGACGATACCAAGCAGCCCCTGCTCGAGCATCTGATCGAGCTGAGGCGACGGCTGTTGTGGTCACTGGCGACGTTGGTGCTGTGTTTCTTCGTCTGCTTCTACTTCGCCAAGGACATCTTTGCCGTGCTGGTCCAGCCGCTGATCAAAGCGGGACAGGGTAAGCTCATCTACACCGATGTTTTCGAGGCCTTCTTCACCCAGGTGAAGGTGTCGCTATTCGCCGCGCTGATGCTCGCTTTCCCGGTGATCGCGACGCAGCTGTGGCGGTTCGTTGCTCCGGGCCTCTATGCCCGGGAGAAGAACGCATTCCTGCCGTTCCTGCTGTTTACCCCGGTCTTCTTCGCTGCCGGCGCTTGCTTCGCTTATTTCGTGGCGATGCCCTGGGCGCTGCATTTCCTGCTCAGCTATCAGGGCGATGTCGGCGGCATCCAGCAGGAGGCGCTGCCCGGCGTCGGCAATTATCTGACCTTCTGCACGCGCTTCATCTTCGGCTTCGGCGCTGCGTTCCTGCTCCCGATCCTGCTGATGATTCTGGAGCGGGCCGGCATCGTCACCCGCGAGCAGCTCGCCAAATCGCGGCGCTACGCCATCGTCGGCTCGGCCGCGGTGGCTGCAGTGCTGACGCCGCCCGACGTGGTCTCGATGCTGATGCTGCTGGTGCCGCTCTACGGGCTCTACGAATTCGCGATCCTCGCCATCCGCATCACCCACTGGCGGGCGGCGCGAAAGGCGGCTCGCTCAAATCCTGTTGTCGCGACGGTTGTCCAGACAGAAGAGGGCCCGGAAGCGCCACCGGGGGGGGGGAGGGTTGGCGGTTCCGGGCCCATTTAAGCGGATAGCGAGAGCGGGGGGGCAAAAGGTCACAATCCGAACAACACAACGTCCCTTGTTCGAAATCGGTTCCGATCCGCTGAAAGTTTTTTGGTCGAAAGCGTAACGATTGGGGATGGCTGCTACGCCGGCGGAAATACCGGTAAATCAACGCTGTAGCGGCCAAGCTTGCGCTCGAGCGGCGATCTCAATTGCTTCGCCAGCCCGGCAACGATCCGCTCGAACTGAATTTTTTCCGCCTCTTGTCCTTCCTCCGGCACGAGCACCGGGCTGCTGAGCGACAGCCGTCCCGTCAGCTCGCTGGTGCGTCGCAGGGAGATTTCCACCGGTTCGTGGCCGGCGCGAAGCATTGCATATTCGACGATCTCGGTGATCAGGAAGGCGACTGCGACCGCGACGTCCTGCGTGGTGTGCAGGGTATCGATGTCGAGGTCGATCGTGACTCGGCGGGCGGCCTCGGGCGCGCTGGCGCGAAGCTCGGCACCGAGCTCGGTCACCAGGGGCCGCAGCGAAATCCCACGGTTCTCCTCCATTTCCGCGAAATGGTTGCGGTGAACGATCGAAAGCGCGCCGACTCGGCGGCTGATGCCGGCATAGGCGGCCTGCGCCTCGGGCGTGCTCGCGCTGCGGCCGTGGATATTGAGCAGCGAGGCGATCACCTGCAGATTGTTCTTCACCCGGTGGTGGACTTCGCGCACCAGCCGCCGCTGGCCTTCTAGGGCTGAGGTGGTTTCGCGCTCCGACTCCTCGATCCGCGCGATCGTTCGCGCGAAGGCGTGGCGAAGCTCGCGGATCTCCTGGCTCGGGCCCAGCTTCGCCGGCAACTCGAGTTCACCTTCGCCGGGCCGGTAGGCCAGGACCCCGTTTTCGAGCCGTTTCAAAGGGCGGATCAGAAGCCGGCTGACCAGCAGCCAGGTGATAACCGCCGCCGCGATCCACATCAGCAGCGGCAGCAGCAGCATCAGCCGGTCGAGGGTGGTGATGCGCTGATGCGTCACCCCGACGCGAGCGACCAGGTTGCCGTTGCCGATCGGCCACCGGCTGATCCTCAATCGCAAATCCGGGTCGGCGGGCGGGCCGACCAGGCGGAGCTCATCGTCGCCGTCCTGGACGACCAGCGCGTCGATCTTGCTTCCAGCTCCGAGGGCCGCGGCACGAAGCTCGTTCACGCCGACGACGGCGGTCGCCATGCCATCGATCACTCCGACGCGGATTGCGACGGCATTGCCGTTGGGCGAGATGCGCACCCGGATATCGCCGGGCGCGACCAGGGGCAGCTCGCCGGTATCGCCGATATTGCCGGCCGCGCAGATCGGCTTGCCGTCGACTCCCTCCAGCTCGAAGCTTTGCGCAATTGCAGGCGCAATCGTCAGTGAGCGCCGCATGCGGTCGCAAGCGCCCGCTGGACCGGTCGCGAGCGTCCCGTTCGCAGCGATCCGGAGCGCCAGGGCATTCCGCGCGATCAGGCTCTCGATGGCGCCTGCCGCAGCGCGCGACCGGTCTTGATTGCGCCCTTCGAGCGCGGCGTCGGCCCGGCGGATGCCGTTGTTGCCAACCCAGGCAAGCGCGATCCCGATCGGCAGCAGGACGGCGGTGAGGATGAGGAGCAGCTTGGCGGCGGTCGGCAAGCGTTGAAAGCGTTCGGTCACCGTCACGCCGCGGCGTCCGTTTTGGGCCGGTGGTTAGCTGAGCTTGCCCAACAGGTTGAGGAAATCGTCGGGGACGGTTTCACGCAGCGTGTCATCGTAGACCGAACGAAGTGCGCGGCCGAGATCGTTCGAGCGCTGGCGGCGCCCGCCACGTTCGGAAGTTTGGGACTTCTTCGAGCGCCTGATATTTCCGGCTCCCTCCGTGTCGCTCCGCTTCTTGGCACTCAACTCCCAGTCCCCCCTGGCGCGGGTCCTCGCGCGCTCATAATCAACTCGCTCGCGGGCGCAACGGCCGAACGGCGGCTGCGCCGTTCCAATACGGATCGAGCCAGGCGCTGCGCGGCATGGTCTGCTTCGCAGCGAGCCCGGCCCAACGCGGAAACCAAATGCCTGGTGCTTTGTTCCAGTCATGCCACATCTCTGGGGGCGGAGGCCCAGGCATTCGAACGGTCCTTCCAGGGTTGCAACAATTCAGACGCGCCGCCTAAAGACGGCGCAATTCGCGTTTTCGACGGAGATAATCGAACATGTCCCTTGGCCAGGAACTTGCACCACACCTGCCATTCCTTCGTCGCTATGCGCGCGCACTCACCGGCAGCCAGACGCACGGCGACGCTTTCGTGCGCGCAACGCTCGAGGCGATCGTCGCCAAGCCGGACGAATTCCCGCGCGACGTCGACCCTCGCCTGGGCCTTTACAAGACCTTCCACGCGATCTGGTCGACGGCCAATATCGAAGAAGGCGAAGAACCGGGACAAAGCCCCACCGGCGCGGAGGGCATCGCCCAGGCCCGCCTGTCGCGGATCACGCCGCTGTCGCGCCAGGCACTGCTGCTGACCTCGCTCGAGGGCTTTTCGTCGGAGGACACGGCCTATCTGATCAACGCCTCGCCCAACGACGTCGATTCGCTGGTCGCCGAAGCGCTCGAGGAAATCGAGCGGCAAACTCTGGCCGATGTGCTGATCATCGAGGATGAGCCGATCATCGCGATGGATATCGAGACCATCGTCCGCGATCTCGGCCATAACGTCACCGGCGTTGCAGTAACCCGCGACGAAGCCGTGGCGCAGGCGCGCTCGAACCCGCCGGGCCTGGTCCTCGCCGATATCCAGCTCGCCGACGATTCGAGTGGGATCGATGCGGTGAAGGACATTCTCGCCGAATTCTCCGTGCCGGTGATTTTCATCACTGCGTTTCCAGAGCGGCTGCTGACCGGTACCCGTCCCGAGCCGACCTTCCTCATTACCAAGCCGTTCCAGCGGTCGACCGTGAAGGCCGCGATCGCCCAGGCGCTGTTCTTCGACGCGGCAACCGTTCCGGCGGCGTAAGCGCGGAACACGCGTTCACCCG
>Ga0307415_100000444_pt1 | contig 17767 bp, 20 predicted proteins | sample DK1Cmetagenome_FD_204524 | JGI IMG/M metagenome (GOLD analysis project Ga0307415, IMG submission 204524) | Maize rhizosphere microbial communities from greenhouse at UC Davis, California, United States - DK15-C-2 | ecosystem: Host-associated > Plants > Roots > Rhizosphere > Soil | place: USA...
CCATGGCCAGGGCGACCAGGCGCTGCTGGGCGCCGTCGTGCAGGTCGCGCTCGATGCGGCGGCGCTCGGCCTCGGCCGAGTCGACGGCCCGGTCGCGGCTGGCCTCCAGGGCCTCCACCCGGGCCTGGAACTCCTGTTCGCTGGGCCCGAGCAGGGCCCGGGCGACCACGCCGTGGACGGCCGCCATCGCCCGGACCGCCCAGGCCGCGGCCACGCACACCCCGGCGCCGAGCACGGTGGCCAGCGCCACCGGCAGGCTGTCGAGGGCGAGGTAGCTGCGGTCGTCGGTGACGAACAGGGCGGCCTCGCCGTGGGGCAGGATCCAGTACCAGACCGGAGCCAGGAGCATGAAGATCCCCATGCCCCACAGGGTGACGGTGACCAGGAACCAGACCAGCCCCAGGGGGAACAGCAGGACCAGGTAGGCCAGGTCCTTCCAGGTCGCCGGGTCGGCGGCCAGGACCCGGGCGCGGCGCCACAGCGACCCGGCGGGCAGCGGCCGGTAGGGCTCGGCGATCTCGACGCCGAGCATGAGCCCGACCCAGCGCCGCTCCAGCCAGGCCCCGCCCCGCCAGGCGAGCACGGTCAGCGAGCACGAACATCCCGACCCAGACGATCACCAGCCCGACCCCGAGGGTGAGTCCGACGGCCAGCACCACGTGCCAGGTGAGGCCGACGAACATGGCCAGCAGCAGGTAGACGGTGGCCGTCCAGGTCCGGGGCTGGAGGGGCGCGGCCAGCACCTGCCAGACCCCTCCCCCGCCGTCGGGCGTCCCCGCCGCCTGCTCGACCGTCATCACGCGCTCCTTGGGTGTCGCTCCGATCTTGCCACCGAGCCTAGGCCGCGGGATGGCGCCGCCCCATCCGGCAGCCTGGCCGCCCGGGGTGGGGACAACCCGAAGCTCGGCGGCGGCGGAACGGCTAGCATGTCGGCGCCGTTCCCCGACCGCTCCGGAGCCTGCGCATGTGCACCGCCGTCCGTATCGTCGTCGCCGCCGCCGAGCGGGAGCGGCGTCTCGAGCTGCGCCGGGCCGCGGTGACGGCGGAGTGGGAGGTGGTGGGCGAGGCCGACGGGCCCGAGGCCGCCTACTCCGAGGCGGTGGAGCGGCGGGCCCGGTTCCTGGTGCTGGACGCCAGCGCCGCCGGGCCCCGGCCCGAGGTGCTGGTGCGGCGGCTCAGGTCGACCAGCCCCAACGCGTTCGTGGTCGGCGTGGGCGAGGTCGCCGGGGCCGACGCCACCGTCGGGTCCGAGGACCTCGACGGGCTGCGCGACACCATGCGGGACCTGCTGCACGCCAGCGGCGACCACCAGCACGCCTGACGGCCCGGGGGCCGGGGATCACCGCGGCGGACCCAGGGCGGCCGGGCCGGGGGCGCGGGCGGTGGGCGCGCGCCTCAGCGCAGCGGGCGGGCCCGGTAGGGGGCGGCCAGGTGGCGGCCGCCGGGGCTGGCGTGGCGGCCCTGGTAGGCGAAGGCGATCAGCAGCAGCACGCCAAGGGTGAAGGAGCTGAGCCCGACCCCGACCAGGGGAAGGGGCCGGTTGGGGCCGGTGGTGGCCAGCGGGCACGCCCTGGCCAGGGACTGCTCGACCCAGGCGACGGGCTTGGCCTGGCCGGAACGGCGGACCTCGGCGCGGACCTCGCGCATGCCGCTGAGCGACACCTTGGCCCGCCACTCGAAGGTGCCCGACCCGTTGGTGGTGACCTGTCCCCGGGACAGGGTGCGGTCCGAGGCGGGGTCGACCAGGGCGACGTCGAGGCGCGCCCCCTCGGGCATGCCGGTGCCCTCGGTGGTGGCGCTCTCGCAGGTCAGGTCGTGGAGGCCGACGTAGGTGACGGCGCCCGCGGGCCGGGCGATCATCAGCAGGGCGAATGCGGTCATGCCGATTGTGGCCGCTCGCCGCCACCGCATCTGAACTCGCTCCTCCCGGCCTCGGCGTTCCGGCCGCGTGGCCACGACCGCGCGGCTCCACTGGAAAGCCTTCACTCCCGCGACAATACGGAAACCTACCCAGCCCCGCCTTCGGCAAGACTACGGAGCCATCCGGACGAACCGGTCGGACAGCCCGAGTCCACCCAGGGGGCGAGGCTTGAGCCCCCCGGCCCCCGTCACTCGGTCTGGAGGTCGATCCCGTCGACCAGCAGGCGCCCGTCGCCGGCCAGGTCGCCGACGACCTCGAGGGCCAGGCTGGAGCCGGGAGTCCCGGTGTGGTGCTCGACGGCCAGCTGCTGCCAGCCGGCGCCGTCCAGGGTGTAGCCGGCCTGGTCGGCGCCGACCTCCCGGCCCCCGGCCAGCTCCCGCAGGGCCAGCACGACCTGGCCGCCGCCACCGGGGGCCCGCACCCAGACGGTCGCCTCGTAGGTGGTGCCGGCCCTGGTGGTGGCGGCGCCTCGCCGGACCATGCCCGCCTGGCCGCCGGGCCCGCCGCCGCCCAGCGCGGCCGCCCAGCGGCCCGAGGTCCCGCCCCGGACCCGCTCGACCTCGGCCCCGGCCAGCGGCGCCCAGCCGGCCAGGTCGCGCTCGAAGTCGCCGTCGGCGAGCAGGTTGCCGGGGGTGGGCCGGATCGGCCGGGCCGCGGGGACGGTCGTCGAGGTCACGCCGGACGCCGTGGTCGAGCTGGCCCCCGGCGCGGTGGTCGCCGTGGTGCCCGGGCCGGCGGCCGTGGTGGGCGCCGGGGCCCCGGTGGTGGCCGGCCCGGCGGTCCCCCGCGACCCGCCGCCGGTGTCCCGTGTCAGCAGGGCGAGCACGGCCGAGATGGCGGCCAGGCTGAGCAGGGCCACCAGGAACAGCTGCTGCAGCGGCGACATCCCGAACCGCCGCGGCGGTTCGGCCAGGTGCTTCGGGGCGCTGTCGGCCATGGCCGAATACTGGGCTGGCCAGGCCCGAACCGGCAACAACCGGACGCGGGCGGCTCAGGCGGGACCGCGGACATCGGCCGCGATCGCGGCCAGGACGCCGTTGACGAACCGGCCCGAGTCGGCCGTGGACAGCAGCTTGGCCAGCTCGATGGCCTCGTCGAGGACGACCGCGGTCGGGATCTCGGGCCGGGCGGCCAGCTCGTAGGCGGCCAGGCGGAGCAGGTTGCGGTCGACCAGCGGCATCCGCTCGATCGTCCAGTGCTCGGCGGCGGCGCCGATGCGGGCGTCCAGCTCGGGCAGGCCGCCGGCGACCCCGTCGACCAGCTCGACGGCGTAGGCGTCGGGCGGGCCGGCCTCAGGGTCGTCGCGGTGGCGGGCCAGCACCTCGGCCACGGGCCGGTCCAGCAGGTCGGCCTCGAACAGGATGTCGAGGGCGCGCCGGCGGGCAGCCGAGCGGGTGCCCTGCGGCAACCGGGGGGGTTCGGGGGGGCCGCGCCGGCCCCCTCGATCGGTCACCGGTCGCTCACTGCACGCGAGTCAGGTAGGCCCCGGAGCGGGTGTCGACCTTGACCCGGTCGCCGGTCTCCACGAACAGCGGGACCTGGACCACGGCGCCGGTCTCGACGGTGGCCGGCTTGGTGGCCCCCGAGACCCGGTCGCCCTTGATGCCGGGCTCGGTCTCGGTCACCTCCAGCTCGACCGCCGCCGGCAGCTCCACCCCGATGGCCGTGCCCTCATAGAAGGTCACGTACGGGGTGGCGCCGTCGGTGAGCCAGCTGGCCGCGCCGCCGACCGCGTCGGCGTCGACCACCGACTGGTCGTAGGTCTGGGTGTCCATGAAGTGGAAGCCGGTCTCGTCGCGGTAGAGGTACTGCATCTCCCGCTTCTCGAGGATGGCCACCTCGACCGGCTCGTCGGCCCGGAAGGTCCTGTCCAGGGTCCGCCCGGTGCGGACGTTCTTGAGCCTGGTGCGGACGAAGGCGCCGCCCTTGCCCGGCTTGACGTGCTGGAACTCGACGACGTTCATGAGGTTGCCGTCGAGGTTGAGCGTCATGCCGTTCTTGAGATCATTCGTCGTCGCCATGGCCTCACCCTATCAGGAGCTGTCGACCGCTTCGGCCAGCACGGCCAGCGGCACCCCGCCGGTGCCCAGGACCAGGTCGTGGAAGGCCCGGAGGTCGAAGCGGCCGCCCTGGCGCTCGGCGGCCCGCCGGCGCAGCCGGACCAGCTCCATCCGGCCGACCATGTAGGCCAGGGCCTGGCCGGGCCAGGCCACGTACCGGTCGACCTCGTTCTCGACGTTGGTCCGGGTGAGGGCGGAGTTGGCCAGCATGTAGTCGACCGCCTGGTCGCGGCCCCAGCCGAAGGCGTGCAGGCCGGTGTCGACGACCAGCCGGCAGGCCCGCCAGCTGTCGAACGACAGCATGCCGAAGCGCTCCAGGTCGCCCGAGTAGAGGCCGAGCTCGTCGGCCAGGCGCTCGGTGTACAGGGCCCAGCCCTCGCTGAAGGCGGTCACGTACCCGAAGCGCCGGAACCGGGGCAGCTCCTCCAGCTCCTGGGCCCGGGCGAACTGCAGGTGGTGGCCGGGGACGCTCTCGTGGAAGGCCAGGGCCTCGTACTCGTACCGGGTCCGGGTGTCCGGGGCCGAGGTGTTGAGCCAGTGGACGCCGGGGCGGCCACCGTCGGCCGCGGGGGGCTGGTAGTAGCCGAGCACGGCGTCCTTGGCCTCGTACGGGCTCATCTCGTCGACCACGCAGGGGGCCGTGGGGATCCGCCCGACGATCTCGGGGAGGGCGGCCACGGCCCGGGCCAGGGCGGCGCGGCCCGACCGGAGGATCTCCTCGGCGGAGGAGAACCGCAGGGCCGGGTCGTCGCGCAGCCGGGCCAGGATCTCGGTCATGTCGGCCGTGCCCAGCACCCGCTCCCCCAGGGCCCGGTACTCCTCCTCCAGCTCGGCGACCAGCTCCAGGCCGAGCCGGTGGAGCTCGGCCGGGTCGCGGTCGGTGGTGGTGTGGGCGGCCACCGCGGCCCGGTAGACGGCCTCGCCGCCGGGGACGTGGGCCAGGCCGCAGCGGTCGTCGGGCCGGGCCTCGGCCATGACCTCGCCGGCGAGCAGGTCGCGGTAGCGGGCCATGGCCGGCCGGACCGACCCGGCGACCAGCTCGGCCAGCCGCTCCCGGAACCTGGACGGGTCGGTGCCGGCCGGGGGCGGCGGGGCCAGCAGGGGGTCGTCGGCCACCGGGCCGGCCAGGTAGGCGTCGAGCTGGCGGACGGTGGCCCGGACCCCGAGGGCGGGCGGGGTCCGGCCGTTGGCCAGCCCGGCCCGCAGGCGGTCGCCGGCCTGGTCCAGGCAGCCGGCCAGTCCGGCGCACCGTTCCAGGTAGTCGGCGGCCTGGGCCGGGGTGGCCAGGGTGACCTTGGGGACCAGGCCGAGCACGGCCGTCTGGATGCCGCTGCCGGTGGCCGAGACGGTGAGCTCGGGCCAGCGGGCGGCCAGCTCGGCCCGGCGGTCGGCCAGGCCGCGGGCCAGCATGGCCGCGGTGATCCGGTCCTGGCCGGCCAGGCTCTCCAGCTCGACGGCGGCCAGGCGGCGCTCCAGGCCGGCCAGGCGCCGGTCGGCCTCGGCCTCGGCCGCCTCGGACAGGTCGGGGACCTCGGCGTCCCAGCCGTGGACCCCGTACACCGTGGCCTCGAACGGCGAGACGTCGAGGACCGCCCGGAAGTAGTCCTCGGCCAGCTCGGCCAGTGTCTTGTCCGCCTGCGTCACAGCTCCAGCAGCTCCTTGGGGGTGGTGGTGAGCAGCTCGTGGCCGCCGGGGCGGGCCACGGCCAGGTCCTCGATGCGGACCCCGCCGAAGCCGGGCAGGTAGACCCCGGGCTCGACCGTCACCGGGGTGCCGGCGGCGATCCGGTCGCGGGAGCCGGCCCGCAGCCGCGGGGCCTCGTGGATCTCCAGGCCGATGCCGTGCCCGGTCGGGTGCGGGAAGGAGTCGCCCAGCCCGGCCTCGGTGATCGGCTGGCGGCAGGCCCGGTCGACCTCGCCGGCCGGCACCCCGGCCTCCAGGCGGTCCAGCCCGGCCGCCTGGGCCCCGTGGACCAGCTCGTAGAGGTCGCGCTGGCGCTGGGAGGCGTGGCCGAGCACGGCCGTGCGGGTCATGTCGGCGCAGTAGCCGTCGACCCGGGCCCCGAAGTCGAGCTTGATCCAGTCGCCGGTCTCCAGCGGCCGGTCGCCGGGATGGTGGTGGGGCTCGGCGGCCTGCTCGCCGAAGGCGACGATGGTGTCGAAGGCCGGGCCGTCGGCGCCGAGGCGGCGCATGGCCACCTCCAGGTCGACCGCCACCTGGCGCTCGGTCACCCCTTCCCGCAGGCCCGGCAGCACCCCCTCCAGGGCCTCGCCGCCCAGCCGGGCGGCCTCGCGCATGGCCGTCAGCTCGCGCTCGTCCTTGACCTCGCGCAGCTCCTCGACCAGGGGCGGCGCCGGCAGGACGGCCTGGCCGGGCAGGCCGGTGCGCAGCCGGTTGCCCTCCCCCCAGGTGAGGCCGGCCGGCTCGAACCCGAGGTCGTTCCCGCCGGCCCGGACCACCCCGCCCACGGCCCCGATCAGGTCGCCGGGGGCGAGCACGACCTCGGTCCCCGGGACCTCGGTGGCGGCCTGGTGGCGGTAGCGGCCGTCGGTGAAGAACAGGGTGCGGTCGTGCAGCAGCAGCAGGGCCCCGTAGCTGCCGGTGAAGCCGGTCAGGTAGCGGACGTTGGCCGGCTTGGTGACCAGCAGCGCCGACAGGTCGGCCGACGCCAGCAGGGCCCGCAGCGCGTGCCGCCTGGCTTCGGCGTAGGCATGGCCGTCACTGGGCATGCGTGCGATTCCTTTCCCCCGATTGACCGGGGGACCACCCCGGCGGTCCCCCGGACCCCCCCGGGGTCCCATCTTGCCAACCTCGGCTCAGCGGCGGCGAGCCAGCAGGTCGGCGGCGGCGCGCAGGCCGAGCTCGTAGCTGGCCGGGCCCAGCCCGGCGATCACCCCCGAGGCCACCGGGGCCACGGCCAGGTGGTGGCGCCAGCGCTCGCGGGCGTGGACGTTGGAGAGGTGGACCTCGACCACCGGGATGCCGGCGACCTCGACGGCGTCGCGCAGGGCGTAGGAGGTGTGGGCGAGCGCCCCCGGGTTGCACACGGCCGCGGCCACCCCGCGGCCGGCCGCCTCGAGCACGGCCGACACCAGGTCGCCCTCGGAGTCGGACTGGAGGCCCTCCACGGCCAGGCCGAGCTCGCCGGCCAGCTTGGCCAGCCGGTCCATGATCTGGTCCAGGTCGAGGGCGCCGTAGTGCCCGGGGTCGCGCCGGCCCAGAGCCCCCAGGTTGGGGCCGTGCAGGACCAGCACCAGCGGCCCGTCCCCGCTCCGCGGGAACGACCTCATGCCGGCACCTCCCGGAGGGACCTGATGGTGGCGACCAGGACCCCCCGGTCCGGGTTGGTCACGATCTCCGGCCGCCCGGGGGCGCGGAGCAGGACCAGGCGCAGGCCCTGGCGCTGCTTCTTGTCGGTGGCCATGGCGGCCAGGACCCGGTCGGGGTCCAGGTCGACCCCGCCCACGGGCAGGCCCAGGGCGGCCAGCAGCCGGACGTGGCCGTCGGCCAGCCCGGGCCCGGCGAGCCCGACCGCCTCGGCCACCCGGGCCGCGAACACCATGCCCAGCGCCACCGCCTCCCCGTGCCGCAGCCCCCGGTAGCCGGCCAGCCGCTCCAGGGCGTGGCCGAGGGTGTGGCCGTAGTTCAGCATCAGCCGGCCCACCTTCCCCTCGGGGGCCTCCTCGAACTCGTCGGCGCCGACCACGGCCGCCTTGACCCGGACCGCCCCCTCGATCAGCGGGGCCAGGGCCACCGGGTCGCCGGCGACGGCCGGCCCGGCGGCGGCGGCCAGGGCCTCGGCCAGGGCGGGGTCGCCGGCCAGGCCGGCCTTGGCCACCTCGGCCAGGCCGGAGCGGACCTCGGCCGCCGGCAGCCCGGCCAGGGTGTCGAGGTCGGCGACCACCGCCACCGGCTGGTGGAAGGCTCCGACCAGGTTCTTGCCCTCGGCCAGGTCGACCCCGGTCTTGCCCCCGACGGCGGCGTCGACCATGGCGAGCACGGTGGTGGGCAGGTTGACCAGCGGCACCCCCCGCAGCCAGGTGGCGGCCGCGAACCCGGCGACGTCGGTGGTGGCGCCGCCGCCCACGGCCAGGACCGGGTCGGCCCGCCGGGTCGGGACCGCGGCCAGCCCCTGGTAGAGCCCGGCCACCACCTCCAGCCGCTTGGCCTCCTCCCCCGCCGGCACCTCCAGGTGGTGGACGGCCAGTCCGCGGCGGCCGACCGCCCGCCCGGCCCGCTCCGCCGGCCCGTGGAGCGGCGGGGACGCCACCACTGCCGCCGCCCCGGCCCCACCGAACGGCGGCAGCAGCTCGTCCAGGCGGTCGATGAGCCCGCGGCCGATGTGCACCGGGTAGCCGCCGCCGGCGGTGTCGACCCGGACGGTCAACGTCCGGCCATGGCGCCGACCCGGCGCCGGTACCACTCCATGACCTCGACGGCGACCTGCTCGATGGTGAGCCGGTCGGTGTCGACGGCCACGTCCCCGGCCGTCTCGTAGATCGGGCCCCGGGCGACCAGCAGGTCGCGGATGCGGCCGGCCCGGTCGGCGGCGTCATTGAGCAGCGGGCGGTCGGTGACCCCGGTCAGCCGCCCGGCCAGGGTGTCGGGGGTGGCCCGCAGGTAGACCAGCAGCCCGGCCTGCTTGAGGGCGGTGCGGTTCTCGGCCGAGAGCACGGCCCCGCCGCCGACGGCGATCACCCGGCCGGGGGCCGAGATGGCCCGGTCGATGGCGGCCATCTCCCGGCGCCGGAAGCTGAGCTCGCCCTCGCGCTGGAACAGCTCGGCGATGGTCATGCGGGCGGCCCGCTCGATCATCAGGTCGGTGTCAACGAACTCCCGCCCCAGGGCCCGGGCGACCAGCCGGCCGACCGAGGTCTTGCCCGCCCCCATGAAGCCGATGACCACGATGGTTGGCTGGATCTGGCGCATGCCGGCAAGCCTAACAGTCCCGGGGGCTCCAGGCCGCGTCGGCGTCAGCGGCCTGACACCGGGGCCGTCCAGCGGCTGACTGCCGCCCCGGCGGCCGGGGGCCAGGATCTGGGAGGCCCAGTGCTGTCGGAGGTGGTCGGGTCATGCGCCGGTTCCTGCTGTTGGTCTTCTTCTCCTGCACCGCGCTGTCGGTGGCCTTCTCGGTCTGGCCACGCCAGCTCGGCGGCTTCGTGGCCATGTTCAGCCAGCACACGTCCGTCAACCGCGGGGTCGCGGTGACCGTGCTCGGGGTGCTGACGGCGCTGCTGGTGGCCCTGCGGCTGCGGCTGTGGCGCTCGCAGCGGGAGCTGGCCCGGATCCGCCGCGGCCTGCTCGAGCAGCCGCCGCCGGCCCTCGTCTACCCGCCGGCGCCCTGGGGGTCGAGGCCGGCCAGGTAGGCGTCGAGGTTGCGGCGCACCTCGGCCACCGAGTCGCCGCCGGTCTTCTCCAGCAGGGCGTCGGCCAGCACCAGCGCGACCACGGCCTCGCCGACGACCCCGGCGGCCGGGACGGCGGTCACGTCCGAGCGCTGCACCACCGCCTTGGCGCGCCCACCGGTGGCCACGTCCACGGTGTCCAGCGCCCGGACCAGGGTCGACAGCGGCTTCATGGCCGCCCGGACCCGCAGCACCTCGCCGGTCGACATGCCGCCCTCGATCCCCCCGGCCCGCCCCGTCCGCCGCCGAAGCGCGCCTCCCGCTCCGGGGACGATGGCGTCATGCGCCTTCGACCCGGGGCGGGCGGCGCCGGCGAAGCCGTCGCCGACCTCGACCCCCTTGATGGCCTGGATGCTCATCAGCGCCCCGGCCAGGCGGGCGTCGAGCTTGCGGTCCCAGTGGACGTAGGAGCCGAGGCCGGGCGGGAGGCCGTGGGCCACCACCTCGAACACCCCGCCCAGGGTGTCGCCGGCCGCCTTGGCGGCGTCGACGGCGGCCGCCATCCGGCCCTCGGCCTCACCGTCCAGACAGCGGACCGGGGAGGCGTCGATCTCCTCCAGATCGCCCGGCCCGGGCACCGCCCGGGAGCGGGTGGCCACCGGCCCGAGGCGGACCACGTGGCTGAGCACGGCCACCCCGGCCTGGCCGAGGAGGGCCTTGGCGGCCGCCCCGGCGGCCACCCGGGCGGCGGTCTCGCGGGCGCTGGCCCGCTCCAGCACCGGCCGGGCCTCGGCGAAGCCGTACTTCTGCATGCCGGTGAGGTCGGCATGGCCGGGCCGGGGCCGGGTCAGGGGCACCCCCTTGCCGGTGGCCGCCGCCTCCGGGTCGGCGACCGGGTCGGGGCTCATGACCTCGGTCCACTTGGGCCACTCGCTGTTGTCGATCCGGATGGCCAGGGGCGAGCCGAGGGTGCGGCCGTGGCGCAGCCCACCAAGGACCTCCAGGCGGTCCTGCTCGAACCGCATGCGCTTGCCCCGGCCGTAGCCGAGCCGGCGGCGGGCCAGCTCGGCCGCGACCTCGGCGGTGGTCAGGGGCACGCCGGCCGGGAGCCCCTCGAGCACGGCGACCAGCGCCCGCCCGTGGGACTCCCCGGCGGTGAGATAGCGCAGCATCGGGGCGGATGCTAGCGGAAGCCTGCCCCTAGGCCGGCAGCCCGGACGGGTTGGTGACCTCGGCCCACTGGCTGGTCCGGTAGTCGGTCTCGGTGATCTCCTGGACATACGGCGGCGAGGCGTACTGGAGCCGGCTGTCGTAGCCGTAGCCCTTGAGGTAGCCGGTGCCGCCCGAGGTCCCGACCGGCCCGCGCCACTTCTGGGCGATGACCCCGTTGATGGTGATGGTCCCCAGCTGGGCCCCCTCGTCGTAGTTCTGGACGATGAACGAGTGGCCCAGGGCCAGCATGGCCGCGTGGATCTGGGGGTTGGTGAACAGCCCGGTCCGGCTGTCGGTCAGGTTGTTCCCGCTCGAGTTGACCGGGTGGTAGACCTGCACGAACTGGTTGGCCACCAGCCCCAGCATGTCGGTGGAGGCCGCCCCGGTGGTGGCGTACCGGGTGTTGGCCACGATGACGATGTTGTTCTCGGCCGCGATCGTGAGCCGCCCCTTGAGGGTGCCGGAGAGGAACACGTCGCCGTCGCGGCAGCCGTAGTCGGTGACGTCGTTCGAGATCGGGTAGCCGAGCCGGTTCTGGCTGCCCGAGCAGCTGGCCGACTGGCCGCTGGGCACGTTCTGGACGTAGATGACCCCGTTGGCGGGCAGGGCGACGTTGGTCCCGACGCAGGCGGCATAGGTCGAGGATGTGGTGAACGGGCTGGTCACGGTCATCGTGCCCGAGGCGTTGAGCACGATCCGGGTCGGCCCGTTGTACAGGCAGCCGGTCTTGCCGGCCGTGCGGTCGGTCTCGGTCTTGATGGCGGTGTTGGTCGTCGGCAGGGGCAGGATGGGCACGACCTCGGGGTCGCCGGACTGGAACACCGGCCGGTCGCTGCAGCCCGACAGCCCGTACCAGCGCCAGGTGAAGCTGGACGAGGCCGTGCAGCTCATCTGGCCGCTGTAGGCGGTGGTGGCCTTGCCGTTGAACCGCGGGTTGCCGATGACGCTGATGGTGTCGTTGGTGTGCAGGGGCCCGTTGATGGTGTCGCCGGTGACGAAGCTGATGCGCACGCAGTAGCTGGTCGAGCGGCCCTGCCACCAGTACTCGCTGCAGCGGGAGGTGGCCGTCGTAGGCCGGGCCGGGGGTGTCCAGCCAGCCGGTGAAGGCCACATTCGCCGGGTCGGCGGGTTGGTGGCCGAGTACTGCACGTACTCGTCGTACTGCTGGAGCCGGTACTGGTAGTCGTCCACGCCGACCTGGGCGGCGGCCAGGGCGGCGTTCCAGTCCTGGTCGCGGCGGGACTGGGGCTCGCCCTGCATGGCGTAGTTGAGGGTGGCCACCATCAGCAGGGTGAGCACGACCACGACCATCATGATCGTGATCATGGCCACGCCCTCCTGGCCGTTGCGGTTGCGCATGGTCATTCCTCCGAGGCCGCGGCGGCCACGTTGGGAAGGAACACCCGGCTGGTCAGCATGGTCGCCGGGACGTCGGTGCCCGACCGCGACGGCAGGTCGACCGAGACGGTCACGACCACGCTGGCCACCGCCGTGAGGGAGGCGGTGGTGGTGCCGGAGCTGTCGTAGTGGCTGAGCAGGCTGGAGGTGGCGGTCAGGCCCCGCCCGACGATCCGGGTGGTCCTGGTGCCGGTGTAGGTGATGGGGCTGGCCGCGGGGTCGTCGGGCGGGGTTCGGGCAGGCCAGCCTGCCCGACGCGTTCGAGCACGACCTGGCCGCGGCGGACCGACACCTCGGCCGCGCGTACCGCGGTGGTGCCGATGTCGAGTCCGACGACCTTTCGGGCCACGTTGTTCGTCTCCCCTGCTGTGCTTGGGTTCGGGCGCCTGGCGCCCCGGGCATGAGGCGTCAGCCGTCAACGTGATCGACCCGCCCAGGTGCGACCTTGAGAAGGTCGCGGGCGGGTTCTAGGCGCCGAGCAGGCTGCGCGCGTACCAGCCGGCCACGTCGGCGCCGGCCAGGACGCCGAGCAGGGCGCCGGTGACCAGCCAGGGGCCGAACGGCAGCAGGGACTTGCGGGTCAGGCCGAGCAGGGCGATGGCGGCCAGGCCGGCCAGGCCGCCGAGCAGGAAGCCGGCGAAGACCCCGAAGGCGACCGCCCCCCACGACAGCCAGCCGAGGGCCAGGCCGAGGGTCGGGGCCAGCTTGACATCGCCCAGGCCCATGCCCCGGGGGGAGATGAGGGCCAGGACCAGGAAGAGGCCGCCGACGGCGACGGCGGCGAGCAGGCCGCGGGCCAGGCGGCCGAGATCGCCCAGGCCGACGCTGGCCAGCAGCAGCAGGCTGAGCATGACCGGGAAGGCTGGGTAGGTGATGCGGTTGGGCAGCAGGCGGGTGCGGGCGTCGATCACGGCCAAGACCACGCAGATAAAGGTCAGGGCGAGGTAGGCGGGGACGGCCCAGCCGAGCCCGGCCGTGACCAGCCGCAGGGTGACCAGCGCCCACAGGAGCCCCATGGCCAGCTCGACCACCGGGTAGCTCCAGGAGATGGGGGCCCGGCAGGCGCGGCAGCGGCCCCGCAGCAGCAGCCAGCCGGCCACGGGGAGGTTGTCGTACCAGGGGATGGGCACGCCGCAGGCCGGGCAGCGCGAGCCCGGTCGGACCAGCGACTCGCCCCGCGGTACCCGGTGGATGACCACGTTGGCGAACGAGCCGAAGGCCAGACCGAGCAGGCCGGCCAGCACGGCGGTGGCAGCGGGGCTCATGGTTGGAGAGCCTACAAGGCGAAGCGGGAGCGCAGCGCCCGCTGCCGCCGCCTGTGGATCGCGGTGGCCGCCGTGCCGGTGCAGGTGGCGCCGCTCCCGTAGGTGGTGCCGGAACTGACGCTGTCCTTGATCCAGAAGCAGATGCCGCTGGCCGACAGGGCGGCCCCGGCCCACTGGCCGGTATTGGACGTGCCGTCCGCCGAGACGTCGTTTTGGCCGGTCGAGGCGGTGCCCTTGGCCTTGTAGGTCAGCGACCGCTCGACCGCGGTCAGGCCCGCCCCGACCCGGCTCTGGGGGCCGCCGTCGCGCAGCCCCATCCCGGTCGGGCTCGGCCCCACGCCGGTCGTCGGGTTGGGTCCCATCCCGGCCGGGTTGGCTCCTCCCACCAGTCCCTCGGTCTGCATGCACCGCTCCCGCGCTCGGTTGGCTCGTCTGGTCCTTGTGTCCAGATCGGAGCGGGGAGCTGGCGGCTTGAGGAACTGCCTGGTCAGGTGCTGATGTGCCAGGCCTGGAGATACTCCTCCTGGGCGGCGGTGAGGTGGTCGCAGCGGACCCCGAGGGCGGCCAGCTTCTGGCGGGCGACCCGCTCCTCGACCTCGGCCGGTACCGGGTGGACGCCCGGCGGGAGGGGTCGGTGGCGGTGGCCAGCCGCTCAACGGCCAGGGCCTGGGTGGCGAAGGTCAGGTCCATGACCTCGGCCGGGTGGGCCTCGGCGCAGCTCTGCCCGACCAGGCGCCCTCGGCGAGCACGACGATCCGGTTGCCGCCGGGCAGGGTGTAGGCGACGGCCCCGGGGCGGACCTCGGTGGCGTCGACGGCGGCCCGGCGCAGGCCGGCCACGTCGACCTCGAGGTCGAAGTGGCCGGCGTTGGCGACCACGGCCCCGGTCGGCATGGCCGACAGGTGCTCCATGGTGAGGGCGTCGCGGCCGCCGGTGACGGTCACGAACACCTCCCCCACCCGGGCCGCCTCGGCCACCGGCAGGACCTGGTAGCCCTCCATCACCGCCTCCAGGGCCGCCACCGGGTCGACCTCGCACACCACCACCCGGGCGCCCATGCCCCGCGCCCGCATGGCCAGCCCGCGGCCGCACCAGCCGTAGCCGACGACCACGAACACCTTGCCGGCGAGCAGGATGTTGGTGGCCCGCAGGATGCCGTCCAGGGTCGACTGCCCGGTGCCGTAGCGGTTGTCGAACAGGTGCTTGGTGGCGGCGTCGTTGACGGCCAGCAGCGGGTAGGCCAGGACGCCCTCGCGGGCCATGTTGCGGGCCCGCTGGATCCCGATGGTGGTGACCTCGGTGGCGCCGGCGATGCCGGCGAGCAGGTCGCGGCGGCGGGTGTGGATGGTGGCGGTGAGGTCGGCGCCGTCGTCCACGACCAGGGTCGGGCCGGTGGCGAGGACCCCGTCGATCTGCCGGTGGAAGGTGTCGCGGTCGGCGCCATGGACGGCGAACACGGCCGCGCCCAGCTCGGCGGCGATGGCGGCGGCGACGTCGTCCTTGGTCGACAGCGCGTTGGAGGCGCACAGGGCGAGCTCGGCCCCGCCGGCGACAAGGGCCCGGCAGAGGTTGGCCGTCTCGGTGGTGACGTGCAGGCAGGCGGCGATCCGGTGCCCGGCCAGGGGCCGGGTCCGGGCCAGCTCCCCGGTCACGGCTAAAGAGGCTCGCGCGCTACCTAGCGTCTGCTCTGATCGCCTTCGGGATCCCGTGGTCTTGGTAGCACGCGAGCCTCTTTACAGCACCGGCATGCGGCCGGCCGCGAAGTCGATCTTGCGCAGCCCCTCGGGGGCCAGGGCCGGGTCCTTGAGCAGCGTGTCCAGGGCGGGCACCTCTTCCGGGTGTCAGGAGGCCAGGCGCAGCAGCCGCCGGGCCTTGGCGGTCTCGAAGTCCAGGGCGGTCCCCGGCCCGCCGCGGAGGGCGGCCAGCCGGCGCAGCGACCCCGCGACCTCGGGGTCCTCGCACGCCCGCAGGCCGAAGGCCAGGGCGGCCGGGGTGACGCCGTAGCGGGCCTGGAGCTCGAGGGCGAGGGCGGCCGCCCGCAGGTCGCGGTCGCCGTAGCGGCGGTAGCCGGCCCCGGTCCGGGGCGGGTCGATCAGCCCCAGCTGCTCGGCGTAGCGCAGCGTGCGGGCGCTGGTCCCGACCTGCCGGGCGGCGTCTCCGACTCGCATGCCGGGCACGGTACCTACCTTGACAATTCTTTGTCAAGGTTGGTCCTGTCGAGGGCACCGGTAGCATGCCGGCATGCCGCCATCCCCCACCGCCCAGGCCGACCTGATCGTCCTCGGCGCCGGGCCGGCCGGGGTCGGCGCCGCCTACCGCACCGCCCGGGCCGGGCACAAGGTGGTGGTCCTGGAGCGGGCCCCCGGCCCCGGCGGGGCCGCGGCCAGCTTCGAGCTGGACGGGATCCGGGTCGACCACGGCAGCCACCGGCTCCACCCGGCGATCGACCCCCGCATCCTCGGCGACCTGCGCGGCCTGCTCGGCGACGAGCTCCAGCGGCGCCCCCGCAACGGCCGCATCTGGCTGGAGGGCCGCTGGATCCGGTTCCCGCTGCGCCCGGCCGACCTGGCCCGTCGGCTGCCGCCGTCGTTCGCGGCCGCGGCGGCCGCCGACGCCGCCACCGCCTGGGCCCGGCGCCCCCGGGCCGACACCTTCGCAGAGACCCTGCGGGCCGGGCTGGGCCCGACCATGTGCCAGCGGTTCTACTTCCCCTACGCCCGCAAGCTGTGGGGCCTCGACCCGAGCGAGCTGGCCGGCGAGCAGGCCCGGCGCCGGGTCTCGGCCGGCTCGGCGGCCCGCCTGCTGGCCCGGGTGGCCCGCGGGGCCGGCGGTGACGGGCCCTGGTTCTGGTACCCGAGGCGCGGGTTCGGGACCATCGCCGAGCGGCTGGCCGCCGCGGCCGCCGACGCCGGGGCCGAGCTGCGCTATGGGACCGCCGCCGAGCGGGTCGAGCTGCGCCCTGACGGGGCCACCGTCACCCTGGCCGGCGGGGAGCGGCTGGAAGCCAGCCGGCTGTGGTCGACCGTCCCCCTGCCCGCCCTGGCCCGGATGGCCGACCCGGCCCCGCCCCCGGACGTGCTCCGGGCGGCCGGCCGGCTCGACTTCCGCGCCATGGTGCTGGTCTACCTGGTCCTGGAGGGCGGCCGCTACAGCCCCTATGACGCCCACTACCTGCCCGACCCCGGGACCCCGGTGACCCGGGTGTCGGAGCCGGCCAACTACCGCGACGGCGACGACCCCCCGGACCGGACCGTGCTCTGCGCCGAGCTGCCCTGCTCGCGCGACGGCGAGCTGTGGCGGGCCGGCAACGACCGGCTGGCCGGGCTGGTCCGGGCCGCCCTGGTCGACCGCGGACTGCCCGACCCGGGCCCGGTCCGCCGGCTGGCCGTGCGCCGCCTGCCCAACGTCTACCCGGTCTACCGGGTCGGCTACGTGACCCCGTTCCAGGCCCTGGACGCCTGGGCGGCCGCCCAGCCGGCCCTGCTCAGCTTCGGCCGCCTGGGGCTGTTCGTCCACGACAACACCCACCACGCCCTGGCCATGGCCTGGGCGGCGGCCGACGCCCTAGCCCCCGACGGCGCCTTCGACCACACCGCCTGGTCGGCCGCCCGCGAGTCTTTCACCACCCACGTGGTCGAGGACTAGCGACGGCCGCGGCCGCGGCGGCCGGTTGAGCTCGAGCCACACCGCCGGGACGACCTGGCGCAGGTAGCGGACGGGGCGGACGAAGGACCGGCCGGTGGTGCGAAAGCGGTAGCCGATCGGGACCTCCAGGTAGCGGTAGCCCTTGGCCAGCAGGTCGAGCGTGAGCACCTGGGCGTAGTTGTAGTCGTGGACGATCTCGGCGTCGGCCGCGGCCGCCCCGGACAGGGCCCGGAAGCCGCTCTGGCCGTCGCCGATCGGGGCCCGGGCCACGAACCGGAGCAGGCCGGTGAGGGCCAGGTTGCCCAGGCGCCGCTGGGGCAGCATGCGCCGGATCTCGCCGGCGAAGCGGGAGCCGACCACGTAGTCGGCCCGCCCCTCGAGGATGGGGGCGACCAGCCGTTCTAGCTCGGCCGGGTCGTACTCGCGGTCGGCGTCGCAGAAGGCCACCGCGGCCGCGCTCCGCTCGGTGGCCGCGGCCAGCCCCCGGCGGACGGCCGCGCCCAGCCCGCGGTTGACGGCCGAGGACAGCACGGTCGCCCCGGCCCCGGCGGCCCGCTCGGCGGTGCGGTCGTCCGAGCCGTCGTCGACCACCAGGCACTCCACCCGGCGCCCGGCCACCAGCCGCGGCACCCTGGCGACCACGGCCGCGACCGTGGCCTCCTCGTCGTGGGCGGGCAGGAACACCACCACCGGCCCGGGCCCGGCCGCGGGGCCGGGCCCGGGCGGCCGGGGCGGTGCAGGCAGGCGAACGGCCATGGTCGGGTGTCTCTCCGCTCTGGACTTGGCCGCCTCGGGGCGGACCACTAGGATTTAGGCGAACCTAAGCACGGAGGCCGGATGTCCCGCAAGCGCGCCGCCACCTTGGGGCCCGACAAGGGTCCCGGGCCTGTGGACAGCCCGACGCAGTCCCGTTCCGGTCGG
>Ga0307415_100000445_pt1 | contig 17764 bp, 15 predicted proteins | sample DK1Cmetagenome_FD_204524 | JGI IMG/M metagenome (GOLD analysis project Ga0307415, IMG submission 204524) | Maize rhizosphere microbial communities from greenhouse at UC Davis, California, United States - DK15-C-2 | ecosystem: Host-associated > Plants > Roots > Rhizosphere > Soil | place: USA...
CTCGACCGTCGCCTGAGCCCAGCTCGCCGCCAGCGGCCAGCAGCGCCCACACCCTCGGCCAGGTCCCATCGGTCTGCCAGCGCCGCAGCCGGCCATAGCAGGTCTGCCAGGGCCCGAACCGCTCGGGGACATCCCGCCACGGCCGGCCGGTGTGCAACTTCCACAGGATGCCGCCCAGCACCTGGCGATGGTCGCGCCATGGCTTGCCCCGCCGGCTGTTGGTGGGCAGCAACCGTTGCACGCGGCTGAAGGCCGAGTCAGTGAGCTCCAACATCGCGCTGCTCCTGGGCTCATGGACCATCCAGGAGCGCGACGCTATCGGCCAGCACCGCCAACAGCAGCAAAGTGCGGCTGCAGTACTAGGCGCGTCTCCCGCGGCCATCCCCAGGCCGACAAGACCCACTGCGCCTACGGGCATCCCTTCGATGCCGCCAACACCTACTACACGCCGACCGGGGAGCGTCGCTGCCGGGCCTGCCGCGCGCGCATCGCACGGGCACGCCGCCGGGCAGGCCGTGTTACCGGAGGTGAGCGCTGATGCGCCCCGCCAACTGGCATGACCGCGACCCATATCGCGACCACAACTACCTCCCCGACACCTTCTGGCTGGTGGTGGCGGCGCTGCTGTTCGCCGCCTGCGGGCTGGTGTGGCTGATCGGCCAGGTCGCCGCCATCCTCTTCGGCCCCCACCACCAGCACCTGCCGGTCCGCCTGGTCGACATGCTCGGCGTCCTCCTGCGCCTCCCCGGCACCTGGGACGACCCGGCCAAGGCCTGGCCTCCCGGCACTTGGCCGCTGCTGCCTGGCCCGGTGGGCATGTACGCCGCCGCCGTCCTCACCTTCTGGCTCCCCGCCTTGCTGTACGGCTTGTTGGTGCGGCTGATCTCACCTCGCGCCCGCCGTCGGCGCAAGCAACGCGGCGCCAAGTGGGCGAGCTGGTGGCAGCTCCGGCGGCTGCTGGTCCTGGGGCCGCGGCGAGGGCGGATCATCCTCGGTCGGCGCGACCGGATTCGGGATCGCCTCTTGGGCCGCCTCTACCTGGCGGTCGAGCAGTGCCACTCCGTGCTGGCCTTCGGCCCGCCGGGGTCGTTCAAGACCCACGGCCTGGTCATCCCAGCCATCCTGGAGTGGCAGGGCAACCTGGTCACCACCTCCATCAAACCCGACGTCCTCCGAGCCACTTGCGCCCACCGGGCCAACCTCGGGGCCGTCTGGGTCTACGACCCCCTCGGCCTGAGTGGGGTGCCAGGAGCCCGCTGGACGCCGCTGGTCCACTGCCGCACCTACAGCGACGCTCGGCGGATCGGCCGCATGCTGGCCGACGCCGCCGACATCGGCGGCCATCGGGCCGAGGACGCCAACTACTGGCAACTCCTGGGCGCCAAGCTCCTGTCGGTGCTGCTGTTCGCGGCCGCGGGGACGGGCCGGTCGATGGCGGATGTGGCCCGGTGGGTGGACGTCCAAGACGTCGACGACGTCGCCACCGCGCTGATAGAGATCGGCAACCAGCAAGCCCTGGATGCCTGGGCGGCCTGCACCAGCCGCCCCGACAACACCATGGGGTCGGTCTATGGGACGGCAGAGACCTTGCTGGACGTCTACGGCGACCCCGCTATTGCGGCCTCGGCCGAGGGCTGCGACCTGGACCTCGATGAGCTGCTGACCGGGGCCAACAACACCCTCTACCTGTACGCCCCGGCATCGGAGCAGGAGCGACTCCGGCCGCTGTTCGAGCTGCTCGTGTCCGTGGTCATTCACAAGGCCGAGGAGCTGGCCGCGGCCCAGCCCGGCGGCATGCTCGACCCAAGGTTGTTCCTGTGCCTGGACGAGGCCGGCAACTGCGCCGCCATCAAGAAGCTCCCCCAGCTGGCCACCACCGGCCGCGGCCAAGGCATCCAGCTGCTGACCATCTGGCACGACGAAGCCCAGCTGCAGCACCGCTACGGCCACCGGGCCTCCACGGTCCTGAACGGGCATCGGGCCAAGCTGCTCCTCAGCGGCCAGGCCGACCCGGCCTCCCTGGAGTTGGCCTCCAAGCTGGTCGGCGACGAGGCCGTCAACCAGACTTCGGAGACCACCGGCGGCGACGGCCGCGCCTCCTTGACCGAGTCGGTGGCGTATCGGCGGTTATTGCCGCCCGAAGCATTGCGGCAGCTCAAGCCGCGACGGGCGCTGTTGGTGTATGGGCATCTGCCTCCGGTGCGGATCCGGCTGCGGCCCTGGTTCCGCTCCCGCCGCCTGCTGTCGCTGGCCATGGCCGTGGACGCGGCCGTGCCGCACCCGGCCATGCAGGTCGACGACCTGGCCACCGTCGAGGTGCTGCGGCCGACCGACGAGGGGGAGGCCGCCGCCTAGTGGTTCCCCTGTCTCATCCTGAGGGCAACGGCACCAAGCCCGTCAGCCCCGACCGGCCAGCAACCCCGGCGCCCGGCCATGCGCGGCCAGCCGCTGGCGGAGTGTCCCGGCTGGATCGGGTCACCCTGCAGCTGGGGGTGGCCGTAGCCGTGGTCATCGCCCTGTGCTCCTATGCCGTGTCGGCCACCTCGCTGTACGCCCTGGGGGTCCAGGCCGGCTACAGCTGGTGGCAGGCCGCCGCCGTCCCGGTGGTGGCCGACGGGCCGGCCATCTACGGCATGTTCCGGATCGTCAGCCGCTCCCGCCGCGGCGCCAAGGGCGCCGGCTATGGCTGGCTGCTCGTCACCTGTGGCACGGCGGCCTCGATCGGCGGCAACGTCGCCCACGCCCACCCCAATCTGGTCGCCCAGACCATCGCGGCGGCGATTCCCCTGGCCGTGCTGGCCATGCTGGAAGGCCTCAAGGGCGACGCCGGCGAGGTCACCCGCCTCAGCCGGGCCGCCGATCTCGACCGCACGGGCGCATGTGAGCAGCCCGTTCAGCGCCCGCACGCCACCACCGTCCGCCGCCCCAACCCCACCGATCCCGCCAGCGCAACAGAGGCAGTGGACGGTCCGCGGCGCGCCCTGCCGGCCGGGCCCAGACCGACCGACAACACCACGGTCGGGGTGCGGCTGCAGGCCGCCTATGCCCAGTCCCGGCCGGACGGCCAACCCTGGACCGCCCGCACCCTGGCCGAGGCTGCTGGCTGCGGCCGCAGCAGCGCCGCCGCCTTCCTGCAGCGCCAACGCCCACCGGCCGAGGAGCACACCACATGAGCGGCAGCTGGCAGTTGCGCGACGCTGCCCTCGGCTATGCCTGCCACGGCATCCCGGTGTTGCCCCTGCACTATCCCCTCCCCGACCGCAGCGGCTTGCAGCCGGTTCCTGGTGATCGCCAGCCGGCGGTGGAAGGGGCTCGCTGCTCGTGTCGAGATTCCAACTGCGGCCAGGTTGGCAAGCACCCCCTCGAGAGCCTGGTCGCCCACGGGGTTAAGGACGCCACCTGTAACCGGGCCCGGATCCTGGCCTGGTGGACCCGCCATCCCCGGGCCAACATCGGCCTCGCCTGTGGGCACCTGTTCGACGTCCTGGACGTCGACGGCCCCGCCGGCACCCAGGCCATCAGGATCCTGGCCGCCACCCATGGTCTGGCGAGCTCCGGGCCGCTGGTCCGCACCGGCGGGGGCGGCTGGCATTACTATCTGGCCCCGACCGGCCTCGGCAACGTCCGCCCGGTCGACTTGGCGCAGGTGGACTGGCGGGGTCGGGGCGGCTATGTGGTCGCCCCACCCAGCCGCCACGCCAGCGGCTACCCCTATCGGTGGGTCGCCGGCCGTGACCTGAACGTGCCGGCCGGGGAGGTGCCCGCGTCGCTACTCGAGCGGCTGGAACGCCCACAGCTCCGGCGAGTCGCCCCGGTCGAGGTTCCGATCGCCGACGACGGTCCGGGGGACCGGTACGCCCGGGCGGCGCTCGCCGAGGAGCTGGCCCGGGTCGCTGCCGCCCCGGTCGGCCAGCGCAACCGTCAGCTGTGGGAGTCGACCCGCAACCTCTACAACCTGGTCGCCACCGGCGCCCTTGACCACCGCCAGGTCGACCAGGGGCTGCTGGCGGCCGCCGAGCGCTGTGGGCTGCTGGCCGAGGAGCCCCGTCAGACCCGCCGCACCCTGGCCTCGGGCCGCCAGGTCGGCCTGGCCCATCCCGGCCGCCCCGCCCACCCCGCCAGCCCCGAACGTACCCAAGCCTCGCCGCCGCCGCTGCGGGCGGTGGGCGACCCAGCCAAGGAGAGGGGGTGAGGGCCATGGCCGGCGCCGGCCACCCGGCCGGCTGAGGAATTGTTCGTGGGGTGGGCGCATACCGCCGCCAAGCAGAGTCCGCGCCCACCCACCACCCCGCAGGAAGGAGTTCCTGGATGGGCAGCCACCCCACCCTAGACCACCAACAGCTGGCCGCCGAGGCCCTCGAGCTCGACCCCGACGACGGGCAGCATCACCACGCCGTCGCCCACCTGATCGTCGAGCATCCCCAGGTCCGGGCCTGGCCGGACGACAACCCCGACCTGCCACACCAGCTGGACCATCGCGACTGGATCGACGACCGCCACCACCGATCGGCTGAGCGCGCCGCCGAGGAGGCCTTCGACCGGCTCAACCCCGACTTCGGCGTCCCCGACGACCAGCGCAGCCAATGCGGCCGCCAAGCGGTCCGTGACCGGGAAGCCGCCCTCGCACTCGGGGTCCGGGTGGCCGTCCACGACAGCCGCCAGAACGACCCCAACCCGGTCATCTGGCAGGTCGGCCAGGACTACCGAGCCGCCGACGCTATCCACGCCGCCCGCACCCAGCCCACCCGCACCCGGCACGGGCGCGAGCGGACCGGCCCCGAACGCTAACCAGCAGCACGAGATAGGGAGCAGTAGATGGCAGCGGACAACCAGACCACCATCGCCGGCAACCTCGTCGACACCCCCGAGCTGCGCTTCACCAACACCGGCATCCCCGTCACCAACCTGCGGGTCGCCGTCACCCAGCGCATCCAGCAAGACGGCGAGTGGCGCGACGGCGACACCTCGTTCCTGCGGGTCAATGTCTGGCGGGGGCAGGCCGAGCACCTGGCCGACTCGCTCGCCAAGGGGGACCGGGTCATGGTCACCGGGCGGCTCCGCCAGCGGACCTGGGAGACCCCTGAGGGTGACAAGCGGTCGGTGGCCGAGATCGAGGCCGATGAGGTCGGGGCCAGCCTCAAGTGGGCCACGGCCAAGGTCGAACGGGCCACCGAACGCAGCCAAGGCGACCGCGCCCAGGGGCGGGAGCGGGAGCGGGCCGCTGAGCGCGGCGGCGACTTCAACGAGGCACCGCCATTCTGACCGATCCTTTGGTGCCGTCAGCGCCCCCGGCTTTGGCCGGGGGCGCGGCTTGTCACCAACCAGCTCACCGTTGGCAGGACCACCCCCATCATCTGGCCTTCGAGGCGGCTGCCGCGGCGGGGTCCTGGCGGTCGATACCGACCCTATGGTGGCGTCGCCATCGCCCACGTCAACGTGGCGTCCGTGGACCAGGAGACCAGCCAACGTTGCCCCACTGCGGCGGGAGTGGGCGGTCGTGTTCGATCCGAATGAAGATTGCGGCTGGACCGAGTCCGGTTCGCCATGGCCGCGACGCTTGACCGTCGCCATCTTGTGACAGCAATACACCACGCTGTACGTGTCGCCTCGAAGGGCCCGCTTCTCTGGGGAGGTCGCCATGTACCGCGTCGCCACCCGCACCGATCCTCAGCTATCCGACATGGGCCCCGCCGCGACATGCCAGCCACCCATCGGCCGCTACCACCGCGTGCCGGTCCAGGTCCACCAGCCGGATCCGCACGCCCCCCAGGTCGCCCGTCGCCTCATCGCGCTCATTGCCACCAGGTGGCCGGCCACCCCTGCCGAGCACGTCGGCAGCTCGGCGGTGCCAGGCCTGGCCGGCAAGGGAATCATCGACCTGCTGCTGGCGGCCGAGCCGGCCGACGTCGCGGCCATCACCCAGGCCCTGGTGGAGCTCGGCTTCCAGCCCCAGAACCCTCCGGCCTTCCCGGCCACCCGGCCGATGCTGTGGGGCACCTTCCACCACGGACAGACCGACTACCGGGTCCATGTCCACGTGGTGCCCGCCTCCAGCCCGGAGGTCGCCGCCATGCGCGGCTTTCGCGATGCCTTGCGCGCCGACCCGCGCTTGCGCGACGGCTACGCGGCGCTCAAGCGGGCGATCGTAAACGGTGGCCCGGCTGATCCGGTGGTGTTCAGCAACGCCAAGCACGACTGGATCGTTGCCGCCCTCGACCAGCTCGGCCTGACAAGCGGACGGCAACGCCGGCTCTACGAAAACGACCCCGGCCTGGCCAGCTCCCGCCAACTGGCCTCATGACCTGAACAAAGAGCTGCTCGGCCGAGGCCAACCTCCAGGCATGCCGCGGTTGGCGTTGCTTTATGCCTCCTGTGATCGCTCCTGCCCGGCGGAGACCGCGCCTGGTCGCGACCCAGTCTGACCGGTGCTCCGGGCACATGGCGGCGTGGCCGGTCATCCGTCGGCTTAATGCTTGGACCTTCACCGTGGCCAGGCCCGGCCGCGGGGTGGTCGCCACGATCTCGGTGACCCAGCCCTTCACGGGACGATCCTGCGGAGTCTGGGTCATCACCAGCGTCACCACAGGCGCCTAGGCCCGTTTCCGAGGTGGTTCGACGCAGGTCATTGCCCTCTGATCGAGCTGCCGCAAGGGTGCAGACGTCGTGCTGGTGCCGATCCAGGATCGCGACGTCCTCGAGTCCGGATCGCGCCTGCTGCGACGCTCTACCGACGCCGTGCCGTGACCGGGACCCGCCACGCTAAGGACCTAGACCCAACCGGGTCGTGCTTGTCGGGGGGAGCCGCCATGCGACCAGTCCGCATCATCACCGCCCTTGTCTTCGCCACGCTCGTCGGGACCCTCACGCTCCAGGTTGCGCCGGCACGGGCCAGCGAGCCGACCATTCAGCTGCGGCCGAGCTCGGTCACGGCCGGGGACACCGTGGTGGTGTCAGGGTCGGTCGGTCCGGCCCCAGCCGGCTCGGACTGCGCAACCAGGGTCACCCTGATCTCCAAGGCCTTCACCCACACCCACGACTTCGCCGGGCTGCCCGCGGTGGCTGCGGCCGTCCAGCCGGGCGGGGCCTTCACGGTTACGACCACGATCCCCCGGTCCACAGCGGCCGGGACCTACAGCGTCTCCGGGCGCTGTGGCGGGGGGAACCTCGGGGTCTCGGCCACACTGGTGGTCCGGGCCGCCACGGCCAACACCTCGCTGGTGGCGTTGGGCCGCCACCGGTTCGGTCGGCTGCGCACCCCCGAGGCGGTGGTGGCCCGCGCCGGGGCCAACCAGGTCGGCTTCCACCGCCAGCAGGAGGGCATCAGCTTCGGGCCATGGGCCTTCGACATTGCCCCGGACGGCTCGGTTTGGCTGTTGGACCAGGTCAACAACCGGCTGCTGGTGTGGCAGCCGGGCCGGCCGGACCGGCCGACGCGCACGGTGCCGCTGCCCTTCAAGTCCGGCATCGGCCTTGATCTGGTGGTCGGGGCGGACGGCACCGTGTATGTCTCCACCCTGGCCGCCCAGGAGCCCGACTACCTGTACGCGCTGTCGCCGTCCGGTCAGGTCCGCTGGCGGGTCCTGCTCCCCACCGACCAGGTCGTCGGCTACCTGCTGCGCGGCACCGACGGCCGGGTCTGGTACCACTACCACGAGCCGGCCCTTGCCTGGGCGCCGCTGACCGACCCCGCCGGGCGACCCCTGGCGGCCGCCGAGCGGCGCCGCCTGACCAGCCCCCATCAGCCCGTCGGGGGCGGGCTGCGGCTGGCCACCGCCTCCCCGTCCAGCCACGAGCGGCGCTTCACCCTGATCGACTCCGCCGGCCGGCCCGTGCGGGCCTGGCGGGTCACCAGCCAGACCGAGCTGGGGGCCCTGGTCGGCGGGGCGGCGCTGGTTGGCGGTGACCTGGTGGTGACCCTGGAGGTGTCCCAGCAGACCTCTTCCCGGTTCCTGTACGAGTACCTGGTCCTGCGGCTGGCGCCCTCGGGTGCGGTCCGCCAGCGGTTCGCGCTGGATGCCCGGGCCGTGTGGGGCGAGAAGCAGACCGAGCTGCGGGTCGGCCACGACGGCCGGCTCTACCAGCTGGGGACCTCACCCACCAGCGGGGCGCGGATCGCCCGCTACTCGCTCAACCCGGTCCAGCCCGCTCCACCGACCCCCACGCCACCAACCCCGACACCCGCTCCTGCCCCACCGGCCCCGACCGTCCCGACCGCGGCCAATCCCCCCATCACCCACCCGGACCCGGCTGCGGTCCCGGAGACCGGAGCACCTACCCCGGCCACCGCGGGCCAGCCGGCCACCCGCTGGCTCATCGCTGGGCTGGTCGCCCTGGGCGGTGGCCTGCTGGCCGGGCTGGTCGCCTGGCGGCTCTACCGGGCACGATCACCCCTGGCGCACTAACCATCCGGCAGCTGCCGCGCTTGCTGGCCCAGGCGCACCGCCCGGGCCAGCGGCACCCAGGCCTGATTCGGACGCGAACGGCCAGCCACCAAACTCAGACGGCGGGGCCAAACCTCAGGCCACCAGCCCGATCGCCAGCCAGGCATCCCGCTCAGGTCCAAGAGTCGGCGGCAGCGCCAACAGAAGATCGGCACCTGCCAGCAGCCACCGTTAGCCGTCCGCCCGCTGGAGGCCTCCAGCAGCCAGGTCATCCGACATCGGCTATCCCGGTCAGGAGACCGCAAGCTGCATCACGCCCTGTACATGATGGCGATGGTGCAGGTCCGCCGTCCCAGCGCCGGGCAGGCCTACTACCGATGCAAGCTGGCCGAGGGCAAGTCGGCCAAGGAAGCGGTGCGCTGTTTGAAGCGGCGGCTGTCGGATGCCGTCTACCGCTGCCTGCTCGCCGATCAGCTCCGCTGTCCGCCCCAGGCGACAGCGGCGTGCCACCCGTAACGTTCTCGGAACGGTCGGGAGTGATACTTCCCCCACAAGGACTTGACGGCACCTGGGGATTGGAGAGGCAACTGCGTGCGAAGACGGCGGCCCGGCTCGGCTGGGCGATGTTTGCGCTGTCGGTGTTGCTGTTTGTGCCCGCCGTCATCCTCAACCTGGGTCGCCCACAAGACGCCGACCTGGCCTTCACCACCGGCGAGCTGTTGTTGCGGCTGGCGTTTCTTGTGTTCGGCTGGTTCGGAGCCCTGATCGTTTCGCGCCGGCCTGGCCACCCCATCGGCTGGGTCCTGTGCGCCTTGGGCCTGATGAGCGGGTTCGGCGCCTTCGCCGTCGAGTACGCCGTCTACGGGCTGATCACCCGTCCCGGCGCCGTGCCCGCAGCGGCGACGCTGGCCTGGTGCGACAGCTGGGAGTTCGCCGTGGACTTCGGCCTGTTGGCGGCCCTGCTGCTGCTGTTTCCCAGCGGCCATCCACCCTCGCCCCGCTGGCGGTGGGTGCTGTGGCTTGCCGCCACCGGAGTCGGCCTGGCCACCGTGGGGGCGCTGGGCTTGTGGCCCCTACGAGGCAGAGCGTTGCTGCAGCTGTACGCGCCCGACCCGGTCGGCGTCCTGGGGGTGCTCTACCACCTCGGCGCCTGGGCTACCGAGGCGGCGATCCTGGCCGCCGTCGCCTCGCTGGTGATCCGGTTTCGCCGTGCCCGCGGCGCCGAGCGCCAGCAGCTCAAGTGGCTCTTCTACTGGGTCGCGGTCCTCGTCGTCGGCTTCCCGATCACGGGGGTGGTGCTGGACAAGGTGTCCTCGGAGTTGGCCGCCGACCTGATCTTCGCGCTGCTGATCGTCCCGATCCCGCTGGCGATCGGCCTGGCCATCGTCAGGCACCGCCTGTACGACATCGACCGACTGATCAACCGGACCCTGGTCTATGGGTTGCTCACCGCGCTGCTCGCCACGGTCTACGCCGGCGTGGTCCTGGTCCTGGCCCAGTTGTTTGGTGGGCTCGGCGCCGAGCCGCCGAGCTGGGCGGTCGCCTCCGCCACCCTGGCGGTGGCCACCCTGTTCCAACCGGCCCGCCGCGGCATCCAGCAGGCCGTCGATCGGCGGTTCAACCGGCGCAAGTACGACGCGGCCAAGACCATCGAGAGGTTCAGCGGCCGGCTACGCGACGAACTCGACCTGCACACCCTGTCAGCGGAATTGCTGGCGGTGATCGACCAGACCATGCAGCCGACCTCGGCGTCGCTGTGGCTACGACCCTCCTCTAAGGGCCGCGACGCACCCAAGCCTTCGCAAGGAGCCTAGGCCTGGTCCGCCCGCCGGGTTCGCCCGCTCGTTGTCTCAAGGGCTTGACACACAGAGGAACCATTCTAAGAACCTGTGCGAATAACGTCATGCGGCCAGGCTGAGCGCTCGGGTAGGTAGTGGGGGTGCCTGTCGGGCCAGGCGCTTGACCATCAGGCGCACCATGGCCCACTGCACCCACGCCTGGTGGTGTTCGGGCTTGCGTTCATAGTCAACAGCCAGCCGGCGGCACTTGCCGAGCCAGGAGAAGGTGCGCTCCACGACCCAGCGGCGGGGCAGGACCTCGAAGTGGTGGACGCCTTGTCGTTTGCGGACGATCTGGACCGCCAGGGTGAGGACCTGTTGGGCCCAGATGACCAGCTTGCCGGCGTAGCCGGCATCAGCCCAGACCAGCCGGATGGTCGGCAGGTCGTGACGAAGGCGCCACAGCAGCCGCCGGCCACCGTCGCGGTCTTGGGTGCTGGCCGGGGTGACCAGGACCTCCAGCAGCTACCCGCAGGTGTCCACCGCTAGGTGCCGTTTGCGGCCATGGACCTTCTTGGCGGCGTCATAGCCCTTGCTGGCGCGGGCGACCCAGTCGCTGGCGCGCACCGACTGGGAGTCCATCACCGCGGCGGTGGGCGCCACGGTGCGGCCGGCGGCCGTGCGCACCCGACCGCGGAGCACCGCGTGCAGCCGCCCGAGGGTGCCGTCAGCGGCCCAGTGGGCGAAGTGGTGATGGACGGTGCGCCAGTGCGGGTAGCCGTCGGGCAGGGCCCGCCACGGGCAGCCGGTCCACAGCACATACAAGATCGCGTTGATCAGCGCGCGGCGGCTGGTGGCCGGGCGGCCTGGCCGGCCAGGGCCAGAGCGCGGGGCGGGCAGCAGCGGGGCGAGCAGACGCCATTGAGCGTCGGTCAGGTCGGTTGGGAACCGACGCGGTGGGCGCTGGGCAGAGGCGGCAGACATCGGGGTCCTTGTTGGGGTCGTGGCGCGGCAGGCCGATGGTGGGGGTGGCATGCTACGGCCATGTCCGGCATCGACCATGACGACCTCGAGGCGCTGGTTGGCCCGCCCGCCACCCCGGCCCAGCGCCGCCGCCAGCAAGCCAGCCAGACCCGCTTCGACCATGCGGTCGGGCTGATCGAACAGGCTGCCAAGGCCGCCAGCAGCAGCGACAAGCAGGCACTGGACGCGGCAGTGGCCCGCATGGACCAGATGGCCTTCGACGACTTCGAGCAGCGCCATCCGCCCAGCGCCGCCCTGGACTACCTGCTGTACGACGTGGTCTGCGACCTGATCCCCGACGATAACGACACCGGCTTTGGCCAGACCTGGGTGGACCGCCTGGTCGCCCACGCCGACCACGACCTTGCCCCATCAGTTGCCCGCTGGGTGCGGCTGGTGGTCGGCCTGGCCGCCGACGAGTACCAGCTCAGCAACGCCGAGCTGGAGGCCATCGAACGGTTCCGCGGCGGCATCCGGCCTGACCGCGCCAGCTACCTTGTCACCTGGCTTGCCCAGGTCGACCAGCGCCCACGTGCCGAGTTGCTGCGCGACGGCGTTCGGGCCCTGGTCTGGCTCCGAGACTTCACCTGGTAACCAGCAAGCCAAGGTATTCGCACAGGTTCTAAGAACACCTCCATGCGTCAGCGCCCCCGATCTACAGTCGGACCAACTCCGTACGAGCCGGCTTCACCGGCAACGATCCGTTGAGCAAGCTGGGGCTCTTTGGCATGGGGTTCAACGTGGCGACTGCTCGCCTCGGCCAGATGACGACACTCCTGAGCACCCGCGAGGGGGATCCGGAGTGGGTCGGTGTTGAAATCGACCTACAGACTCTCCGCGGCGGTTTCCGTGTGCCAGTGATCCGGCGCCCGAAGCGGTCGCCCGACGAGCACGGCACGAGAGTAGAGGTGACAGGGCTGGCGCAGCTCGCCATCGATTTAGGTCGATCACAGAAGCAACGGTACCTGCGCGACCGGCTCGGCGGCGTCTACTCCTACCTTCTGGAGGCCGAGGAATTTGTGGGGGATGCCAACGGTCCGGGGCCGGACCTGGCGCTGCTGGAGATCGATGACCCAGCCGTGGATCTGCCTCCAATTGGACTGGCGCGGGTTGATCGAGATGGTGCGACCGACGACCCGGTCGATCGCTGCCACGCGATCGGCTACCCGTGGTTCGCCGAGACCCCGTCTCCGACGGCGGTGCGTGACACCGTGGACGCGATCGGGGTCGTCCCGGTGTTGTCGAAGCTGGCGGCGGGGCTGTTGAGCGTGCAGGTGTCGATCTCCCCGCGGCCGCTGCCGCCCGAGGACAAGAGCCTGGCGGCGTCGGAGTGGTCCGGGATGTCCGGCGGCCCAGTGGTGGCGGCCGGCCGACTGCTTGGGGTGGTGGTCGAGCACGCGCCCCGGGAGGGGCCGTCGGCGATCACGGCCGTCCCGTTGACCGCGCTGGAGCCGGATCCGGCCCATCCAGGGTGGGGACCTGGGGTCAAGGGCCCGGCCGGGTGGTGGGCACGGCTGGGTGCCACTGGCTTTGCCGACCTGCAGCGGTTGCCGGCTGCTCCTTCAGAGCGGCCCAAGCCGGCCTATTGGGAGACGGTGCGCGAGTTCGGCCGGGCCTTGCACCGGCGGATGCCGCAGCTGCTCGGCCGTGAGCGGGACTTGGCCGATATCGCGGCCTTCGCCACCGGCGCCGCCGGATATCGGTGGCTGGTCGGTGGGGCCTACGCCGGCAAGACCGCGCTGCTGTACGAGGCGGTCACCGCCGGGCTGCCGTATGAAGTGGATGTCGTCTGCTACTTCCTGTCCCGTCGAGCTTCCGACGCCGATAGCAGCCGGTTCCTGGCCGCGGTTGTGCCCCAGCTGGCGTATCTGTGTGAGCTGGATCCCCCGGCCGCCGACCGAGACCAGTTCTATGCGTTGTGGGCCCGGGCGGCCGAGCGGGCCGCCGACGTTGGCCGGGCGCTGCTGCTCGTCGTCGACGGTCTAGACGAAGACATCCAACCGACTGGGTCTCCGAGCGTGGCCAGCCTGCTGCCGACGCTGGTGGACGGGCGGGCGCACGTGCTGGTGGCCAGCCGTCCTCACCCGGAGCTGCCGGTCGATGTGCCGGACGGCCACCCGCTGATGCCGCCGAGCATCCGTGTGGACCTCGAGCCCTTCGAGGGTGCTCAGAAGCTGGCTGAGCGTGCGCGACAGGAAATCCACAGCCTCACTCACAGTGTCGATGCCGACCTTGCCGTGGATATTCTGGGGCTGTTGACTGCGGCCGCAGGCCCGCTTTCGGTGCGGGACCTGGCTGCTCTGTCTAACAACCTGGCTCCGTCGGCAGCCCACAGCCGACGGGTGCGCCGCCTGGTTACCGAGCAGGCGGCCCGTAGCCTGGAGCGGATCGGGCCAACCGAGTCCCCCCGCTATCAGTTCGCCCACTTCTCGCTGCTGGAGTACGCCAAGGCAACTGAAGAGACATCTGACCCTGAGTATCGCAACCAGATCCATCGGTGGGCCGATTGGTGGCGGGACCGCGGCTGGCCCACCTCGCCGGACGACGGCGAGAGCACGCCACCGTACTTGCTGGACAGCTACCCCGGGACACTGGCCAGCGAGCCGAACCGGCTAGTGGCGTTAGTCAGCGATGCCGGATGGGTCGACGCAGCCATCCAGTCGATGGGTGCGGATCAGGTCTTGGCCGACCTTCGCCGAGCAGCAGTGGCGGCCGGTCCGGCTGAAGTTGCAATCGGATCGATACTCGCGACCGTCTCAGGTCAGGCTCATCATTTGAGACTCCCATTGCCGGCCGGCCAGCCTGCCTATGTTCTGCGGCAGCTGTGGATGCAGGCGGCCGAGCTTGGCGAGGACCGCCTCGCCAGCGACCTCCGCGCACGGCTGCGAAGCCAGACCGACACTAGCCTTATTCCGATCTGGACGACGCGCCGGACTAGCCGTGCGCTGTCAGCCGAGCTCGGCCGCCACGACAGCATTGTGGATGCGGTGGCGGGGCTGCCCGACGGTCGGGTGGTCAGTGGTGGGGACGACGGGGGGGTGCTGGTGTGGGACCCTTCCCGGCCGGGAGCTGGCCCGGTCGAACTCGGCTACGGCTGGGTGGGTGCGCTGGCGGTGTTGGCCGATGGGCGGGTGGTCAGTGGTGGGGGCGAGGGATGGCTGCTGGTGTGGGACCCTTCCCGGCCGGGAGCTGGCCCGGTCGAACTCGGCTACGGCTGGGTGGGTGCGCTGGCGGTGTTGGCCGACGGTCGGGTGGTCAGTGGTGGGGACGACGGGTGGCTGCCGGTGTGGGACCCTTCTCGGCCGGGAACCGAGCCGGTTGAACTCTACGGCCATCACGGCTCAGTGGATGCGGTGGCGGTTTTCCCCGACGGTCGGGTGGTCAGTGGTGGGGACGAGGGGCGGGTGCTGGTGTGGGATCCCTCCCAGCCAGGGGCCGGCCCGGTTGAACTCGGCCGCCACCGCAGCATGGTATATGCGGTGGCGGTGTTGGCTAGTGGTCGGGTGGTCAGCGGCGGGCTGGACGGGCGGGTGCTGGTGTGGGACCCCTCCCGGCCGGGAACCGAGCCGGTCGAGCTCGGCCACGTCAGCTTGGTGCATACGCTGGTGGTGTTGGCTGACGGTCGAGTGGTCAGCGGCGAGGACGACCGGCGGGTGCTGGTGTGGGATCCCTCCCGGCCGGGGGCTGGTCCGGTTGAGCTTGGCTACGGCGGCTCGGTGCATGCGGTGGCGGGGCTGCCCGACGGTCGGGTGGTCATTGGCGGAGGCGACCAAGTGCTGATTTGGAACGCGACCGCCCAAGGGCAGGTCGCCCAGTTAGCATGTTCGGTGATGGGGGTAGCGGCAGTACAGGCCAGCCGCAGGGAAGCTTTCCTCGTTGTCACGCATGAAGGTCAGGGGTTCTCACTCTGGTCAATAATCCTTCACCAAAGGGAGGACAAGAGCCTTTCTGAGTGATGGAAACTGAACCTATGACTGAGCCGAAGGAGAACCGATAACCTCGGCCACCACGGTCGGGCGTGAGCTGGGGAAACGGCGGTGCGCACAGCGATTCCTGGTGGTTCCATGGTAAGGATGGGGTCGCCGGTTCGATTCCGGCGGGGGGCTCCACCAAGCCGATGACCAGCGCAAACGCTGGTCATCTTCGCGTTCGGGCCGGCTGACCCCGGCAGTCGAGCTGGTCAGGTTCGTGTCCGAATCCTGAAGAACGCCCGAAGATCGGATGAGAACGCCTACCTGCATAACCGTTCGGGTTCTCTTCGACCAGCGGCCTGGAGCAGGCATTGCGCCCCCGACGGGGTCTGCTGGGCGATCATGGCGCCATGGACGTGTTGAGCAGCCGCGTGCTGCTGCATCCAACCGACCCCGAGCGCAGCCGGATGTTCTACCGCGACACGCTGGGGCTGGCGATCTACCGCGAGTTCGGCAGCGGGCCGGACCGGGGCACGGTGTTCTTTCTGGGTGGCGGGTTTCTGGAGCTGTCGGGCCGCGCCGCCGCGCCGCCAGCCCCGGGCATGGCGCTGTGGCTGCAGGTGCGCGACCTGGCCACGACGCGACACGAGCTCGGCGAGCGTGGCGTGCGGATCCTGCGGGAGCCCAAGCGGGAGCCGTGGGGGCTCCTGGAGATGTGGATCGCGGACCCCGATGGGGTGCGCATCTGCATCGTGGAGGTGCCGGAGGAGCATCCGCTGCGCCCCCGCGGCTGACGCGCACCTGCGTCTCCTCCATGTCTGGCCGCAGTGACGAGTCCCCTTCCGGGCGGCCCTCTCTCCGATCTGCCGGAGGCGATGACCGGTTGGCCTTGCGGCTGGTGGACGCGCCAGCCATCGGGGGACATGGCGGCAGACCGGCCGATGGAACAAGGCCCAGCCGGAGGGCGAGGCGCCGGCTGGGCGTGCCTCTGCGGCGGGATACGATCGAGCGTGCTTGGCGTCGCGAAGGAGGCAGCCGTCATGGCAAGTGGCACCGTCAAGTGGTTCGACCCCAACCGGGGCTACGGCTTCATCCGACCCGAGCAGGGCGAGGATGTATTCGTGCACATCAGCGCGGTGGAGGCCAGCGGGCTGCAGACCTTGCAGGAGGGCCAGGCCGTCGAGTTCGACATCGAGCAGGGACGCAAGGGGCCACAGGCCGCCAACCTGCGACCAGAGCAGGCGAACGCGTCGGGCTGACCGCGGCTCCCGCCTGCCGCAGGGTGCGCGGACTCCACCGACGCCGCCTCCGGGTTCTGCCTCCTGGTCGATGCCACCCGAGCCGGTCGGCGACCCAGGCTCCTTGGGCGTCATCGCCGATGACCCGCGCCGCATGCGCATCCGGACCCGGCCGTTGCAGGTGACTGGATGGTGGACCGGAAGGGCCGGTAGGCGAGATGGTGATGGGCGATCGGGGCCGCTGTGCGGGCTGTCGTGGCCGGTCTGCCCGGACGACCTCGGCCAGCGCCTCAGCTCCAGGGCGGGCACGGCGTGGTGCCCCGGCTGCGGCCGGCGCTGGCCGCTGGATGAGGTGGAGCCGTGCCCCTGGCCCGGCCAGGTCCGGCTGTGGGACCAGCAGGGCGGCGAGCGGGTGGTGTGCCGCTCCCACGCGGCACATCCGTCGGCGGCGCGGCTGGTGGCGATCGAGGAGGAGGACCGCCAAGGGCCGAGCCGGCCGCGACCTTGGCCGGCCCGACCACCGCACGGGACCTCGCCGCGGCAGGCGCGGCGGCCGCGGCCTCGGTGCGGCAAGGCCTTCCCGTTTGCGATGGGGACTGTCCTGGGGCGCTCTGGTCGCGGGGCAGCGACTGGCTCAACAGGTCACGTGGACCATGGCGATGACGGCGCCCTCGGCCTGGTTCCAGGCCGGGATCACCTTCGGTGTCGGCAGCAGCTCCACCTGGCAGCGGTGGCGCTCTAAGTAGGCAGCCGCCTCTTGCGACAGCGCGACCGTGCCGTGCTGGCCAGCGCCGATGAGCAGCCGTGCGGCCCCTTTCTGGTAGAGGTGCTTGGCCTCGGCCAGCGAGATGGTGTGGGAGGTGCCGTAGACGGCCTTGGACAGCTTCTTCTTCCGCTTCTTCACCTTGCCGCCGAGCCGGATGAGCACGTCGTGCTCGTACACCTTCCCGTCGATGGTGACCGAGCCAAACTCGGTCCGGTCGATCCTGGGCTGCATCCTGCACCTCATCCCTGGCCTTGCCTGCGGCGAGCGCCCGTCCACCGACCATGCGGAGCTAGCCGCCGCGGCGCGGCTTCCAGGAAACGGGGACCGTGACTCCGGAGGTCCTCGCCCTGGCGGACGCTGATTGCATGACCGTCCTGGCTTCATCCTGACGGCGTCGACGACCCACGCCAACCCACACAGTCGCGGACGACCCCAGCGCCGCCGGGGCCCTTGCAGCAGTTCCCCCTGGTATCGGGTGTTGTCCGGCGTGAAGATTGTGTCCCACTCGCCACGAGCCGTCGCGGTAATGCTGGCGTCCTGCCGGCGAGGCGGCCGCCGAGCTTGCGAGGAGGCAGCGATGGTGGACTACGAGATCTTCGACTTGGGTGACTTCCGGCTCCAGATGGGGGCGACCCTGCGGGATGCGAAGCTCGCCTACAAGACCTAT